>Ga0180732_1001279_pt1 | contig 16097 bp, 19 predicted proteins | sample KR11_01MetaG_FD_148674 | JGI IMG/M metagenome (GOLD analysis project Ga0180732, IMG submission 148674) | Groundwater microbial communities from the Olkiluoto Island deep subsurface site, Finland - KR11_0.1 MetaG | ecosystem: Environmental > Aquatic > Deep subsurface > Groundwater | place...
TCCAGAGCGGCCGAATGGGACGGTCTTGAAAACCGTTGAGCCTTCACAGGCTCCCAGGGTTCGAATCCCTGCCTCTCCGCTTTTACCACGCCGAAGTTTTGCTTCGCAAAACGAAGGCGGGCTTCGCCCTTTTCAGCATGGCTACGGCGTGACGAAGTCCGCCAAGTAGGTTTGCGTAGGCAGGATAAATAATATGTATTACATTTACAGCATACAATGCAAATTTGGTTATTATGTTGGCTGTACTGACAATTTAAAAGATAGATTAGATAGACATCAAAAAGGATATGTACCTGCAACAACAAATCGGCTACCTATAAAATTAGAATTTTATTTTGCCACTGAAAACAAATACACTGCATTCAATTTTGAAAAATATTTAAAATCTGGCTCAGGTCGAGCGTTTATCAAAAAACATTTTACTAACAACAATAAATCATAATAATAAACCAGTTTCTTAACAACAACCATAAAGGAGGCGCGATTATGATATATATCCCCAGAAAAAGTTCAGAAAAAAGTAGCGAAGAATTGAGAGAGCTTCTCGCCGCTCTTTCAAAGGAATTTGAAAAATTCAAAGAAAAATTTCTGAAAAAATTAGATAAGTTTGAAAAAAAATCAAGAAAAACAAGAATTATCGTCAAATAGCAAAACGGCTGTAAAATAACCCATAGCCGTTTTTCTTTGCCAAAAAACAAATCGGTGTTAGAATGAAAAAACAACTATGGCGAAAATTGTAGACCTTCGGGGAAAATATATAGAAAGCGAAACTGAAGAAAATTCGGAGGAATTTTTGAGGTTCGCGCGATTACAGAAAGAACGACGGAGAAAGAAACCCAAAAAAATCGCGCCAAAAAAACGCGAAAAAATAAAAACTGATTTGAGTTTGGAATGGAGCGCCCCTGAATTTTTCTATTTTGAAAAAACAGAAATTTGGTTTGTTGTGAGCGGGCTCATCGCCATCGCCCTTTTTCTTTGGGCGCTTTGGACAAGAAATATTTTTTTCGCCCTAATAATTATCTTAGGATATTTTATTATAACCGCTTACGCTATTAAAAAACCGAGAAAGATCGCGGCAAAAATAACGGCTGAAGGAATTAAAATTGACAGAGCGCTTTATCCGTATGATAATCTAAAATCATTCTGGATTTTTTATGAACCGCCCACGCTCAAAGAAATCAGCGTTTTAAGCAGAAAAAAAATAATGCCCCACATAAAAATCCCCTTGGGCGAACAAGACCCTGTCGCGGCGAGAAAAGCCCTCATCCAATACCTCCCCGAAAAAAGACAAGAAGAATCCTTGACTGATAATCTATCAAGACAGATAAGGTTTTAGTCCTCGTAGCTCAGTGGATAGAGCGCTTCCTTGCGGAGGAAGAAGTCACAGGTTCAAATCCTGTCGAGGACACGCGAATTTTATCCAAATGACCATTTTGGGTATAAAATTCAGCGCCCCGACGAATGTCGGGGCAGATATCAATTTCCGTTTGACAAAAATCTTCAATTTATTATGATAGTTATATGACCCAAACAAACTTACTCAAAAAAATGTCAAATGATTTATCATCTGTTCAAGAGGAACTCGCGCGAATGCGTTCCCTTGTTTTGGGTTTTCTTGTTAGGGACAAAGAAGGAAGATACCAAACAAAATTTACTCAAAAAATTCTCAAAGCAGCCAAAGAAAAACCGATTTATAAATTCAAAAATGAGCATGATTTTCTATCGCAAATAAAGAAAAGTTAATTATCCCTGTAATTATGATTAGTATAGTTTATGGTTCAAATTTTCTAAAATCCGCAAAAAAACTTCCCGCGAAGATTCAAATCAAACTTTCAAAACAATTATCGCTCATTGGAGAAAATCCCTTTCATTCTTTGCTTCATACTAAATCGCTTACTGGTAAATTAGCCGGTTTTTATTCTTTCCGAATCACCCGCGACTGGCGAGTGATTTTTCAATTCTTACAAAAGGACAAAATACAACTTCTCCAAGCCGACAATAGAAAAGATATTTATAAATAACCATGCTTTCCTTCTCATCCAAAATTGAAGAAGTCAACAAAATAGGTCCCGCTTATTTGAAAAAGCTTCATCGGCTTAAAATCAAAACCATTCGGGACCTTTTTTTACATTTCCCTCATCGCTACGACGATTTTAGCCATTTCGTTTCCATTAGCGAACTGCAAATCAATCAAGTCGCGACAATTCAAGGAGAAGTCGTTAAAATTAATTACGCCTCGCGAAGCCGCTGGCGAAGAATGGGACTGACCGAAGCGCTTATTAAAGACGAGACGGGGACTATCAAAGCGGTCTGGTTCAATCAACCCTATCTGACTGAAACATTAAAAGAAGGCGTAAAAGTCAATCTTTCCGGCAAGATTGCGCGCGCGAAAACCGTCCTTTCTTTTTCCAACCCCGCCTACGAGATTGTTAATAAAGCGGACTTTACCCACACGGGTCGCTTGGTCCCCGTCTACCACGAAACCGCCGGATTAAGTTCCCGCTATTTGCGATATATTATCAAACCGCTTCTCTATCTAACCGAAACGGCGAACGACTTTCTTCCCGAAGAAATTCAAAAAGAATTTAATTTAGACAATCTTAATCAATCCATTCAGCAAATCCATTTCCCCTCGGATGCCCTCTCCGCGCAAAAAGCCCGCCGGCGCCTCGCCTTTAACGAACTTTTTTTAATTCAACTCAATACTCTGCTGCAAAAGAAAGAACTGGAAAAAAAAAGAGCGACTGCCATTCCCTTTAATCAAAAACTAATTGAGCCGTTCGTTAAAAAACTGCCCTTTAAACTCACTGACGACCAGCGAGTCGCCGCTTGGGAAATATTTCAGGACATGGAGAAAAACAAGCCTATGAACCGCCTGCTTGACGGCGATGTCGGCTCGGGCAAAACAATCGCCGCCCTAATCGCCGCCTTGCAAACGGCAAAAGCCGGATACCAAACGGCGTTTATGGCGCCAACTGAAATCTTAGCAAGACAACACTTCCAAACATTCCAAAATTTTCTTAAAGAACAGGACTTAAAAATCGCGCTTTTAACCAGTTCTGTTCCCAAAACCAAACTAAAAAAATTAATACGCGAAGGAGAAGTAGATATTATTATCGGAACGCACAGTTTAATCCAAGAAAGCGTTTCTTTCAAAAACTTAGCTTTGGCGATTGTTGACGAACAGCATCGCTTCGGCGTCATCCAAAGAGCCGCTTTGCAAAAAAATATTTACGAAATGGAAGACGGTCTGCCGACTATCCCCCATCTCCTTTCTATGACTGCCACCCCCATTCCGCGCACCTTGGCGCTCACTATTTACGGCGACCTTGATATTTCCATAATTAAAGAAATGCCCAAAGGAAGACAAAAAGTCATCACCAAAATCGTCGCCCCCGCCGGACGCCAAAAAACTTACGACTTTATTAAAAATCAAATTGAAAATAAAAAACAGGCCTTTGTTATTTGCCCCCTTATAGAAAAACTTGATGAAGAAATTAAATCTGTGACAAAAGAATACAAAAAGCTATCCAAAGAAATTTTCCCTCATTTTAATGTCGCGATGCTGCACGGAAAACTCAAACCAAAAGAAAAAGAAACAATTATGAAAGAATTCAGCGAAGGGATAACCGACATTTTGGTCTCCACTTCCGTCGTTGAAGTCGGGGTTGATGTCCCTAACGCGACCGTGATGCTGATTGAAGGCGCGGAAAGATTCGGGCTCGCCCAACTCCACCAATTCCGCGGAAGAATTGGAAGGGGAGACGCGCAATCATATTGCTTCCTTTTTACCAGCCCCAAGAGCGCCAAAGTTAGCGGCCGCCTCAAAGCGATCGTCAACTGTCATAATGGATTTGAATTAGCCGAAAAAGACCTTCAAATAAGAGGACCCGGCGACTTCACGGGAGTTCGCCAATGGGGTTTGCCCGACTTAGTTATGTCATCCCTGAACGACTTGGAATTAGTCAAACAAACCCGCCAAGCCGCGCGGACTGTTTTAGAAAAGAACCTCCTCACTCCCGCCCTCAAAGAAGAATTAAAAAAATTCCAAACAGCGTTGCATTTGGAATAACTATTGACAAAATATTCTTATGTGGTAGAATACGAATAGTTCTTATAATTAACTTTTTTTCAAGGGGGGTATAAAATGAGATTAACAGAAAAAGAAGTAAAAAGATTGTTAGCGGCCGAGAGAGCAAGAACAGAAAAAGCAATCACGACGACTATATCAAAATCCTCGGCCGAACTTCGCGCAATTAGCGCGACAAAGGTAAAAAATTGTCGCAAGGATAACCATCCTATAATGATGATTATCCACAGCGGAAGAATTGCCCAATTGAGAAAATATTTGGACAAAATTGAGCGGGCCTTTGAGAATTTGGAAAATGGTAAATACGGCATCTGTCATGTTTGCGGATGTCAAATTCCAACAGCGCGCTTGCGAGTCTGTCCGGCAACAAACACATGTATCGCCTGTAAAAAAACGCTTAAATTCGTCACGGCGCCAATAATAACATTGCGCCGCGAAACCAGGGCAGCAGCCCTCTAACTCAACAACAGGGGAAATGGTAAAAACGCCATTCCCCTGTTTTATTTTCCCCTATTTCTTACTTTTCGGCGTCACCCAAAATCCCATATACTTCCCAATCATTAACCGCGTTTGCGATTCCAATCCAGGGATAGCGCCAAAAAACAAAATCGTCACGGGAACTAAAATCCACTGGATAATCATGCTAAAATATTTCAGCCGCCCCTTAACGCCACTTTTGTATTTCTCTGGTCTTTTTGGCAAAAGCAAAGTGCTATAAATCGCGGACCCAACCAATCCAACCATCGCCAAAGTCATCAAAATTCTTGTCACGCGCGGCAAATTATATGATAAAACCGTCACATTAAATTCTTGTCCGCCCAAAGCCAAAGGGAGCCAGCCCAAAAAGAAAATCAGCAACGCGTTCGTCGCCCACGACCAAAATCCCTCCAACTGAATCCAGGTCCAATGAAATTTTTGCCGCCAAGGTATTTTTTTATTTTTCAAAAAACCAAAAAGGAGAAAAGGAATATTCTCCGCCCCCCAGCCCCATCGCCTCTGTTGCTTATAGACATTAAGACATGTTTTTAAAAACGACGAAGACAAATTAGCGTCCATTGAAACAGGGTAATTGAGCGGAATTGTTTGATATTTCCCGTCGTAAAAAAGCAAATTTTTCCAAAAAATCCGCGAGTCCTCCGAAACAATATTGACCGGCCAAAAATCAACATCAACCAACGCCTGAAAACTGACCGCTTGCGAAGAAAAAGTGGAGAGCCGTTCTGGTCTTTGCTGCTGGATCATCTGCCAAAATGTCCCTGAAGTCGCGACGACTCGAGAAACCGATGGCGCGTCCCAAATATTATTATTATAAACAGGAATCGGCTGATAACTTGAACGGGTCGGTTTTTTAGCAGTTAAATAATGATACGACAAACAAGAAAAATATCGCGGATAAACTTGCGTATCAATATCAAAACAAGAAACGACAATATTTTTATAAGGAATTTTCAACGGGTCAATAATTTTTTTCTTAACTTGGCGCGCGCCATATGAAGAATTTGAGCCCTTGCAAGCCATTTCGCCTGCGACGCCTTCGGGATGAACCGTAATCAAAAAGTCAAAAAAATATCCGCCAAATTCTTTTCTCGCTTTTCGCGCTCTATTTCTGGCAGACAAACCCGCCCTTTCTTCCACCGCTAAGACAACAATCATTTTGTCTTTTGGATAATCGGATTCAGTAATCGCCCGCAAGGTGGTTTGAATCACGGAGAGCGGCTCTTTGTAAACAGGCAAAACAATTAAATGATGTATTTTTTGCCATTTCTTACCGCCCAGAGATTTAACCTTGCCGAGCCAATCAACCGATAATTGCTTTTTCATCTGACGATAACTAATTCTCAAATGAAAAGAAAGATAAACTGTTTTCAAGAGCCAATAGACATCAAAAGCGATAATAAAAAAGGCCGCCCAAATCGGTTGAGCCCAAGACAAAAAAACAATCCCTAAAAGCGTCGCCCAAGCCAAAAATCCAGGCAAAATTTCCAAAGCCCGATAAACAATCCTCTCCCATCTCTTTTCTAAATCCCCCGCCTTCCCAATTTTTAAATAATATTTTTCAGATGGCAGCATATAAAAATCCTATCCCAAAACCAACCCCAACGCAAGCAAAATAAAAACCGCCGGCATTTTTGCCGGCGGCGAGATAATATATTACTTAACGAAAAAACAAACTCTTGTCCCTTCGCCCACTGAAAGGCGATGAGTTTCTAATCGCCCGTTAATGTTTTCTGAAGCATAACCCACTAAATGGACTTGTTGATGAGTTTTAATAAGTTCGGCATCAAAAATCTCTATTTCTTCCTCCGTCTTATTACATGCTAATGTCATTGCTGTAAAAAAATCATTCTTTTCCTCTGCTACTACATCTTTTACCGTTTTTGGGTTAAGCATCTCTCCTCCTTTTTAAAAATGGTTTAAAGAACTATTCCACAACGACAGTAGCCCTAAGGGGAATCGAACCCCTGTTGCCAGGATGAAAACCTGGCGTCCTAACCACTAGACGATAGGGCCGAAAAACTTGTCATATAATACAAGTTAGAATATGATTTGTAAAGATATGATTATTCTTGGCATTGAAACATCTTGCGACGATACGGGAGTTGCCGTGGTTGAAGCCGACTCAAAAGGATGTCGGATTTTATCTAATATCGTCTCGTCGCAAACAAAAGTCCATGCTCCTTACGGCGGCGTCGTGCCTAATTTAGCCGCGCGCGCTCATTTAAAAAATATCAAACCCTGTTTTGAAAGGGCGCTCAAAGAAGCAAAAAATCCTAAAATTGATTTAATCGCCGTCACAGTCGGACCCGGACTTATCCCCTCTCTTTTAGTCGGCGTCAACTTCGCCAAAGCCCTCGCCTACGCCCAGAAAATACCGATTACGGGCGTCAACCATATAGAAGGCCATATCTACGCCAATTGGCTCCTGTCAATTCAAAATTCAAAATTTCCAATTCTCTGTCTCGTCGTGAGCGGGGGGCATACGCAATTGATTTTAATGGAAGGTTATGGAAAATATAAACTGCTTGGCGAGACGCGAGATGACGCGGCAGGCGAAGCGTTTGACAAAACCGCGAAACTGCTCGGGCTCGGCTATCCAGGCGGACCAATTCTCGCCCAAAAAGCGAAAGAAGGAAACCCGCGCGCTTTTGATTTTCCCCGCCCAATGATTCGCGCGAACAATTTTGATTTTTCTTTTTCTGGATTAAAAACAGCCGTTCTTTATTTAGTCCGAGGCCTTAGGGACAGTCCCCAATCCTTGGGGACTGTCCCTATTTCTGATATCTGCGCCTCTTTCCAACAAGCTGCGATTGATGTCTTAGTTAGCAAAACAATAAGAGCCGCGAAAAAATACAAAACAAAAACAATTATGCTTTCGGGCGGCGTGGCAGCAAACCAAGAATTAAGAAAACAACTAAAAAACGAGATTGAAAAAAATCTCCCCAACGCTAACTTCCATGTCCCGCCCATAAAATTCTGCGGCGACAACGCCGCGATGATCGCCGCCGTCGCTTTTTACAACAGAAAACGGGGACAGTCCCCGTTGCGGGGACTGTCCCCATCAGGTACAATATAATAACGCCGATGAAAGAACTACCTACACAATATGAACCAAAAGAGAATGAGGATAAGATTTACCAACTTTGGGAAAAGTCGGGTTATTTTAATCCCGATAATCTCAAGACGAAGAAAACAGCCAAAACCTACACGATCGCCATCCCTCCTCCAAATGTGACGGGCGAGCTTCATATGGGGCACGCGCTAAACGCTTTTATTCAGGATGTTTTAATTCGCTGGAAAAGAATGCAAGGATTCAAAACGCTTTGGGTTCCGGGGACGGACCATGCCGGCATCGCCACGCAAAATGTTGTTGAAAAAAAATTAAAAAAAGAAGGACTCAACCGCCATATTTTAGGAAAAGAAAAATTCCTTGAGAAAATTTGGGAATGGCGGGAAGAATACGGGGATTTAATTTTAGAGCAATTGAAAAAAATGGGCTCCTCTTGCGACTGGAGTCGGACCGCCTTTACGATGGATGAAAATTATCAAGACGCGGTCAAGGCGGCTTTTTTGCATTACTACAAAAAAGGATGGATTTATCAGGGAGAAAGAGTTATCAACTGGTGCGTCAAATGCCAAACAAGTTTGTCCGACTTGGAACTTGAACACAAAGAAGAAAAAGGCCATCTTTGGTATATTAAATATCCCCAAATAACCGTCGCGACCACTCGGCCGGAGACGATGTTAGGAGATACGGCGGTCGCGGTTAATCCGAGGGATAAGCGATACAAAAAATTAATTGGGCAAAAAATTATTCTTCCTTTAACTGGACGGGAAATCCCCATTATCGCCGACCGAACCGTTGACCCAGAATTCGGAACAGGCGCGGTTAAAGTGACGCCCGCCCATTCTATGGCTGACGCGGAAATCGCCCTGCGAAACAATTTACCCGCGATTCAAGTTATTAACACTCTCGGCAAAATGACGGAAAAAGCCGGCGCGCGATTTGAGGGCTTGTCTGTTTTAGACGCGAGACAAAAGGTTGTTGAAGAATTAGAAAAGGAAGGCCTTTTAGAAAAAACAGAAGATTATCTTCACCAAATCCCCCATTGCTATCGCTGCGACCGCGCAATTGAACCGCTCGTTAGTCAGCAATGGTTTTTGAAAATGGACGAACTCGCCAAAGTAGCGATGGAAGCGGTTAAAAGCGGGAAAGTTAAATTCCACCCGAAGCGATGGGAAAAAGTATATTTTGACTGGCTTGATAATATTAGGGACTGGTGTATTTCGCGGCAAATTTGGTGGGGGCATAAAATTCCCATTGATGGAGTTGACGATGTTTTAGACACTTGGTTTTCTTCAGCGCTCTGGCCTTTCGCGGTCTTGGGTTGGCCCAAAAAAACAAAAGATTTGCGGGAATTTTATCCGACGGACACTGTCAGCACCGCGCGCGATATTATTAATCTTTGGGTTTCCAGAATGATTTTTTCCGGGCTGGAATTTAACAAAAAACCTCCGTTTAAGGATGTTATCATTCACGCGACTATCTTAAACAAAGACGGGCAAAGAATGAGCAAATCGCTCGGAACCGGCCGCAATCCCTTGGAATTGGTCAGTCAATACGGCGCTGACGCGACGAGGTTCGGCATGATTTATCAGGTTTTAAACAATCAAGATATCAAATTCGCCGAAGAAAATATTTTAATGGGCAAAAAATTCGCCAATAAAATTTGGAACGCGAACCGATTTGTTTTAGCGCAAATCGGAAACGCAAAAATTATCGTTCCAGACGCGAAATCATTGGCGAAAAACAAAAATCTGACCGCCGCCGATAAAAGAATTCTCAAAAAACTTAGCGCGATCACGAAAAAAATAGACAAAAATTTAGAAAATTTTCAATTTGGAAAAGCCGCCCATTCGCTTTATGATTTCTTCTGGCATGATTTCTGCGATAAATACATTGAAGAAGCAAAAAAACAAGATAATCTCCAAACAAAAAAAATCCTCGCTTTTATTCTCCTTAATTCTCTAAAACTGCTTCACCCCTTTATGCCTTTCGTCACCGAAACAATTTACCAAAAACTCCCCTTCGCGAAAAGGGACTGCTTAATGGTTGAGGAATGGCCTAAGTAAATTGTTAAAATATGTCTTCGTATTTTCTCTACATCTTCCTCGGTCTCTTGCCCAGCTTAATCTGGCTTTCTTTTTATTTAAGAAAAGACCAGCGACCCGAGCCGAATTCTGTCGTTTTAAAATTATTCTTTTGGGGAGTGCTTATCACTCCTTTTGCGATTGTTGCGGAATTGCTTTTAGTTTGGGCGCTTAATCCTGACTTGGAATTTTGGTCCATCTTGTCCCAAATGCCCCAAAACGGATTTTTAAAAATTATTTTGGCGGCGACATTGGTTCCCGCCGTTGTTGAGGAGTATCTAAAATACGCCGTTGTTAGGTTTAAATTCCTCAAAGATTCAGAATTTGACGAGCCAACCGATGTGATGATATACTGTATTATAGTCGGCTTGGGATTTGCCGCTGTGGAAAACTTGCTCGTTTTATTTAAAATTCCATCATCGGATATCGGACAAGCGATTAGCGTCATTTCGCTCCGTTTTTTGGGAGCGACATTAGTCCACGCGCTCGCCTGCGGAATAGTCGGGTATTGGCTCGCCAAAGGACTGCTCCATTCCAAGAACAGAAAGAAAATGGTTGCAATCGGATTAGCCATTGCCATTACATTCCATACTTGCTATAATTACCTTGTTGTCTCCATATCCCGAGCAACCGACTCTGAACAAAAATTATTATTCTTTTTTTCCGCCGCCATTCTTTTAATCGCGACCGCGCTTCTTGTTTCCTTTTATTTTCGCAAACTTAAAAAACATAAATCGGTTTGTAAAACATAATCTAAAAAAATATGCCAAAAAAATCATCATTTTTTGAAAAATTAACCGGCGCAAGTTGGTCGGAAGATAAGTTGTCCGCGGAAGAAAATATGGAAAAAGAAGAAAAGGCCGAAGCAAATCCCAAAAAAATAAAAACAAAAATGCGCAAAAAGGAAAAAACCTCAACCGCGGTTAAAGTCCCTAAAAAGGAAATTATCGCAGATAAAAAAGACGCAGGTGACTGGATGGCAGAATCCGAGGGACAGTTAACAATTGATGTTTATCAAACCCCTAACGAAATTGTGATTATGTCCACTATTGCCGGAGTTAAGCCCGAAAACATTGATATTACAATGGCAAACGATATGATTACCATTAAAGGCAATCGCGAAAAAAGCGAGGATGTTAAAGAAGAAGATTATTATTACCAAGAATGTTATTGGGGACCTTTTTCCCGTTCGGTTATTCTTCCTATTGATGTTGAAGTTGACCATGCTCAGGCCTCAATGAAAAACGGAATTTTAACCATCAGATTGCCGAAAATAGAAAAGATAAAAACAAAGAAAATATCAATCAAGGCGGAATGAAAAAAATCGCTATTATCTTTCTTGTTATCTTAATCGGTCTGATCTCTTCCACTTTTACTCTCCAAATAATCAACCAGCAAAAAATCGCTTATGGAATTAAAATAGGCGGTTTTGAAGTTGGCGAACGGGAGCCTCAAGCCGCAGCCGCGAATTTAGAAAACAGATGGAACGAATTCGCCGAACAAGAAATTAATTTTATCTTCCAAGAAAAAAAATGGTCTTCTAAAATAAGCGACTTGGGATTTGAAATTGATTCCCAAGCAAGTATTGAACAGGCGAAGCAAATCGGAAATCGCTCAAATTTTTTTAATAATATAAAAGAACAATTTTTCGCCTTAGCGGGACGCGAAAATATACCGGCAAGATACAAAATTAACGAAGAAAAATTTATAGACCAAACAAAGGAAATTTTTAAGGAAATTGAAAAACCAGCGACAAACGCCTCAATTTTCTTTAACGAAGAAATTGACGATTTTTCCCTAAAACATTCAAACGACGGAACGGCTATTGAAAGAGAAAAGTTATTAAACGATTTACTCAACCAATTCCAATCATTTTCCAGCCAACCAATTGAGTTAAAATTATTACCCGATGAGCCCGAAGTAAAAAACGACGAAACTGGTCTGGTATTAGAAAAAGCCCAACTAATCTTGGCTAATCAACCCTATTCTTTAATTTTTGAAAATAGCTCATGGACAATTGGCAAAGAGATAATTATTGACTGGCTTGAATTCAGCGCCATTAAAGAAGAAAATTCGGATAATCAGATACTTGGCATCGCGTTGGATAAAGATAAGATAGAAAAATATTTAAACAGCATCGCCAAAACAATTGACCGTCCCGCCGCCGACGCTCAATTGGAGACCGAAGAAAATAAGGCAATCATTTTTGTTCCCGCTCAAGATGGTTTCGCGGTAAAAAAATCGCAAACAATTGAACGGCTCATCGCAAATATATTATCCGACCCGCCGGTTAAAAAGACAACCATCATTGCCGACAAGGCGTCGCCTAAAATTACTTTAGAAAAAACGAATCAACTTGGCGTTAACTCCCTCATCGGACAAGGAACTTCAAATTTCGCCGGTTCGCCAAATAATCGCGTTCACAACATCAAGACTGGCGCCGCCAAATTTAACGGACTAATCTTAACCTCCGGCGAAGAATTTTCTTTTAATAATCTTTTGGGCGGAAGCGGAGCCGAACAGGGATTTTTGCCCGAATTGGTTATTAAAAACTATCAAACAATTCCCGAATACGGAGGCGGGCTTTGCCAAATATCAACAACCTTTTTCCGCGCCGCCGTCAATTCTGGGTTAAAAATCACCGAAAGAAAAGCCCACGCTTTCCCTGTTGTCTATTACAATCCCCAGGGATTTGACGCGACTATTTACGAACCCAAACCCGACTTGCGTTTTATCAATAACACCCCGTCGCATTTGCTTATTCAAACCGCGATTGAGGGGACAAAACTAACCATAAATTTTTACGCGACGGATGACGGCAGAAAAGTCAAAATTGACGGCCCTTATATCTTAGAAAAAGAAGAAGACGGCTCAATGAAAGCCGTCCTTACGCAAAAGGTCTATAACGCAAAAGGAGAAATAACTGAAGAGCAAATATTCTACTCCAACTACAACTCCCCCAACGCCTACACAACCCCCGCCAACTAAAAGTCGGCTATCCGATAGCCGAACAAATTGTGCGGATGGCGGGATTTGAACCCGCACGAGATTTCTCTCATCAGGTCCTAAACCTGACGCGTATACCATTTCGCCACACCCGCATTCTTATTCTAAAACAAAAACAACCTTAATTCAAGGGCGAGGTCTTGACATTTCTAATAATTTAAGGCACAATACAACTAAGGTTCTTTAAAAACAACATATTACAGAAAAGGGGGGAATTAAAATGATACCAATAATTATTTTTGGATTAATGGGAATAGGAGTATTGTGGCTTGTTTTTATTAACATTTGGGGATGTATTCCTTTGGGATTAGGTGGCTTAGGATTAGTCCTGTGCCTCAAAAAAATTCCAGCTGAACCGCCTAGTTTAGGCGTTGTCACTTTTTGGGGAAAACGATTAAAAGGCAAAACCAAAAAAGAAGGTTGGAGATTTTTGGCTCCATTCTTCCCATTTCTCTATGATGTAATCATCGTAGATGTCACAAAACAAAATCACGACTTGCCAGCCGAAATAGTCAGAACGCCTGATTTAGCTGTATTGGAAATTCCCATCAGCTTAACTTGGACTCCTCATAAAGAACATCTTATAGAATACCTCAACTGTGGAGGCAAAGAGGGCGTTAATAATATTCTTGCTGATATTGTCAGAGAAAGAGTTAGGGGTTGGGCGATGAATCATCAAGAGGGACCTCAAACCTTCAAAGAAGCGCTTGGCGCTCGCGAAGACGCAGTAGAAATACTTATTAAAGCAGTAGCCGGAGCAGAAATGGAAAAAATTCCTTCTCGCGTTCCAACAACCATTCTTTTTAAGTATTTTAATGAACCTCAAATACCACCGACCGAAAGCGAAGAAAAAATTTGGATAAAAGAATGGAAACGCGTCAAAGAAATACTTAAAGAAGAAAATGAAGAAAAAATCAAAGAAACAGTTAATAAAAGACGAGAGCAAATCAAAGAAATCCAAAGAGGAAACGGAAAGCAAGTTATTCCACAATTAGGAATAACTCTTAAACGGCTAAATATTGGAGATATTGCCATTCAAAAAGGCAGTTTATTATGGGAATCGGCTGAAAAAAAATTAAAAGAAGAAAGAGACCAAGAAGCGGAAGAGGTAGAGTTAAAACATGTTGGATCTAGTATTAGTAAATTAATGAGTTCGCCATGGAATTATACCCGCCAAGAAGCTCGCGATATTGTTCAAACAGAAAGAGATAAAGTTAAAAAAGAGATTCATGATGTTCAAGGACTCGATGGACTTGGACGAGGAATAGGCGAAGTTCTAAGTATGAAAAGGGGGTAAATTATATGTCAAAAGGGCAAAAGTGGCTATTGTCGCTAGTATGTTTTTGTATTATAGCAATACCTTTTATGTGGACTACATTAAAAACACATGAATTAAAAATAAAGGAAATTATTCAAAACGCGCCCGCCCCAAAATCCCAAACTTCCGCCTCTGGAATTTTCATTATTCCACCGGATGGGAAGGAGGTTAATCGGGATACCGCGGGACAGAGGGTCGCCTGCCGTAATGTGGGCGATTATATTGTTATTGAAGCAGGTCAGCCCGAAGCGTTGTTTATCCTAATGGATACGACTCGCATCAGGATAGACCCCGTCCGAACAGTCATCAGAATTGACGCTTTGGGCGGGAAAGACTATCTTCGTTTCCAAAATTTGGGAACGGAAACGGAGCCGGAGCGGATTAAAGCAGAAATCGTCTCCCGCCGTTAAGGCGCGAGACAAACCTAAAAACCAAAAAGCCGAGAAGCAAAAAACTTCTTGGCTTTTTATATTCCAAAAAAATTACTTCTATTTTATAAGATTTGTAATAAAGGTCTGCGCCACTCCCGCGAATAATGCGACGCCAATACCAACCAAACCCCAAATTAATCTTTGCCTCGCTTCCGTAAGTTTTTCATCTACGCCCCCCGCCGTCATCCAAGTTAAACCTGCCCAAACAATCATCATGACACCCAAAAGTAGAACAATACCTTGAAACCAATTAACAACTGTTTCAAAAATATCCGTTATGCCTGTTAAAGAAGTGGGACCAGCCTTTACAACATCAACTGCCGCGAAAACGGCCAATGTCCCCGCGAACAAAAAGACGAGCGAAAACGCGACAACCGCCGAAAAAAATCTTTTTTTATTCTTCACAAATTCTCACCTCCTTTCTTTTTACCCTCCGAGAATACTTCTAACTAAAGTAACCCAATTTTTGCCTATTAAAAGAACCGCCAAGCCAACCAAAGACCATGTTAGCGCTTTTCTCGCCTCTGTAATCTTCTCGTCTCTTCCGCCAGCAATCATAAACAAAAGGCCTGAATAAATTATCATACCCACGGCTATAATAATACCAATATTCGCGACCCAATCAATAATGTCTTCTATCAACGCCTCAAAACTTGTCGATGTGAGCGGATTTGAAAAACTTCCCGTCACTTTTGTGCCTTCCAGCGCGTCTACTCGCGCCAAAGGGAAGAATACCGTTAAACATATAAAAAACAAAACCGCCGACAAAGAAATTATTTTTTTAAGTTTAAAATTCATAAATGTTTTATTTTATCTATTAATTTGAATACACATAGGAAATTTTTCCCAGGCGGCGCTAAATTCTGACTTAGCAACGGTCTTTAAAAGGGTATCAATCATAAGCCAACTGCTGAAAATAACAACAAGACCGATAAATGTATTTACAAAAATTCCTTTGGCTTTGGTAACCATATCTTCTCTCCCGCCCGAAAAAAGAAACATAACGCCAGCCACCGCGAATAGAAGAGCGGCGACAGGAAGAGCCAAATTAAACGAAATAAAATTGATAATATTGCTTCCTAAATGCCAAAGGTCGCAGATTGTGCAATTATCATTGCAAGGAACGATAGAGCCAGTAATATAGCCCGCGCAAACTATATTCGCCTTCATTAAACCCACAAGCAAGAAATAAATTAAAAACTTGTAATTCTTCATTTTCTCATTAAAACATTAACTTGATTCACTGCCCTATCCACAGAATCGCTAATTGTCATTTCTCCCGTTACAACTGATTCTATCATATCCGCCAAAATCGTTTCAATACCTAAATTGTCGGTCTGATACCAAGAGCGAGCCGTTAAAGATTGTTCCGCAAAAACGCCTAAATCTGCATTATTTTTTTGCCACAAAACAAGGTCTTTTCTGGCGGTCGGTTTTTTGGTCAGCTCTAAATATTTTTGAGAATTTTCTTTTCCCGCGAACCAAACTATAAAATTCCATGCTGCCCTCGCGTTGGAAGAATTTCTTGGAACAGCCAACCCCCAATAATTAGCATAATTAACATCTTTCTCAGAGCCCTTAATTTGGGGCATCGGCGATATAC
>Ga0180732_1001280_pt1 | contig 16083 bp, 13 predicted proteins | sample KR11_01MetaG_FD_148674 | JGI IMG/M metagenome (GOLD analysis project Ga0180732, IMG submission 148674) | Groundwater microbial communities from the Olkiluoto Island deep subsurface site, Finland - KR11_0.1 MetaG | ecosystem: Environmental > Aquatic > Deep subsurface > Groundwater | place...
TTTTTTCAGGGCCATCTCAATGATGTCCGAGACATGCAAGGGGTGGCCTGCCGTATTGAGTATGTTTTGGACGATATTCATATTAGACGTACGTTTTACGACCTGATGGGTTCCTTGCTGCTGAAACCGTTCGATGACTTTCAGCCTGGCTTGCGCAACTTCCTTTTGATATTGTAGATACAGCTTGAACTGATCCATGGCATATCCTCCTTAGGTTGGGGTTTTACGCAGGAGAATACACGCAAAAGCATTGCATGTCAACTATTATTTACGTACGTTATATATTTTTTTAAAAGTATTATAACTTACTGTAAATTAATATAATTGTGTATAATAAATATGTACGTAATATAAATCTGAACGTTTTTAAATGCCGTCATTTAAAAGATAGGGAACTTTGGACTCTCAAGCTATTAACTACAATCAATAAAAAAAGTGTTTGGTCCAAGATCACGGCAGGGGTAGAATTTAAATCACACATTCGGAGTGACTTACTCAAGTAGTCCGGGGATAGAATTATTCGCCCAATCCCGCCTTTTGCGGGAGGGCAAAAAACTTTCTTGAGATAGGTTGTAAATGCATCCTTCAAATACCGAACAAGAAATATTTAAATTGCCAAAATTACTGTCCTTTTTCAATAAATTGATAGCATCTTAGATTTATTTTTCATTTATATAGCGACTCATTATCGAAGAAAGAGGATGCATAGGATTTTTTTTGATAAATCTTTCAGCATAGTTGTTTGCCTCTTGCAGTTCATTGATAGGCAATTCCTTCTTCCAACGTTCATTTTTTTGTATCTGACCTGATTGTTTTAAGCGCATATCATTGCCGAGGACATGGTGCTCAACGCTTCTAAAATCCCCTGTAAATCCATTATCCTGGACACCAATAAAACTATATATGCTGGCAAGTGTTTCATCGGTAGAATTTATTATATCTTCATAATGGATTTTAATATATGGGAGAGATTCATCTAATATCCGTAAGATGGTTTTTTGCTGACGGATCCAGATATTCAGCGAGGTTCTCCAATTCCATCCTTTGTTCTTTTTGCATGACAGAATAAATCCTCTGAAATCGCGGACTAAATAAATAACCTCCAAATCAAGCATAGGAACGTTTTTTAAATATCTTAGGCGAAAGGGATCTTTACAAGCATCAACAAAAACATCACAGCCACTATATTCAAATGCCGCTTTTATAAAAACATCATTTGCGCTGAGTTTGCTTTTTATGGCTTTGTTATAGTATGGTATGAGGTTAACTATCTTGTCTCTAGTCTTTTCTAATAACGAACTATTAATCCAAAATGGCATTTCTTTTCCCAATAAACGCGCAATAAATGCATTATTTGACAATGAAAAAGAGGTGTTAAAATTTCTAAAGTCAAATTTAATGTTATTAGAAAGAAAATGTTCATTCACCGAAGTAAAAAAAGGGCAACTTTCTAAAGTTTCCCCACAAGAACATAAAAACGATTCGTTAGGTCCGTAATTCCATCCATCCATTTCACCAATAGTAAATATATTCGGATGCATATTCATCAAAAATGATAATAAGGTTGATCCAGAAAAAGACGATGATGTTATGTATGCAATTTTTTTCATATTTTATTCTCTTTAGGAACTCTTTTTTTTCGCTCGAAAATAACTCACAAGACCTCACTTTTGGAGGGTCTTCTTTTTTTGTCGTTAAATTCAGTAAAATTTCTAATTGCTATGAAATTGTGGCCCCTATCGGACTATTTGATATTTTCATCCGATTTTCACTACATATTCAAGATGCTATAGCTATCTTTTCATTAAGGGAAGCGTTTGATTTTTCTTTTTCTAAAATTATTTTCAAACTTATACTTAAACCGACATATTGATACAATAAGTCGAAAAACGCCATTCCGACAAAGGCCCCATTTACCATATAACCTGCCAATCCTAACAATGTCCCTTTTGCCAAGTTATTTAAGAAAACGCCATCTTGTAATTGCTTTGACTGCCTGGATGTCCTAATTAAACTTACAGATGTGGAACCAAGCAGACACAGAAATAAAAAAAAGCCTGGGAACCCTGTTTCACCGAGTGATTCGAAATAAATACTGTGAGCATCATGAAAATCTTCAGGATTTGGCGCATAACGATAGAACGTCTCAGGTGTCATTGCTCTGAATCCACCTCCAACTAGTGGATTATCTTTTGCGATGTTCCAGCATGCCTGCCAGGCATTTATTCTTCCCATAGCAGACCTATCGGCCGTATAATTTCCTATTGTTTCCATCCTCTGGTACCAAGTTTCCGGTACAAATGGTATCGTAGCTATTATTATTATCAGGCTTGCTGTAAGATAATAAAACTTCTTTTTTTCCTGCATAATCAGAAAAAAAGCGGTAGCAACAAGCGTTAACGCAGAAGCCCGCGAATCACCGGCTATTATGCCGAGTGGGGTTACGAAAAAAAAAACCAGCAAAGCCCTTCTAATCCATTTGTTTTTTTCTATTCTCGCCATCATGAGAAATAAAGGCCACACCATATTAATAGCCATGCCAAGCCCGTTATTCCCCTCAAAAAATGAATTCTCCGGGCCTGCCAGCATTCCAGTACCGCCTTTTAAAAACCAGATAACACCTTTAATATCATAAAATCCGATGCTAAATATTATGACTAAGTATAAATATCTTAAGTCTTTTTTGTTTTTTATCAGGACTACTGTGATAACCGTCATTAAGATAATTTTAGTAAACCGTTTCCATTCCACAACATATTCAATTGGGTTCAATGAATTAAACCAACCCATGGATGCCCAACCCCAAAGCAACAACATACAGATGAGCACATTGGTAACAACTAATTTTTTTTCACCTTTGTAAAAAACTATCCCAACAATCGTACATACTGCGATCCCGAGTGCCATTTGCAAGTTATACGCAGGCCCCCAAGTCAATCGATGAGGATTTAAATAAGAAACCAATGCATATAGAATTACACCATGGACGGGATTGCGAAGGGACAAAAATAGGCTGGCAAAGAATAAAATAAAAATTACAGTATCTCTAATTGGCAAAGTTGCAGTTCCTATTGATTGAAATTAAAACTTAGCACACATGTGTAGGGCAGCAATTATAAGGTGCAGTACGTCTTATTCTTGTAAGTTTCTCATTAATATATAATAAGTTATATCCCATATTCCGGATTAAAATTGGTAAATATAATCATATCAAACTGTTGTCAATCAACTTTCTGCGACTACATAAGTTTGGGAGTCCTTGATATTACTGGGATCGTGCAACATGAAGCAATGCTATTTTTTCCAACAGGCTTTTTGTTTCCGAAGGCAAGCTGACTGCTTTTTTAATAGTCTGTCCAGTTCGGTGGTCGGTGAGCGTTGCGATATCGATATCCTTGAAGGGAGCATAAAGTTCTTTGGAGTTTAAGAAATCCTTATCACCCGTCTCTTTTCTCTTGTTCGCCAGATAACGATTTATAAAATAAGATAAAATGCAAATCGTATAAACCGCTTTGACATGTGCTTCCGTATTAACGAAAAGCGGTCTTATCTTCAAAAAAGATTTTATGTTTTTAAATACATCCTCGATTTTGGTCTTGTCCCGATAGGCCTTGATAATGTTTTGTGGAGTTACTTTAAAACCAGGACCGAACCTTTCTTTATGGTTTGTCAAGAAGACACAAACACCGTCCAGCAGTTTATCCGCCTGGATGACATCCTTCTTGATCTCCACCCGGACCCTGAAGCTATTGACGGACTTGATACGGCCGTCTTTGAGCCTTGCATGAACCGTTACGGGTTCGAGGACGGGGGGCTCAAAGTATTTTTTTATCTTAAGCCTCTTGAGTTCTCCGACAATTCTATTTTTGGTGGCATCGTGATCCCGATCTCTTTGAGCCTTGCCAAGATCATTGTTTTCTTCTTTCAGCCAGGCTTTAAACAGGGTTAGCTTCTCTTCCCGGTTTTTCCGGTCTTCTTCAAACAAGACGGGGTTTAAAGCAAGGACGTAACGTTTACCCCCGATAACCCCGGCGTCCTGAAAAAATAGTTGGTCATCATATTTCTTGAACCCCGCAGGCGGCGATACGGTTCCATCGGTTTCGTTGATGACCGGGGATTTGAAAGGCGCAAGGTCGACACCGCAGGACGGTATCTGGTTGCGATCCAATGCGGAAATGAATTTCATGCGAGCATCTTCAATCAAAGTTGCATTATCATCGGCGATGATGCCTCTGTCAAAGACCAAAGTTACCTTGCCTTCACCTAAACCGAATCTGGTTTTACACGCATTTATGTTGCGCTTGAGGGTCTTCACCTCGGCCGTGTTCCCGGGAAAGACGTCCCACTTGAACGGATAGCCTTCACTATTGATGAGGACTCCCAGCAATACCTGCCTCTTGCCATGGCATTCCTCCTTCCCCTTGCCAAAAGCCGACAGCTCGCATTTGTACCCGACAAAATAAGTCGTGGTCAAATCGTAGTCCACAAAATCAAAGGCCCCCGGGTTCTTTGCATAAGTCTGTTGGAAAAGGTGATTCTCAATGGAAATCTGATTTTTATGTATTTTGTCAAGTTCATAGTAAATCTTATCATCATTCAAACCGGAGAGATCATTATCAAGCACCTCCGCCAAGGCGGTCTTGCGGGCCCATGTCGGGACCGAATAGTTGGAACAGGGGTCGGTGCAGCGGTTGATGGTCAGTATCCTTGCTATCATATTCGTAGGCATGGCTCCGCCGGTTACGCCGTAATCAAATGCGTCATCCAATTTCCAATGATCCCAGATATGGTTTACCACCGCGAGGTCCAAATAGTTCCGGCTTTCTTGAACTACAATATCCTCGAGCCGTGTCAAAATCCGATCTTTCCCCTGAATCACTTCCAGAATCGATCGAATCTGATTCGCCTGTTGATCGGTCAGCTTGCCAATGCGCCACACTATCCGTTTCCTCACCTTGTCTCCTTCCCGGAGAGACTCGGCGATGGAGTATGATTTATAGGTTTGCCCTTTATAACTGGACGTACTGTAGCTCAGATGCATGATCCTCCATTTCTGAGACTACATTACCATCGGCTAAAACTACTTGTCAATAGCTATATGTAGTGCGTTGTATGATTTTTAATGATTTATTATGGCTCTATTTCTGCGGCCACATTTGATAACTATTTAGCGCAAACCCCTTTAGCATAAGGATTCGCTAAAAAAGTTCCCGGAATGGGGGTTATATAATGACTTCATCGAAATCTTTTATGATACTTTTTCATCTACTTGGGTGTTTTTTTGGTTAAAAACATGCCAAACCCAATTTATTCTATAATCATTGCTCTTGAATCTTTTATGAAGGATGAGCTCCAGCATCGACTATCAACACTCTTAAAACCTATTTAGTTTCTCCGTCTTTCACCATTTTCTTTATTACAGGTTTGATTCCTCTATCGACTATCTGCATGAATCTTCCCTTAATTGTATTACCATAGATAGTAACATGCCTGCGGGTTCGACGTTTGGGCAGCCAGTCTTTTTTATAGGACTCGTCTCCCATAACAAAATCTATCAGGTCAACATGGTCAGCCTCTATTGCACTTTTAAACATTTTGGCAGTTAATACTTTCCCTGGAGAATATTTACTATATTTTTGATCATAAAATATTTTAAAAATGTAACTTGTCTTATTAACATTTAACCAGAACTGACAGGCGATCGGTTTATTATTAAATTTTAGGAAACCCAACCGAAGAGAGTTTTTGCAAGCAGCTAACCTTGTTAGATTTCTAAGGAAATCTGGTTCGTATTTTTCCTTTTCTTGCCAGCTATTTGCGTAAAGACTAAAATATACGTTCATAATAGAATCCAGATCATCATTATTATCATATAACTCAAAAAGAAGCTGGCCTTCTCTTTCCATACGCCTTTGGCAATAAACAATATCTTTTCTGAGTTTTTTGGGCAGACTTTTAAAATAATCCTCATATTTCTCCGGTATTGAATCTTCATACCAGTCGCCGTATGCCATTTCAACATAGCAATATAATTTGTTAGCGACAGCAACTGCCATTAACTTTTCGGCCTGTTTTTGCTCTTCAGGAATCCCGTAAAATGAAAGCATATCCCACTTAACTATCTTGTTAGTTTTAATAAACTTTAAAAGCTTTTTAATTAAAACTAAAATTTTATCACCATTGCGTAAATCCGTTATTAAATATCGAAAAGGAGAAAAAAAATTTCCTGCAAGTTCAAGTTGCTGTATGTTAATTCTATTTTTCTTAACTGTATGCCTAATTAAAGGGACTATTAACACTGGCATATCGACTTCATAGATAATGATGAAATACAAATCAGTCATTCTCCCAAAATGCTTCAACCAGAGGTCAAACCATTCATGGGATAAAAAAAAAGAATAGTTATAATGTTGCAAAGATAGTTTATTCCACTTATCCTTTATCCTATCAAACTGTTCAATGTTGCTAATCACTTCAAAAGCTATGCTATCCACAAAATACCCCTCATTTAATGGTCACCGTTTTTGTTGTTCCATCTCATTTATCCTAATAATAACAGCTTCAATTATATAAAATCCTTTGTGAACATATGGTTGGATATTCATTTCAGACAATTCTTCAAAGTTTCTATTATCCATCCTAATTGCTTATTGCTAATTGTTTGGTGGCAAGGCACGTGAAACAAATGCTTTGAATAATATCTGCTAACATAACAATCGGATTCAACCAAAATCTCCCAACGCCAGATTGGAAAACCTCTATTTTTTAATTCCGAGAAAACTATGTCCGGTTCATGAACAATCGCTGGAACCATGTAAGGAGAAACATTTTCGGGTATACTTTCATATAGTGGTTTTATTCCTGACACAGAAGATAGAGCGTTAACGATTCTCGTATAGTTTTTGCGCCGGTCAATTGCTATTTTTTCATCGTTGATATGCCGAAAAATCATTTTAGAAACAAGGCTCTGCATACGGTCAAAATCATCCTTCGGCATCCAATGCCGCCAATCTGATTGGATCTCAGCGAGTTCATGAATATCAGCCGGCTTGCTGTTGACGTGTTTTGCCATGAAAATATTCTTTTTATTAAAATCAGGGGATGGGTAACTTACAACAGACCGGTCATTTTTTTTCCAGTTGTCAACCAAATGTTTTAAAGACCGAATTTGTCTTGAAAGAGATAGCTTTAATTGTTTGCGGTGAGCACGATGAGTTGATTTATTTCCAATTAGCATTCCACCGTCAGGGCTTGGATAAAACTTACGTGTGCTCACGATTGAATAATCTCCGGCACTTCCTATTAATCCGTTTAACACATAAACCGGGTGGCAATGTGCACAATCTTCAATGAGAGATATATTATTGTTTTTACAAATATCATTTATTAGATTAGTTGGCTGAGGCCAACCAAAAAAATGGACCAGAATGATAGCCCGAGTTCTTTCGTTAATTTTTTGTTTTATATCCCTAATCGAGGGGCTCAGATCTTCATTTAATTTATAAAGGATCGGATAAACATCTAAGCACCAAATCGGAGCCAACATAGACAGACAATGATACCCAGGGACAAGAACATTATCTCCTGGTCTAATTCCTATATCCTTCAATGCTTCTATCAATGCGAAGCGTGCTTTCAAATAAAAAGAGGCTTGTTGTATTAACTTTTTTTTTGCATTAGGCATGACCTTTATATCTGACAACCTGAAAGAAGGAAGGTGTTCTACAAAAGACTTTGGGTAGTGCCCCCAGTTGAGTAATAAGTCTGTGTTAATCAGCTTCATTTTTAAAGTAAAACATTGTTTTTTATGTAGACTAAACTTATGGACTACAATAGTAACATCATAACTGATCTACTTGGTATCCTATTATATTCTTTTTAAGCAGTTCGTCCATAATCACCAATAGATCCCCGACATCAACCAACCTAACGGTTGCATTGCCTATTTGTCTTATTTTTGCAATAGAATTTTTATCAAGATACTCACCGATAATTTCATTTTTTCTAACCTTTGAAAACCGTGGATTTTGAACTTTTGTTACAATCTCTTTCTTTTCATGGTTAGCGTCAAAATATTTAAGTGTAACCGGATTGTCGAAATATATAGGAAGCGGGTAATTCTCCACTACGCATTCAAATGTACGCATAATAGTCATTGTTTCATAGCTTGCACCAAGCAAAAGGACTTTTCCTTTAAGCTCAATCAATCGATAAAAGGGGCTATTTTTATCGAATGGAAATAATGACTTATCATGATCCTTAGTTAAATATAATGCCTGGCTGCCAATAGCTGCAACTGGATGTGTTGGATGAGGACTTCTAACAGCAGATGGTTTTTCCCTTATTTTTTCAGTAATTATACCCATTTTTGAAGGAGTCTTATTTACATCAAAGCAGACATAATTTTCCACATAATCAGCCATTGAGCCAGAAAATGGAAAAGTCGGCACCGCAACCGTTCCTTCTCTTCCAACTGTCTCAATAAGAGAATCAACTACTGTATCAACGCCTCCTTTTACATATCCCAGCGAGCTTAATGAGCTGTGGACAAAAACACTTTGGCCTTTTTTTAGTCCCATACTCTTAAACTCATTTTTAAGCTGTTTTTTTGAAAGTGCGTTGGTTGATATTCTTCTTTTAACAAGCTTAAGCTTTTTAAAAATATATTTTGCTTTTTTATAGAATGATCTTTCTTGAAACATATCTTTCTCCTACGATGTCTTCTATACCTAATCCATTCCAATAGCGTTCATAACCTGCATTTCCTTCAAGTTTGAATCAATAAAAAACTTTGCCGCCCAATTAAGATATTCATATGTTCCATATCCACCGAATACCGGGAAAGAACCTTTGATAGCACCACGAACCTCTTCAGGCCCTTCAGTTTTTTGAGTTCTTCTCACAAATTTATTCACTGACAAAGCAGCATTTAAGTATTTTTTATCATTGGTGTATTCGTAGAGCATAAACCAGCAGTAGGCAATTTGAACACTTCCTGTCAAACATACCCAGCGAACCGCCGGTTTCCAGTCGGGAAGTAATCTTCCAGGTACAAATCCGTTTTTATTTATCGTAGTTAATAAACCATCACCTATCCGAATACACGCATTTAAAATAGCTTCATCTTTACTGTGTTTATACGCTTCCAATATTCCACGAAAAACATATCCCAATGTATGTGTTAAAGGCCTATCTGGATCATCTAAACAACATTTTGCAAACCATCCATTCTTTTCCTGGTAATGTATTGCCCACCGGACATTGGCCAATGCTGAACTTAAATATTTTTCATTACAATCAACTTCCGCCGCCTCCAGAAGGCCCCAAGCGACATGCGTTTCATATGATTTCTCGCCAGGTTGGGCAAAAGGAGTTGGGTATTTTCTCCAACATCCATCGCTGTCTTGTGTTTGAACAATCCAATCCGCAGCTTTTTTCATGGCCCCTCGATATCGGTCACCGAATTTACGGGTACCTTCAGCGAGGCCAAGCAGAATTTGACCAGTGTTAAAGGTTGTTGGTACAATTACTTTTGCCTCTACAGTTCCAGCCTGGAAACCACCGTCTGGAAATTGTATGGAAACCAGCCAATCAAGCATTTTCAGAGCTCGATCTAACATATTTTTATCATTTATCTCCTCAGCATATTTAATAATGGTAGGAATGATGTATCCAGTGGTTTCCGGATATGATGGCCCCCAACCATTTATCAAGCTGTAATGGCGCGCTACTCCGCCATCTTTTGTCTTTGAAAAATCCTGTGCTCTACATATCCATTGAATTGCCTCAGCAATTGCGACGGAAGGCCCCTGATCTTTAACAGGCAATCCAATTATATCCTGAAATGATATTTTTTTTACTGTCACCGGTGTCAGTATAAATTCAATAAGTTGTTTTACACTATTTTTAATTTCTTTATATTTCATTTTAATGTTGTCCTGTTGAATTAATTGATATCTTCAAAATATCGTTTCGTCGTATAGGATATTCTCTGAATTATGTGTGTTAACTTTGTTGATAATCTTTTCTACAATCAGACTAATTTTATAAGCCAATCGTAAGTAGCTTCTACCACTTCCGCCCGCCATATAGCAGATGAAAATGTATGATCTGCATCAGCTATGTTTTTACATCTAACAAATGTTTTATTCATCCATTTCCCCCAAGCTTTGTCTTTTTCTAAGTTATCCCTAAATTCATTAGCAGTAAAATCGTTTTCACTTAAGATAATTAAAGTAGGCTTGGCGAATTTCAATAGTCCATATAGCATTCTCTCCGGCAAACTATTTTCTCTATCTAGTAATTTTTTCTTAATTCCTAAATGTTGTGCGCGATTCCTTACCGTTAAAATTACATCCTTAGTAAAGCTACGAATCGACTTTATAAAATTATATTTTCCGGATGCTATTTTTGCCCAGAAATCTTTATCAATCAGTCTATACCAATAATAATGTTTTAAATAAGTTTCTGCTTGACCGGTTTCTGTATGTATCCATGGATTTAATAGGACTACTCCATGTATACGGGGATCTTTGTATGCATAAAACGATATTGCAGAGGCAGCATCACAAAGCCCCCAAAGAATTATTTTTTTAAGGTTTGAGCATCCATCAAACATTGCATCAATGGCTGATTTAATATCAATATCAATATTCTCAAATGAAGCTGTTTCTCCCTCGCTGTCTCCCATTCCTCTATAGTCAAACCTGAAAACAGGAATACCTTTTCTTGCCATACTGCGGGCCAATAGGAGAAATTGACGATGACTTCCGACTCTGTATTGAGGCCCGCCTACTACAACAATAATTCCAATCCTGGTTCTTTGATTTGAACTAGAATGATGGAGAATCCCCAAAAGCAAATTATTTTTACTATAAAACTGGATCGGTTCCTCAACCATCTATTATTGCTCCTTGGATCACCGCTTCAATTGTCTTGTTCTTAAGCTCATTGCATACCGTCATCTCTTGAGTAGCCCAAAAAGTTGTTCCATGGATTTTCTTGTATGTTATTTGACACCCGGTTTTCTCCCAAATTTCAATCACATTTTTAACTGAGGGTGGAATTAAATCCTCATCAAATGACGAAACATCAAACCATTTTACGCTCACTTTTTTTTCTGGAAAAAGGTTTTCCATTTTGAGTTTATCAATTGGTATTATCAATTCTGGATTTAGATTATAACCACCGACTTCGACCTTTTTCTCGGCTTCGAGTTTTTTGCGTAAGGTGTTTGGTGTTTCGCGTTCGATTTTACGAAATGAAGCAGCAAGCTTAATACGTAAAAATTGAGTAATCGCTGTTGATCCTGAAGTCACAGGTTGCCAAAAGAGGAGGGATGATATTTGTTGGTTACGTCGGCATACCTCAGTTGCGAGGAGCGCTCCAACACGAATGCCCCATAGCGAAACCTCTGCACTTTTTTTATTTGATTGAATCCAATGAGTACAGGCATCAATGTCATCAATCCATTTTTCCCAACTGGAATCTCCGAAATCCCCCTCACTGTCTCCTGTTCCATAGAGGTCAGGTATCAGTACGCCTATTCCATTGTCGGCCATAGCCATGGCAGTTATGGAAGCCATTCTTCTACATCGATTCATTTCTTCTGCAAAAGGTGGGCAGTAAATAATCGAACACATAGGTTTATCTGGCCCCAGCCATAAACAAAATAGCCTACCTGAAGGCCCATCCAAGTAAAATGGTTTCATTAAATTGATCCAACAATCAAAGCTTTGTTTCTATGAATGCAGATAAAGAACCTAACGTTGCAAAAAGTTCAGCAGATACATCTTCATCATCGATGATGATATCAAACATCTCTTCTATTGCAGTCAATATATTTACCACCGCCAGAGAGTCTAATTCCGGGATAGCTCCAAGAAGTGGGCTGTCTGTGTCAAGTTTATTTCGAGATCCTGTTATACCAAGAGTATTGATCACCACCGCCGCAACTGTTTTTTCTACTGCCATAAATATACCTCCACTTAATTTTCGGGGGTCTATAACCCAATTTCTGAGCCTTTCAGAAAGCCCCAATGCAATTCTTCAAAAACCTCGTATTAATCATTCGTTAACAAGAAGATAAGATCACCTCGGCTGGGGCTGGATGTGACAGGAATGCTTTAGGACTTGCCGAAAAGGCATATGCGCCCGAGCCAAGAAACGCTACTAGTTCTCCTGAATAGACTTCAGGTAATTCGACCTTTGTTCCCAATCTATCTAAAGGAGTGCACAAAGGTCCCACTATATTTACTACTTCTTTTGAAGTATGATTGATCTTGCCCGGAATGCAGATTGGAAAATTACGTTTTATGATTTGACCGAAATTACCTGATGCTGAAAGGTGATGATGCATGCCACCATCCAAAACCAGAAAGGTCTCCCCACGAGAGACTTTCTTGTATAGTACACGGCACACATATACACCACATTCACCGACAAGGTACCGACCTGTCTCAACATTCAATTTTATAGATTTGAGCTCATTTTGATATTTTTTTAAATATTGGGATATCCCATGGCCGACAGCTATAATTTCTAGCTCATCATTATCAGCATAGTATGGAATACCAAAACCACCGCCCAAGTTGATTACCTTAGGATATTTCGGGCAAATTGAAAGGAACGAAACAACCGTATCCAAAGCATGCTTGAATGCCGATAAAATCGATTCAACACGTAAGTTCTGAGAACCGGCAAAAATATGGAAACCGACAAATTCCAAGTTTTGCCAATGTTTAAATCTTTTCAATACATCGGGAATTTTTTCCTGATCGATACCGAACTGCTTGGAGCCGCCACCCATCTTCATCCCGGAGCCCACCAATTCATATGCCGGATTCACCCTAAGTGATACTTTTAATTTTTCATTTTCTTGACCGGCAATTCTATTGGCAAGCTCAAGTTCATCAACACTCTCCGCATTCAAGCTGCCGATTCTCGCTTTGCAAGCCAATCTTAATTCGTATTCACGTTTGCCCGGACCTGCAAAACCAATGGAATCCGGATCAGCACCTGTATCTAAAACCGCTTTTAATTCACTGGCTGAAGCTACATCGAAACCAGTTCCCTTTTCATAAAAAAAACTTAAGATATCAGGGTTTGGATTTGCTTTTATGGCATAATGAATTTGAACCTCAGCCGGCAGGGCGTCTCTTAGCATCTGCAATTTTCTTTTTGCCACACTTAGATCATATGCGTAAAATGGCGTTCCAACTTCCCTATCGATATCTTCGCATGTTCTGCCGCCGATGAGGAGTTGATTATCCTTTATATCGAAATATTTTAAGATTGATTCGGTTGCTAAATGGGTCATTTTTATTCCCTTTATTTTGCCATGGACACACACGGACTTACACAGACTGTAAAATAAAATTCGAATATATAAATATCAGTTAAAATGCTTGTAAGTACTTATTTTACATTGTCCTTTAAATACATTTCTTTTATCTTTGGGCGGTCGAGTTTTCCATTACTATTTAATGGCAATGAATCCCATATCACAATTTCTTTTGGGACCATGTAGCCTGCAAGTTTTTGGGAGCAATTTGACTTTATATCATCCAATGTGCTTTCGGACGGATTCTTGAGAGAAGCAATAGCAATAATTTTTTCACCTAAAATCTCATCTGCTACACCAAAAACAACCGAATGTTCCACCAGGTTTGTGGCGTATATGGCCTCTTCAACTTCTGTTGGACTGACTCTATATCCTGATGTTTTAATCATCTCATCCGCGCGATTTACAAAATAGAGAAATCCCTCTTCATCCATTTTAAATCGATCACCCGAGTACACGACATATTCTGTAAATTGAGTGCCTTTGGGCGCGAAAGAGTTAGGCCTAAATGATTTAGCCGTCTTATCCGGATCATTCCAATACCCTAATGAGACATGGGCTCCACGTTGAACCAATTCACCCTCTTCGCCAGGCTTACAATGTTGGCCACTTTCGTTAAGTATCCATATCTCTGCATTGGGAATGGCTTTTCCAACACTGCCTGGTCGTTTATCTACCTGATCCGGCGGAAGGTAAGTTCCCCGGAAAGCTTCTGTCAGACCATACATTAGATAAATTCTCAATTCCGGGGATCTATGTCTTATTTCTCTAACGGCTGCCTCAGGCAAACGCCCTCCGGTGTTTGTCATATAACGCCAATTAGGAAAGGTCGTATTATCCCAATCTTTCTTCAATAATTGCAACCATAGCGGAGGAATCAAGCCCAATCCGGTAATTGATTCAGCTGCCATTGTCTTGAGAATATCATTCGGGAAAAGGTAATTCATCAGGACACAGGTAGCACCTACATACAAGCTAGTAGTTAGCTGGTTTAAGCCATAATCGAAGCTAAAAGGCAGAACGCTAAGGATTCGATCATTTTCACTATTTTCAACGTAGTTGGATACGCTTTCAGCCCCAGCTAAAAGGTTTCTATTGGATATCACAACACCTTTAGGCATTCCAGTACTGCCTGATGTATATATGATGGAAGCAACATCCGTTTCTACTAACCGTGGAGACTCATATTTGACTTCACCTTTCCAATAATCATAATGAATAAGGTCTATATCCAAATTAGGATAAATGTCAGGATCACCATTTACCATTATAGATTCTAAAGCCTTGCAAGTTTTTAACACAGGAATCAGAAATTGTAACCGATCGCTTGTGGTTATAAGGATTCTGGCACCTGAATCATTCAGAATATGCCCCACCTGGGGTGGCTTGAGAAGATGATTGACGTCAATAAATATTCCTCCAATTCGGTTGATACCGAGAATGCTGAACACCTCGCCAGGAGTCTTTTCCATATAGACTGCTACTCGGTCTCCCTTATTGAAACCTGAATCTTGCAACAGTGCGGCGACACGATCAACTGCCATGTTAAAATTTGAATAAGTGATATTATTCCCCTTATACACAAGAGCAGTCTTATTTGGAATCTCTTTTCCATAAAAAGATAACCAATCAGATATCGTTACTTTCATGATGACTCCATATCGTCTGAATGCGATTCTTCCACAAATTACCTTCAAGGATTGTATTGAGAAAAGCCTCAGGCTTTCTTCTTTTTTTTATATTGAATTAATGCTTGCCTATTTTATTAATTGCAGCTTTAAGATTTTTCGATTGGGGATTTTTTTCAAGACCCTGCTTTAATATTTTCATCGCCATTTCAACATTTCCATTTTCCAAATACATATTGCTTATGGCGATATATGCTTTTGAATATCTATTATTTAGTTTTATAGATAGATAAAAGCTTTTCATAGCCTCATTCTTATCTTCCGGATTTTCATTTAATAATAATAACACTCTCCCCTTAGCAAAAGCTATTTTGTAATTTATACGATTTTTTGGGTCTTCTTTAGCCAAAACATAGTCAAACTCAAAAATTGAGCTCCTTAATACTTTTTTATCATTTGTTTTTCTATAGGTATTTATTTTATCAATTGCATAACAATAATGGTGTACATGCCCAAAAATAGGCCCATAATAGTCATAATATTTTTGTTTTTTTGCCTCATCTGCAGACCCGATAATTGTCGCAAAACAAAAATCTGGCAATTCACCAATTCTAACTTTCTCATTTAAATCTTTTATATTGTATCCCGCATTGCAATACGTAGCAGCAAGAATGCTTATGATGATGATTAAAATATAATAAATTAATTTAGATAAGTTAGATTTATTTTTATTAATCATAAAGGAATTCCTTTTGCTTATAAACACCCATAATCATGTTATAATTCTATTTAAATTTACAGAGTCAAGAACTTTAGCCAATTGTTTAGTTTTATACCGGCGAGAATGCTTTTTGATGAGTCGATGATCTAACATGGAATTTGTATTTTGGTAAATTAGGCTCAGAAAGTGTAAAAGGCCACTCTTTATTTCTTCTTTGCTTTTTAAAGAAACGACTGATTTGGCGGCGCCCATCCTTTTCAGTAGTGAAGCAGTGTCGCCCTCCACATCTGTCATTGCAAAAATAGGACGGCCCGCCCTAAAATATTCATAAATTTTTGCTGGAATTTGGTGATTGCAGTTAGAAGCCTGAAAAATCAATAAGCCATCAGCAT
>Ga0180732_1001281_pt1 | contig 16080 bp, 11 predicted proteins | sample KR11_01MetaG_FD_148674 | JGI IMG/M metagenome (GOLD analysis project Ga0180732, IMG submission 148674) | Groundwater microbial communities from the Olkiluoto Island deep subsurface site, Finland - KR11_0.1 MetaG | ecosystem: Environmental > Aquatic > Deep subsurface > Groundwater | place...
AAACAACATCAAGCGCATAAATTTGTGCAAACTCTGTTGCTTCTGTCTCAGCAGTACCCGTCATGCCGGCTAATTTATCGTACATTCTAAAATAATTTTGGAAGGTAATATCTGCCAATGTCTGCGTTTCTTCTTTAATAGAAACACCCTCTTTTGCTTCGAGTGCCTGGTGCAGACCTTCTGAGAAACGTCTTCCTTCACTAAGTCTTCCGGTAAATTCATCAACTATGACGACTTCACCGTTTCTTACCACATAATCAACATCATTTGTAAAAAGATAATTTGCTTTAAGAGCCTGATCAAGCATATGAGGTAATGATGCGTTTTCAGCACTGTAAAGGTTTTCAACTTTAAACAATTCCTCTGCTGCAGTAATTCCCTCTTCTGTAATAAGAACAACCTTGTCTTTCTCGTCGACAGTAAAATGTTCATCCTTCTTTAACTTCAAAGCTATCTTGTTTGCATCTTCAAAATCCTGCATTGCTCTGTTTGTCGGGCCGGAGATAATCAAAGGAGTTCTTGCTTCATCAATCAAAATTGAATCCACTTCATCGACAATTACGAAGTTATGACCTCTTTGTGCCATATTGTCACGAGAATAACTCATGTTATCACGAAGATAATCAAAGCCAAATTCGTTATTGGTTCCATAAGTAATATCACATGCATAAGCCTCTCTTTTTAAGGCTGCATCATGCATGTCTTCTAAAATAACACCAACGCTATACCCGAGGAAACTGTAAAGAGCACCCATTTCTCTTGCATCTCTAGAAGCAAGGTAATCATTTACAGTCACAAGGTGAACACCCTTACCTTCCATTGCGTTTAGAACAATCGGCAAGGTTGCTACAAGCGTTTTACCCTCACCTGTTTTCATCTCAGCTATTCTTCCTTCGTGAAGAACCATACCACCAACAAGCTGTACATCAAAATGTCTCATATTTAAGACTCGTTTTGCAGCTTCTCTTGTAATAGCAAAAGAGTCTGAAAGTACGTCGTCTAACGTTTTTTCTTTACTTAAAACGCTCTCTTTTAGTTTTAAAAACTCTAACTTCAGTTCATCATCAGTCAATGACGCATACTTTGCCTCAAGATCATTAATTTTTTTCAGTTTTTTGAAATATCTTTTTAATTCTCTGTCATTTGACGTTCCAAATATCTTACCCATGAATGCTTGTAGCATTTGCAACCTTATATGTAGTTACTATATAATATACTATATAGTAACTCTTGAAATAGGTGTTATTTTAGCACACAAAAAATAATAGTAGGCATAAATAAAATAATGAATGCAGAATATATTAATATTAAACAATATGTAAACAGTCACTTAGATATAATTTTTTTAAAATAGCAAGGAACAGCATGCGATATATTTTACTCCCTTTAGCCCTCTTTTCACTCAGTTTTGCATCCATTGAAAACATTAGCACCTTTAAAGCAGATTTTGTTCAAAGCGTAACAGACGAAAAAAATAAAGTTCTTCATTATAACGGCAATGTTATTGCACTAAAGCCGCAAAACGCGCTTTGGAAGTACTCTAAACCCGTAACAAAAGATGTTTATATGAATCCACAGACTATAGTGATTATTGAGCCAGAGATTGAACAGGTAATTATTAGAAAGGTAGAATCGAATTTTGATTTTTTCAATATGATAAGCCATGCAAAAAAAATAGGTGAAAACAGATACGAAACATCCTTTCAAAACACAAAGTTTAATATAAGAACTAAAAACGAGATGGTTGAATCTATAAGCTATAAAGATGAGTTTGAAAATCAGATAGAGATAGTGTTTAAGAACCAAATACAAAATGAAAGTATAGAAAAAGATCTATTTGTGCCAAAGATTCCAAAGGATTTTGACGTTATAAAAGATTAAGAATAGTAAAAAAAACTGTCCTACAGCCAACGACGCGCTAGGCGTCGTTATTTAAAATTATACAGCTTTAATTGTTACGCCGTATTTCTCTTCAGCTACTGTACGTGCTTCTAAGTGGTAATTTTTAATTTCGTTAAAGTTCAGGTATTTATATACATCTGCTTCTTTACCTGCAAGCTTTTGTGGAACTATACTCATATATTCTTCTACCGTAGGAATACGCCCAAGTTTAGAACACACTGCCGCAAGTTCTGCAGAACCAAGATAAACTTGAGTACCTTTACCTAAACGGTTATCAAAGTTACGAGTAGAAGTCGAGAATACTGTTGAACCTGGACGTGAGCTTGCCTGGTTACCCATACAAAGTGAACATCCCGGTACTTCTGTTTGTGCTTCAATCGCTTTGAAAACATCATAGTAACCTTCGTTGATAAGTTGTTGCTCATCCATACGAGTCGGTGGAACTATCCAGAATTTCTCAACTGCAACTTTACCTTCTCCTCGCATAACTTCACCGGCTGCACGGTAGTGACCGATATTTGTCATACAAGAACCTAAGAATACTTCGTCAATTTTTTCACCGGCAACTTCGCTTAAAAGTTTTACGTTATCCGGATCGTTTGGACAAGCAAGAATCGGTTCAGTAATGTCGTTAAGGTCGATGTTAATTACCGCTGCATACTCTGCATCAGCATCCGGTTGCATAAGTGAAGGATTAGCAACCCATTCTTTCATTCGCTCAGCACGGCGTGCCAATGTACGAGCATCTTGGTAACCATCAGCAATCATTGACTCAATAAGAACGATGTTAGATTTCAGGTACTCAACTACCGGCTCTTTGTTTAAAAGAACTGTACAAGCAGCAGCAGAACGCTCAGCAGATGCGTCTGAAAGCTCAAATGCTTGTTCAGCTTTAAGTTCAGGAAGACCTTCAATCTCTAAAATACGGCCGTTGAAAATATTTTTCTTACCTTTTTTCTCAACAGTCAAAAGACCTTCTTTGATTGCATAGTAAGGAATAGCGTTTACAAGGTCACGTAATGTGATACCCGGTTGTAATTCACCGCTAAATCTTACAAGTACAGATTCTGGCATAGTAAGAGGCATAGAACCTGTAACACCAGCAAACGCAACGATACCAGAACCACCAGGGAAAGAGATACCGATTGGGAAACGTGTATGACTATCTGCACCAGTTCCAACTGTATCTGGAAGAGTCAAACGGTTTAACCATGAGTGGATAACCCCATCACCCGGGCGAAGTGCAACACCTGAACGGTTAGAAATAAAATCAGGAAGTGTGTGGTGCATTACAACATCAGACGGTTTTGGGTATGCTGCTGTATGGCAGAAAGACTGCATTACTAAATCAGCTGAGAATCCAAGTGCTGCAAGTTCTTTAATCTCATCACGAGTCATTGGACCAGTTGTATCTTGAGAACCAACAGTTGTAGTAACTGGTTCAACGTACATACCAGGACGAACACCGTCCATACCACATGCTTTTCCTACCATTTTCTGAGCAAGAGTATAACCCTTACCGCTATCAGCTGGTTGCTCTGCAGTTAAAAACGCAGTAGATGCACCTAAACCTAAAACATTACGAGCTTTAGAAGTTAAGCCACGACCAATGATCAATGGAATACGACCACCAGCACGTACTTCGTCAGTAATTGTGTTTGGGTTTAATTTAAATGTAGCAATACATTTGCCATTTTTGTGTGTTTCACCTTTGTATGGATAAATAGTTACAACATCGCCAGTTTCCATAGCGGTAACGTCCATTTCTAATGGTAATGCGCCTGAATCTTCACAGGTAGCAAAGAAGATTGGAGCAATAATTCCACCGATTACAACACCGCCAGTTCTTTTATTTGGTACACCTGGGATATCTTCACCCATGTGCCATTGAACAGAGTTAACACCTGATTTACGAGATGAACCAGTACCAACAACATCACCAACATAAGCAATTGGATAACCAGCTTCTTTTAGTTTGTTAATAGTATTGATCGGGTCTTCCATTTTAGAGACAAGCATAGAGTTTGCATGTAATGGGATATCTGAACGAGTAAATGCTTCAGATGCCGGAGAAAGGTCATCCGTATTTGTTTCACCAGGAACTTTGTAAACAGTTACAGTTATCTCTTTTGCAAGTTCTGGTTTATGAGTAAACCACTCAGCATTTGCCCATGAAGTCATAACTTCAGTCGCTGCTGCGTTTCCTGCTTTGTGTAATTCTTCTACATCATTAAATGCATCATATACAAGCAATGTATGTTTTAGTGCTTCTTTTGCAGCTTCAACAACTTCAGTATTCGCAGAAGTTAAAGAATCGATAATAGGCTTAACATTGTAACCACCTAACATCATTCCCATGATTTTAACTGCATGAGCAGGAGATATTCCATTAACAGTTACTTTTTCAGATGCAACATCATTTAAAAATGCAGCTTTTACATATGCAGCATCATCAACACCCGGTGAAACGCGGTTTGTAATAAGGTCTAATAAATCCTCTGTACAGTTTACCTTGATTAATTCTACTACTTCAGCTGTTTGTTCAGCCGACAAAGGGAGTGCCGGTACACCAAGCGCCGCTCTCTCGTGCGTATGTGCTTTATATTCTTCGATAAATGCCATAATATTTCCTGTCTGTTAAATTTGCATTATTATAGCTAATAGAATAGCAATCATTTTAACAGTGTTACAATTTGATACATAATATATTTATATTGTGCAAGAAGTGTTTATATTGGTAACATATTTAGAGGTTTCTTTTTTCTACTTCTTTTAAAACGTTCTCTTGATCAGTACCTCTGTAGTTGTTTTTGAGCCAAATCAAATAAGTATCAGGAAGTTCGGCATATGACATTCCTTTATATTGACCAAAACTTATTCTTTGCGATTGTACTTGTTCTATTATATTTTCTATGCAAACAACATCTAATTCGAGATGTTGGATTAATGAATAAAACTCAAAAAACTCCACTCTTTTTTGTATACTGAAAGTATAATTTTGAAAATTAAAAATGCCTTTGCGTTGTTTTACAAAAAGTTCTATTTCTTGTATTTGAGTGACAGTTAAAGACTCCAGATTTTTTACAAAAACGCTGTAGGAGTTTCTATGTTGCGTGAATTCAAAGATAGCCTTAGGCATTATAAAATCTCACGCATCCCTTTACTGTTTGGAGAGGAGAGAACACCCTCAGATTCAAGCTGTTCTATTACCCTTGCTGAGCGATTATAGCCTATTTGAAGTTTTCTTTGCAAGTATGAAATAGATGTTTTTCTGTCGGACAAAATAACACTTCGTGCTTCGTTGTACAAAGGATCAAGCTCTTCATAAATTTCTCTTGAAGAGCCCATGTCATCACTCTCTTCTGTCAGAAAGCTTTTGTCATAATTTGGAGCTCTTTGAGACTTAATGAAGTCAACTATTTTTTCTATCTCTTCTTCTGTACTCCACGGAGCGTGAAGTCGTACAAGCCCGGTTGCTCCCGGAGGTGTAAAAAGCATATCACCACGCCCAAGAAGTGACTCAGCACCTTGTTGGTCTAGAATAATCTTACTGTCAACTTTTTGCCCTACTCTATACGATATACGAGAAGGAAGATTCGCTTTAATAAGTCCCGTTACAACATCTACAGACGGTCTTTGCGTTGCAACGATTAAGTGAATGCCAGAAGCTCTCGCCATCTGTGCCAAACGCCCGATAGAATGTTCCACTTCTTTTCCGCTTGTCATCATAAGGTCGGCTAACTCGTCAATAATTACAACAATGTAAGGGAGATGTTCTCCACCCTCGCGTTTTACTTTTTCATTGTAATTTTCTATGTTTTTTGTTCGCGTTTCACTCATACGTTCGTATCTGCGTTCCATCTCCATAACCATATTTGCAAGTGCGACTATGGCTTGTTTTGGTTTTGTGATGACAGGTGTTAAGAGATGTGGAATGTCATTATAGATAGAAAATTCCAACATTTTAGGGTCTATCATAAGAAGTCTCAGCTGATCTGGAGAATTTTTGTAAAGCAATGAAAGAATCATTGCGTTTATACCGACACTTTTCCCGCTTCCAGTTGTTCCCGCTATAAGCAAGTGAGGAAGTTTTTTAAGGTCTGTAATGAACGGCTTGCCAACAATATCTTTTCCAAGAGCAAGTGTCAGCGGAGATTTTGACTCTTTAAAAAGTTTTGAATCAAGCAAATCTCTCAAAAAGATTGTATCTACCGTGTCATTAGGGATTTCAATACCAACCACATCTTTTCCCGGAATTGGTGCTTGAATACGGATAGTTTCAGCACTGAGAGCCATTGCTAAATCGTCTTGAAGATTTAAAATTTTACTTACTTTTACATTTGCAGCCGGTTTAAACTCAAAAGTTGAGACGACAGGACCGGCATAAGTGCGTACAACATCGCCGTCTATTTTAAAATGCGCAAGTTTTTCAATAAGGTAACGGATTTTATCATCCACTTCATTTTCGTCTACGCTATGGGAAGTTGCATCGGGCATTTGTAAAAATTTAACAGAAGGCAGAGTAAAGTTTTTTGGCTTCTCAACCTCTCCTTTTTCTATGTCTTCAAGAAGTTTGGCATTTTCTTCAAGTTCATCAATAATGATTGCGTTTTTCTGTTCTTTTACTTTGGCAGCTAATTCGACAATACTTTGTTTCTTTTCCTCTTTAATGAGTTCTGGCTCTTCAAATATAGCTTCTTCCTCAATTTTTGACGAAAGTTCTTCATTTCTAAGATAAGACGGCTTATCTATCTCTTCTTCAAAAAGTGTTGCCTGAACTGGTTTTACCTGTGCTTCTGTTTTTTTTGGAGCTTCCTCTTTTTTAGGAAGCTCTTTCTTTTTTATGGCTGTTTCTTTATACGCAGTTGTTGGCCGTGCAGGAGTAAAAGTAAAAAAGTCTTTATTTGGCAAAGCATTTTTAAGGAAACTTCCAACAATATGCAGCAGTTCTGAACTGCTTTTATCTAAAATGATTACAACTGAAACAAGGGTGATAATGAGCCAAAATACCCACAGACCGAAAACACCAATAAAAGGAGCAAGAAAATCAACAAAATCTGCACCGATTTTACCTCTGAAGTCATCTTGCACAAGAAGCGCCTGCGCTAAAAGAATAGAGAACAAAAACAAAAATACAACAAGAGTTACTTCAGCTTTTCTCTGGTTTAACCTGCTGTCTTTGTAGAAAAAATATAAAGGAGCTAAAAGACCAAAAATATAAATATAGGAAACGTAACCAAAATAGTGGTGGTTGTAACTTGCAAAGAGAGTGCCGTAACTTCCCATCAGGGAACTTTCTCCAAAAATAGTAGATGCGCCCAAGTATATCAAAACGCCAAAAAATATAATAAATAGAGTTTCTTTCAAACTTTCATGCCTTAAAATAGATGTTAAATAGTATGGGAAGTATAGCCAAAAATGTTCCACAAAGGACTTTTTTGGCATTTTGCAATATTAAAAATGAAGATTTATAAATAGTTTACCAAACTTAATTTTGAGACTTTTCCTACAGTTGAGAGCATAGCTTCATAATTAAGTGAAAGCTGTGCCAATTGAAGTGAAGCCTCCGCAAAATCGGTATCTATAACTGAAGAACGTAAAGTCATTGTGTTTATTTCCAATACAGAAGTTCTATCGAGTGCATTAGACAGTGCATTAGACTGTGCACCTACTTTTGTGTGTGATCTCGTTACATGATCTTGAAGATCATCTATCATTGCAATAGCGTTTTGTATTCCAACATTTCTAGCATCACCCTTTGTCCCATCTGGATATTCTTTTTGGCCTTCAACAGCACGTATTATTTCATCAATAGCTTTAAAAAAATCAGTTTTTGGATCACGTATTGTAAGAGCATTATTTGCATTAAATCCCATCACAGATGAATCTCCGCCAAAAGTTCCACTATTTGAATCAAAAAGAGCTATAGCAGCCTTCGTATTGCTTGATGTTGCATCTGAAAATTGAATTTTACCATCATAACTAAGAGTAGTTTGTGCCGAAAATATTGAACTAGCTATGGATGCATCATATGCAGAAGAAGTATTTACTGATGGAACATTTCCGCTTACTGCCATATTAACAACATCCATTAGTTGTTGATACGTCATATCGTCTGCGTTTACAGGCAGCCGAACAGGGCTACTCATATCAAAAATACTAAGATTTGTAGTACCCCCGTCTAAAGAAAAGGTAGAACCGCCATTTGCCGTATTTTTGAAATCTATCTGCACATCAAACGCAGCACCTGTTATAGTTGTGCCAACGAGTTTAAATTGCGTTCCATCAAGAGTTCCGGCATTTCCCTGAGATAAATCTGCTACTTCTGAAATTTTTGTAGAAGACGTTGCAAAAGCATTTCCATCCTTAAGTACCTGAGATACATTTGAAGAAAGCTTGGAGCCATTTTTAGCGAACTCTGTTCTATCATACAACAACCCTTCTATATTGCTTGCGGCACCATTTGCAGGTGTGAACGATGATTTTACAAATTCTTTTACATATAAACCGTTTGGAACACCTGTAGGGTTTATAATTTCAACAAAATTTGTTTCTCCGATATCTAAAGAGTCTATATTCACAACATTGGCCGCGCCCGCACCACTGAAATCAACAGCTCCAACTAAATGGAAGTCCAATTTACTTGAACCCTTCATTTTGTCTTGAACAACTATTTCCCCTCTGTCGTTCATGCTTACATTCACTAATTTTAAATTAGCCGTATTTCCGTAAGCTTCACCGATTGTATTTAAAAGTTCATCTACCTTTTGATTATCACTCATTGGGGGTATTGCAAGATTAAAGGTACTCCCGTCACTTTTTGTTCCACGAAGATAAAAATAATAATCATTTGCGGGAGTTGTGCTGTTATCGATATCGCCCATCAAGTCACGAATACTATTTTCTGATGTCATATATGCATCTGCCCCTAAAACAGACACATCGGTAAAGTCTGGATATTTAGCACTTAAATTAAAATTTTGAACATTGCTTGTAACTTCTCGTTTGACACTTACGTCTTCACCTAAGAAAAGTTCTGCTCCGCTAAGATTGTACTGCTGTTGTGCCTGTGAACCTAAAAAGGCTTTCAAAGATCCGTCATTTCCATTATAAATGCCATCATCACCGATAGGTTTTGTATCAACTGCTGAACCGGAGAAAAGAAACTGCCCGTTTATAGAAGTATTGGCAAGATTTTTAAGATGTTTTTCAAGGCCCCTTAACTCACTAGCAATTGCACCGAGAGAAGTTGTACTGTGAGCAGCACTCGCTGAACTTACCAAAAGTGCTTTTACCCTATCTAAAGAAGTTCCAAAGTCATTTAAAACAACATCTGTCTGATTAGAAACTTTATACCCGCTATCAACACTTTTTTTTATTTGCCCTAAAGTGGTCATTTCATTGTCAAGCTGCATAGTTTGAGCAAATGTTGCAACATCTTCATTCGCATACTGTATTTTCAACCCTGAAGCTATCTGTTTGTTTACATCAAAAAGTTTACTGTTTAATTTCGTATTGTTACTTCCAAAAAGGTTCTCATAATACATACTCGATGTTACTCGCATAATACATCTCCGCAAATCGTTTAATTTCTTTTATTTTCTAGCAATAAAAGTTCCATACCTCTAAATCGTCCAAACGTTATTTACTTTTAAGTATTAACTCACTATTATTTCACTTCTTTGCCAGAGTGGTGGAATGGTATACACGTCCGATTCAAAATCGGATGCCGCGAGGCTTAGGGGTTCGAATCCCCTCTCTGGTACCACAAAGATTTAAATCCTTCTAACAAAAACTTTCTATAAACTACTGACAAACATAATCAATATATTAGATATTTTTCCGACAAAAAACTCTGATTTTGGGTTCTTATACAAAAAATGTTAGAATAAGCGAAATTATAGACTAAGCGATATTGATGACACTGAAAATTCTGTTTCTCTTTTTATTCTCCATAAAACTAATTGCAGGTACTGAACTTAAAAATGAATATTATGTCGAGTCTGAAGAAATAAGACTCTCAAGCATTTTTCCTGCAACTACAAATGATGCCCTGCTCTTTCAAATAACCCAAGGCAGATACACAAAAAGAGTTCAGGCCAAGGAACTGATAGCTCTGCTTGATTCATACGGCTACAAAGACCTTGAATCTAAAAATGAATATATCCAATTTACCAAGCAGGCACCGCTTGATTTCAAAGCAATAGAAGAAGAGCTAAAAACACTTTACAGGCAACGCTACAAGCAGATTAAAATTCAAAGCATAGAAATCCATCCGAGGGGTTATCTGGATACTTTACCGCAAGAATACACGCTTGGCATGCAGTCAAAGAGTCACCTAAAGCGCCAGGGAACTTTCTATATTAAAACAAAGCAGAGTAAAAAAATATTTTTTGATTTCAACATAAACGCAACAATCGATGTCTATTTTGCACGTGAGGATATTAAAAGAAATACGGAACTCTCTGCTATAAACACCATAAAAAAGAGTATAATTCTCGACAAATTTCGAGCCCAGCCACTCCAAAATGTAACAAGTGGCACTGTACAAAGTAAGCAGAACATCAAAAAAAATACTCTTTTAACATCAAGGGATATTGTAGAATTGCAGCTTGTACGAAGAGGTGAGAGCGTCAGCGTTTTACTTGAAAAGGATAATATGTCCATCTCTTTTTCTGCTGAGGCACTTGAAGATGGTGTTTATGAACAGATTATTGAAGTTCAGCAGCAAAACGGCACAAAAATAAAAATAAAAGTTACGGGTAAAAACAGAGGAGAAGTGATTTGAAAATAGTTGTGGCAACAAGTGGAGCAAGCGGTGTAAACCTTGGTCTCAAAACACTTGAACTTCTTCCCGACTCTGTAGAGAAACACTTCATTATGTCAAAAAATTCTCAGATAGTACTGCATAAAGAGATGAAAAATATCACCACACATAACAACGACAATATCGCTGCAAGTATCGCCTCAGGCTCTTTTGGTGTAGATGCCATGATAATTGCCCCTTGCAGTATGAACACCCTCGCAAAAATTGCCTGTGGTATTTCTGACAATCTTATTACAAGATGCGCAAGCGTCATGATAAAAGAGCACAAAAAACTCATTTTAGCTCCAAGAGAGATGCCTTTTTCTGCTATTTCCCTTGAAAACATGCACAAACTTGCTTCGCTTGGAATTATCATAGCGCCCCCCGTTATGGCGTATTATTCCGAACAACAGACACTCGATGAGATGGAGAATTTTATTATCGGCAAGTGGTTTGACTTGCTTGGAATAGAAAATAATTTATATAAAAGATGGAAATAATATTGATAAGAATTAAAACTCAATACAAGAAGGCAATAAATGTCAACTGGTAAAAAAATTGCACTTTATCCGGGAACTTTCGATCCTATTACAAACGGACATTTTGACATTATAGAAAGAGCGCTCAGTCTTTTTGATGAAGTAATCATTGCTGTTGCCATATCTGCGGATAAAAAACCTATGTTCACGCTTGATGAGCGTATTATGATGGCAAATGAGGCAACTAAACATTTACAAAATGTCAGAGTCTTGGGCTTTGATAACTTAACAGTTGAATTAGCAAAAACTCATGATGCGAGTATTCTGATTCGCGGACTTCGTGCTGTAAGCGATTTTGAATATGAGTTACAGCTTGGTTATCTTAACAACTCTCTTGATGACACAATTGAAACAGTTTACCTTATGCCAAAACTCCAACATGCGTTTATAAGCTCTTCAATCGTACGAAATCTTTTAAAATTTAATGCCAAAACAGAGCACCTTCTTCCTGCAGAAGTACAAAAAATCATTGGAAGTATGACTTCATGTACGTTGCAATAGAAGGCATAGATACGGCCGGTAAAAGTACGCAGATAGCTGCTTTGACTGAGCATTTTCCAAACGCAGTCATCACAAAAGAACCCGGTGGCACTGAGCTTGGCAAAGAGATACGTGAGATAGTTTTAGGTGCAAAAGCTAAAAGCAAAAAAGCGGAATTTCTACTTTTTTTGGCTGACCGGGCTGAGCATATAAAAGAAGTTGTCCAACCAAATACAGGTAAGATGATAATCTCAGACAGAAGTGCCGTCAGCGGAGTCGCTTACGCTCTTATACAAGGTGAAATAGGAAAAAGTGATTTAGTCTCATTGAATAATTTCGCAACAAACTGTACTTATCCTGAGAAAGTTTTTTTGCTGCGTTTGACACAAGAAGAATTGGAGTTTAGACTCTCACAAAAAGAACTCGACGGCATTGAGCTTCGTGGAAGTGAATATTTGCTGAATATACAAAACGCCATCATAGAAGCTGCAGAACTTCTCAAAATTGAGCTTATAGAAATAGATGCGACACAAGACAGAGAGACCATAACACAACAAATACTAAACAATATGAAGGATAGAAATGATTAGCTCGTTACGAGGAATGAACGATATTTTAGCTGAGGATTATGAAAGGTTTACCTACTTTATAAACACTGCCACAGAAGTGGCAAAAAAATATGGTTTTCACTTTATACAAACTCCCCTTTTGGAAGAAACGGCGCTTTTTAAACGCAGTGTCGGCGAATCAAGCGACATAGTCGGAAAAGAGATGTACCAGTTTATAGATAAAGGTGAAAATGATGTCTGTCTTCGTCCTGAGGGAACAGCAGGTGTTGTGCGTGCCTTTGTACAGAAGAAACTTGATAAAGCTGGAGGCACTCATAGATTTTATTATCACGGGCCGATGTTTCGTTATGAGAGACCTCAAAAAGGCCGTCTAAGACAGTTTCATCAGTTTGGAGTTGAGAGTTTCGGAGTAGACAGCGTTTATGAAGACGCAAGTATGATTATGATGGCAAGTGACATTTTAAAAGCCCTTGGCATAGGCTACAGACTGCAACTCAACTCTTTGGGTGATCAAAACTGTATGCCTGCGTATCGTCATAATCTCATCAACTTTATTGAAAGTTGCGAAGATGAGATATGTGAAGATTGTCAGAGAAGAAAAATCACAAACCCTATCCGAGTTTTAGACTGTAAAAATGAAAAATGCCAAAGTTTGTACGTAAACGCACCGAAACTATTGGACAATCTTTGCGCGGGTTGCCAGAGTGATTTTGATAAACTCAAAATAATTTTGGATCAAAATGATATTAAATATGAAATAGACACAAATCTTGTACGCGGACTAGATTATTATTCAAAGACTGCGTTTGAATTTGTAAGTGACAACATAGGTTCTCAAAGTGCTATAACAGGTGGCGGACGTTATGACAGACTTGTAGAATTTTTGGATGGAAAAGCAACTCCTGCTGTTGGTTTTGCTATGGGAATTGAGCGTTTAATGGAACTTATCGTTATGCCGGAAGTTAAACGCGAAGGCTATTATTTGGGTGCTATGGATGACGAAGCCATAGACATTGTTGTAGGGCTGGCTCACAAAAAAAGACAAAACGAAAAGGTCAATGTCGAGTACAAATCTAAAAACCTCAAAAACCATCTCAAAGGCGCAGACAAGGTAAACGCAAGATTCTGCTGCGTTATCGGGACAAACGAGATGAATGAGGGCACTATCTGGGTGAAAGATTTAGAAAACAAAACAGAAGAAATAATTAAAATGGAAGCATTTTAATTGAGTAAATTCAATATGTCTGTATTGTCTTGTAACCAACATAGTATAAACTGTGTTGAAGTTCAAAAACATTTTCATTCAAAACTATATTTATAAGGAAAAATATGAAAAATTATGGTCTCAGTATATGGTCTAACAATAATTTTATAATAGAAGACGGCGAGCTTAAACTCAACTACAAATGTATGCCTTCTCTTTTTCAAATAGCAAAAGAAATACGTCAAAATGGAGATATCAAAGGTCCTATACTTTTAAGATTTCCCCATCTTATAAAAAGACAAATCAAAAGTTTGTACTCTTACTTTGAAAAAGCAATTCAGGAAAATGAATACAAAGGCGGTTTTCATGCTGTTTTTCCTTTAAAAGTAAATCAGTATCCACATGCCGTTGAAGCTGTAACATCGCAAGGTTCGCACTATAACTATGGTCTTGAAGCCGGTTCAAAAGCCGAACTTATTCTTGCCATGAGTAAAACACCAAATGGTGCACCTATTACGGTTAATGGATTTAAAGACAAAGAGATGATTACTCTTGGTTTTATAGCGGCACAAAGCGGCCATAACATCACTATCACTATCGAGGGTTTAGGTGAGCTTGAGACGATTATTGAGGTTGCCCAAGAGTGCAAACTCAAAGTTCCAAATATCGGTATTCGCGTGAGACTTCACAGTGCAGGAAGCGGTATTTGGGCAAAAAGCGGTGGAATGGACGCAAAGTTTGGACTTACTTCTACTGAGATTATAGAAGCTATAGCACTCCTAAATCAGGCAGACCTTTTACAATACTTTACAATGATTCACTTTCACATCGGTTCTCAAATGTCTGACATTGCACCGCTCAAACGTGCGCTTCGTGAAGCCGGAAATATTTATGCTGAACTTAAAAAAATGGGTGCAGCTTCACTTGACAGCATCAATATCGGTGGTGGTTTGGCTATAGAATACGACCAGCATACACAATCAAAATCTCGAAACTACTCAATTGAGGAGTTTTCAAACAGTGTTGTGTTCTTGCTTCGTGAGATTATGGATGCAAAAAATGTTAAACATCCTGATATATTTACAGAATCGGGAAGATTTATTGTGGCAAGCCATGCAGTTTTAATCACTCCTGTTCTTGAGCTTTTTACTCAAGATTATCATGAAAAACTTTTAAACTTCAAAGCAGTTAATCCTCCTCTTGTTGAAGAGCTTATAGAACTTAATATGCTACTTAACAACCAAAACTGCACGGAGTTTTTACATGATGCTCTTGACCACATGGAATCTCTTTTGACTCTTTTTGATTTAGGATATATTGATCTTCAAGATCGCTCAAATGCAGAAATTCTTGTGCATAACATTATCAAAAAAGCACTTTATTTGACATCTTCAAACCCTACAAATGAGCTTGCACAGCTTCAAGTAAAATTGCAGGAAAGATATCTTATTAACGCGTCAATATTTCAAAGTTTGCCGGATTATTGGGGTTTAAATCAGCATTTTCCAGTTATGCCGCTACACCATCTAAACGCAACGCCGATACGTGCTGCATCAATTTGGGATATTACCTGCGATAGTGATGGGGAAATCGGTTTCAAACCTGATAAACCACTCTATCTGCACGATATTAATCTCGATGAAGAAGATTACTTTTTGGGCTTTTTCAATGTTGGAGCTTATCAAGAGACCTTAGGAATGAGTCACAATCTTTTTACCCACCCGGGAGAATACACCGTATATATTAATGATATTTCTTATGAAGTTACAAAAGAAGTGAAATCAAAAAGTATCTTAAGTATCTTGGGTTCAATAGGCTATAATCAGGACGAAATTTTAAATAAACTTAAGGGTGATTTACTCAAAAGTGAATTTATCACAGAACAAGAAAAAGATGATACACTTGCGAAACTAGAGATGTTCGTAGAACAAAATGGGTATCTACGCACAACCAACTAAGATACGATTACAGGATAAACCCTTGGGACTATTTTCTGACATAAAAGAAGACTTCGAAAACGCTTATAAAAATGACCCCGCACTTAATTCCAGAGTAGATTTTTTATTTAACTACCCTGGTGTTTGGGCAATTGCCTGGTATAGAATAGCTCATAAACTCCATACAAACAACTTCAAAAGATTTGCCAGAATTATTATGGGTATTAACCAGATTATTACAAATATAGACATTCATCCAGCGGCTCAAATTGGACGAAGAGTTTTCATAGACCATGGTGTCGGTGTGGTTATCGGTGAAACTACCATTATTGAAGAAGATGTTCTCATTTATCAAGGCGTGACTTTAGGCGGGGTTTCCTTAACCCAAGGCAAACGCCACCCCACAATCAAAAAAGGTGCGGTTATAGGTGCGGGAGCAAAAGTTCTTGGCAACATCGTAATTGGTGAATATGCAAAAATAGGTGCGAATTCTGTTGTTGTAAAAGCTGTTCCGGATTGCTCAACGGCTATCGGTATTCCGGCACATGTTATAGAAAAAGGAAGATGTAAAGATCCTTTTATGCATAATATGTTACCGGACATAAATAAAGAGATGTTTGAATATTTACTCAAAAGGGTAGCA
>Ga0180732_1001282_pt1 | contig 16069 bp, 15 predicted proteins | sample KR11_01MetaG_FD_148674 | JGI IMG/M metagenome (GOLD analysis project Ga0180732, IMG submission 148674) | Groundwater microbial communities from the Olkiluoto Island deep subsurface site, Finland - KR11_0.1 MetaG | ecosystem: Environmental > Aquatic > Deep subsurface > Groundwater | place...
CCCGGGTTGACCATGATGTCGATTGAAACGGGATCACCGATATTTTTTTGAATAGGAGCATTTATTGTCGAGTTGGGGAAAAAGGAAAGGGAGGTTGAGACATTCGCACGGCTGCGTGTTTCTTGTTTGCGCTGCATCCAAAATAATGTCAGCGAAGTGGTTATAAGAAATATACCTATAAGAATAAAGATAAATATTTTTTTGTTCATAGGATACATTCTTATGTTATATCAGCATAATTACCCTGTCAATAATTTTTTAGATTGTAATTTATTCTCCCGGCTGGGTAGCAATTTCTCTAAGGAAGAGGTTGTAGTCAAATTGATTTACAAATGAGTCATCATTGAAGTCGGTCGCGATCTTTTTATCGGGATCGCAGGCTGCTGCCACTGAGAGATCACTGTAACAATCTAAGAGTGAATTGTAGTCCAGGATATTCAGCTTGTTGTCATTATTGGCGTCTCCCGTGACAAGCGTCGCCGGGGGAACAGTATTTTTTTGTCCGGCGGTGATATTGAGAATACCGGGAACAAGTCTTTTGAGATGGAAATTTGTTTTTACTTTCAGATAATATTGTCCTGAAGGGAATGTATTGGGATAGATTCCGATGATTCCTTTATAATTACCGTAAGTATTAATATTTATAGGCGTGTCAAGGGATATCATTCCATTATATGTCAACGGTCCATGGCCTTTTCCAATAAGTTGATTGTCGGTGTTATAAAGTTCCAGATCAGCCTCGATGGTTTTGTGTATCGGGTTTTTGTTACTTAGAGATCCGTCGGGATTGGTATTGTCGCCACTGCTCCAAATACCGTGTTGGTAGATTGTTAAATCCAATAAGATGCCGCTTGGAGTTGAGGTAGGAGTCGGGGTGTTTGTAGGTATGGTTGTTGGAGTTGAGGTAGGAGCAATCATGTTTCCGAAATTTTTATCGGTAAATGAGTTGCCGTTGGTGATGGTTATAGGATAGCCATTGGGATCGGTCGGGAGTGTTTGCAGCCAGCCGGATTTGAGTACTTCTTTAAGCTGGTAATTTCCGTCGCAAAGTTCGGTTATACTGTATGATCCTGTTGCGTCGGTGGTGAATGTTTGAGTGCCGCCTGTTGAGGCAAGTTGGACATCCCATCCGCTTAGTTTGGGTTCGCCTGTGTCGAATGCTCCATTGCTGTTGACATCATTGAAGATAAATCCTTCGATTTGACCTCTGCCTATTTCCTGGGAGATTTCCTGATAAATTTCTTCCAGCTCATCAGTAGTTGGGCTGAAATAATATTTACCATTTGTCATATCGGCAATTTGTTCCAGGAAATCTTCATTCACATTTACACCAAGACCGATTGTATAGAAGATAATATGATTGTCAGTAAATGCATCCTCAACAGCATCTATGGTTGCCGCTTCAGCAATTGGAGCAGGCAGTGGCGGATCGTCCGGATCGTCTCCTTCGATTCGATTGGCTCTTCCGTCGGTCAGGAGAATGGCGACCTTTTTTGTATTTGTTCTGCCGCGTGCAGAGATTTCTTCGTTGGCTTTAATTACAGAACATTGGTGGCAGGTATCCCCGTCTTCTGTTCCTAAACCGTTAATAAGATTTTTTACAGAATTAAAATCATTGGTTAGTTGACTATCTACGGCGGCATCGTCTTCGAAAGAAACCAGGCTCGTCTTATTTCTTGCGTCGACTGCTATTAAATCTACGAATGAACGAGCTGCATTTTTTGCCGCTTGCAGTTTCCATATATCGTGGTCTTCGTCTATAGGATAGTTCATGCTTTCTGATTCATCAAAGATTATTACTGAATCAGTGTAGGCATTTGGGCAGCTTGGCCCTGATGTCGATATGATTGTGGCTGCTTTACCTCGCAGTTCTTGTTGTTTGTTTGAGATAAATAGAGTGAGAGGCGCGCCAATAGCGAAAATTATAAGTAAACTGATAATGGCCAGTTGTTTTTTACGCATAGCGCTGATTTTTTGGATTAATTCCTTTAATTAGTATAGGCAATTTGGTTGTGGTGTGTCAAGGGCTGTTCAATTTTTATTTATTCTCCCGGTTGGGTGGCGATTTCCCTGAGGAAGAGGTTGTAGTCAAATTGATTTACAAATGAGTCATCATTGAAGTCGGTCGCGGTTTTTTTATTGGCATCACAGGATATTGCCGGTGCGAGATCGCTATAACAGCCCAGGAGTAAATTGTAATCCAAGATGTCCAGTCGGTTATCGTTATTTGCGTCTCCCGTAACTAAAGTCGCGTCAGGAACAGTATTTTTTTGTCCGGTGATGATGGTAAGAATACCGGGAACAAGTCTTTTTAGATGGAAATTTGTTTTTACTTTCAGATAATATTGTCCTGAAGGGAATGTATTGGGATAGATTCCGATGATTCCTTTATAATTACCGTAAGTATTAATATTTATAGGCGTGTCAAGGGATATCATTCCATTATATGTCAACGGTCCATGGCCTTTTCCAATAAGTTGATTGTCGGTGTTATAAAGTTCCAGATCAGCCTCGATGGTTTTGTGTATCGGGTTTTTGTTACTTAGAGATCCGTCGGGATTGGTATTGTCGCCACTGCTCCAAATACCGTGTTGGTAGATTGTTAAATCCAGAAATGTGGTGGCGGGAGTTGGATTTGGCGTTGGGGTGGGGGTAACTGTAGGAATCGGAGTTGCCGTAGGTTGTGGAGTTGGAGTTGAAGTCGGAATGGCGATATTGCCGAAATTCTTACCGGTTATACTGTTGCTACCTATTATGTTGACAGCATATTCATTTGGGTTGATAGGTGTGGTTCGGATCCATCCGGCTTTAAGAACTTCTTGCACAGTATAAGCGCCGTCGGCTGTGTATTGGTAAACTTCGTTTTCGGTATCATCGACCGTCCAGAAGAAGCCGTTGGCGTAGACAATGCTGTGCAGGTGGACGTTGCCGACTGCGGCCGTATCGAAAGAGGTGCCGGTGTATGTCCCGTCGGTTGTGTATTTGTAAACCTGGGTATCAAGTTCGTCAACTACCCAGAAGAAGCCATTATAGTAAGTTATGCCTTCGGGGTTGGCATTGCCGCTGGCGGCCGTATCGAATGAGGTGCCGGTGTATGTCCCGTCGGTTGTGTATTTGTAAACTAAGGCATCAGCCGGCCCGGTTATCCAGAAGAAACCATTATAGTAGGTTATGCCATAAGGGTGGGCATTGCCGCTGGCGGCCGTATCGAATGAGGTGCCGGTGTATGTCCCGTCGGTTGTGTATTTGTAAACTAAGGCATCAGTTGTATCGGTTATCCAGAAGAAACCATTATAGTAGGTTATGCCATAAGGCCTGTCGTTGCCGCTGGCGGCCGTATCGAATGAGGTGCCGGTGTATGTCCCGTCGGTTGTGTATTTGTAAACTTTGGCTTGATAATGATCTGCTACCCATAAGAAGCCATTGGCATAAGTTATGCCTACCGGAGTAGTATTGCCGCTGGCGGCCGTATCAAAAGTGAAGCCGGTGTATGTGCCTTCGCCGCAAAGATCCGTAAAATTATACGTGCCTGTTTGATCGCTTGTGAAAGATTGAGGGGTGGTGGATCCGCCTTTGAATAAATTGATATTCCAGCCCGGGAGTTTGCTTTCGCCCGTATCATAGGTTTTGTTATTGTTTCCGTCATTCCAGACAAAACCGTTGATTGAGCCCCCATTGACGCAGCTTGGGACAGGCGTAGGCGTCGGGGTTGGTGCAGCAATTTGCGCTTTTCCTCGCAGTTCTTGTTTATTTTGAAGGTTTATGATTAAAAGCGGTGTTATTATCACTAAGTATAATGCTAATACAGTCACTAATAATATTGTCTTTTTCTTATTAATATATTTTTGCATAATCTTATTATAAACAATTAATCTCCCTTTTGTACAGAGAGTTCTCTAAGAAAGAGATTGTAGTCCGCGCTGTTTATGATCCCATTATCTTCGAGGTCAACGTTGGCTCTGTATGGCTCATGTGTTTTGCAATTGTTTGAATTGTAGATAGCATTGGGATCAGCAAGTGGTAAAGGATCGATCGCGCCGTATCCACAATTCAGTAATATGTTGTAGTCCAGAATATTTAGCAAATTGTCCTCCTTTACATCGCCGGCAACTAAGGCTGTTTGGGGGATATTATTTTCTTTTTGGGCTTCTATGTTTATTATACCCGGCGCCAATTTTCTGAGGTATCTATCGGATTTAACTTTTATGTTGTAATTTCCTGTTTGGAAGGCGGGGCCGAGATCAATTATGCCTATAAAATTTCCTTGACCGGTATTGTAAATAATCGAACCAGAGGTGTTTTTTACCGTTTGGTTATTGCTGTCTATTATGGTTACATTAAAATTTCTTTGAGGATGGAGAGGATTTTTATTACTTAAGCTTGAGTTTGCATTGGGATTGTCTCCGGCTGATCCGATACCATGTAGAAGTATGTCAAACTTGAGAGTTGTTGATGTAGGAGCGGGGCTTGGTGTTATTGTCACACCTGGTGGGTTAATTAATATATATGCAGGAGTTGTAGTTGATAAGATATTTTCAGTTGCTTGTTCGTTGGATCCGGCAGATAATGCCTGAGTTAAGGCAGTATATGTTATTTGGGTTGGTGTATCGCCTGTTGTACCGATTGCTTTAAAATTTAATGTGCCGAGTTTGGTAGTGGTTTGGATTACTTTGGTCGGATCTGAGCCGATTGAAACAGAAGCCGCGAGCGTATCGTTCGTTGTTATCGGTCCTTCTATTGTATTGGGAAAGGCGGTTGTATTGGGAACAAAGGCATTGATGTTTGCCAAGGCAAGCTTTGACGGGTCGTATTTGATTTGGAATCTTACAAAGGATATTAAATTTAATCCCGGGTTGACCATGATGTCGATTGAAACGGGATCACCGATATTTTTTTGAATAGGAGCATTTATTGTCGAGTTGGGGAAAAAGGAAAGGGAGGTTGAGACATTCGCACGGCTGCGTGTTTCTTGTCTGCGCTGCATCAAAAATAATGTTAACGGAATACTTGCGGTAAGTACGCCTATCAGAATAAAGATGAATATTTTTTTGTTTATTAACACGTTAGTATATTTATCGTATATAAGAATATATTTTGTGTCAAGGGTTTTTGGTTTTTTTTATCAATTGTTAAAAGTTAATGGTTCTGATAAACTTCTAATATGGTTTTGTCTGATAGAGATATTAGAAAAGCTCTTGAATCCAAACAAATAATTATTGCGCCTCAGCCTGATCTGGCAACCCAGCTCGGATCTTGTTCTATTGATTTGAGGCTTGGAAACAAATTCCGGGTTTTTGAATACAGCAGTTATGCCTTTATAGATCCATTTAAAAAGGAGATTGGCGCCGAAGTGACGCGGGAGATAGTTGTTGTTGATAAAAAGCCTTTTATTATCCATCCCGGCGATTTTGTTTTGGGTGTGACTATTGAACATATTGAGGTTCCGGATAATTTAACAGGGAGACTTGAGGGAAGATCGAGTATCGGAAGACTTGGTATAATCATTCATTCGACAGCCGCGAGTATAGAATGCGGATTTCGAGGTAAGATAACTCTTGAAATCGCGAATATGGGTAAATTGCCAGTGGCGCTTTATCCCGAAATGCGGATTTGTTCGGTTTCTTTTGAACAGCTTAGCAGTCCCGCAGAAACACCTTATTATAAGAAAAAATGCGCAAAGTATATCGGGCAGAAGGGGCCTGGAGAAAGCAGGATGCATGAAGATAAGTGAGGGAATAGGGGATGGTAATGAAGTTTTATGAAATATCATGTTGAATTTGATATAGATTTCCGGAGAAATCCTTATAAAGGGGTATATGTTGCTCTTGAGGGGATTGACGGCAGCGGGAAGACGACGCAGGTAGAAAGACTTGCCGAGTATTTTAAAAATAAGGGCAGGGAAGTGATAAGAACCCGTGAGCCCCGCAAGGAAGAAGGGATTGTAGGGGATTTGATACAGAAAATTTTACACGGCAAAACACAGATTCCCTCTGTTGCTTTTCAATATCTTTTTAGCGCGGATCGAGAGATGCATCATGAGGAGTTGGTTATCCCCTCATTAAAAGCCGGAAAAGTAGTTATATCAGATCGATGCTTCTGGTCGGCAATTCCTTATGGTTTGTTAGACAGGAAATCCGAGCTTGACGAAAATACGATTGAATATATGTTGGCTGCTCAAAGTATTTTGTCGATGTATCATCAATTCATTGTTCCTGATCATACTTTTTATTTGGATATTTCCCTAGATACTGCAATTGCGCGAATTGATAAAATAAATGAGGTGAGGGAAATTTATGAAGATAAGGAAAAGCTTGAAAAGACTATTAAAGGGTACCGGTGGCTGTTGCGGGAATTTCCAAAAGAATTTATAATAATTGACGCGACGAAGCGGGTGGAGGAAGTGACGGGGGAGATTGTAGAAGTCATCAAGTCGTCAAGTCATCAAGTCAAAAGGGGAGAATAATTATATGTTGAAAATAACAGTTGGGAGTAAAGTTTTTAGATAATTATTATGATATTAGGACCGAAAATATTGTTGAAATTAGTGAAAGAGGAGAAGCTTGTTGAGGGACTTTCGGAACGGGAGCTGACTAATCCTGAAGGGGCGGGATTTGATTTGCGACTTGGGGAGGTGTACGCAATTTTGGGAAAAGCATTTTTAGGGGTAACAGAGCGGCATACGGCGGATATTTCATTAGTGAAGAAATATCAAAAATCAAATATCAAAAATCAAAATCATAACTCAAAACTCAAAACTGAACAAATCATTATAAAACCCGGAGAGTTTTATTTAGTGAAGACGATTGAGTCAGTAAATATGCCGGATAATTTGACAGCAAGTATTACCCCGCGTTCGACTATGTATAGAAGCGGGATATTTATTCGTGCAGGAAATGTACCGCCAGGATATTGCGGAGGGTTGATTTTTGGCCTTAAAAATGAAGGGCCTGTCACTGTTGTAGTTGAGCTTGGCGCTCGCATTGTTCACGTACAATTCCATGAAGTTAAAGGCGGGGGGAATTTGTATAGGGGTCAGTGGCAGGGGGGACGGGTTAGCGCAACAAAAAAGGAGAAACAAGTATGAAAAAAAGTCAAAAGTCAAAAGTCAAAAGTCAAAAGTCAAAAAATCATCCAGAATATCAATATTTGAATTTGTTACAAGATATTTTGGAGAATGGGGTGGATAAGCCGGTTTTCAATAATCCCGGAGTGACTATTAAGAGCGTTTTTGGGAGGCAGATACGATTTGATCTGTCGAAGGGATTTCCACTGCTCACTACGAAGAAGGTATTTTTGAAAGGAATTATTTATGAACTTTTATGGTTTATTAAAGGTTCATCAAATATTAAGTATTTGGTAGATAATAATGTGCATATTTGGGACGAATGGGCATACCAGCGCTTTGTAAAAGCGCAAAGTCAAAATTCAAAAGTTAAAAGTCAAAATCACAAGTCAAAAGTAAAAGGTGAAGAAAAAGTCTTTACTCAAGAAGAGTTTATACAGAAACTGAAAGAGTTGCCTGCAAATGACCCGTTTGTTTTGGAATGGGGGGATATTGGGAATGTGTATGGCGTGCAGTGGAGAAAGTGGCGGACGAGCGACGGGCGGATCATCGATCAATTGGCGTGGGCTATCAATGAATTGAAGACGACGCCTTATAGAAAATCAATTGTTGTTTCGGCCTGGAATCCTGAGTTTATTTATGAAATGGCGGCGCCAGGAAAATCTATGGCGCTTCCTCCATGCCACACTCTTTATCAATTTAATGTCAATAATGGCAGGCTTTCGCTTCAGTTGTATCATAGAAGCGCCGATATATTCCTGGGTGTTCCTTTCAATATTGCTTCTTATGCTTTATTTACAATGATGATCGCGCAGGTTACGGGTTTGCAACCGGGGGAATTCGTTCATACTTTCGGAGACGTGCATATTTATTCCAATCATATGGATCAGGTGAGAGAGCAGCTTAAAAGGGAGCCGCGGTCTTTTCCGATAATGAGATTAAATTCTGAAGTAAAAAATATTGATGATTTTAAATATGAGGATTTTATTTTGGAAGGTTATGATCCGCATCCGCCGATAAAAGGAGAAGTGACGGTTGTCGGAGGATTCTAAAAAAATCAAAGATCAAAAATCAAATATCAAAGATAAAATTTGATTAAGATTTGAGACGGAATTTTTTTATGAAAGTAAGCGCGATTGCTGTTGTTACAAAGAATAGAGTGTTGGGGAAAGATGATAGTCTTCTTTTTCATGTTCCGGGGGATTTGCCGCGCTTCCAAAAAATAACGTCAGGGCATCCGGTTATTATGGGTAGAAAGACATTTGAGTCGAAAGAGATAGGTAAAAAAGCGTTGCCCGGCCGGGTGAATATCGTGGTAACGAGGGATCCGAATTATAAGGCGGAGGGGGTAGTTGTTGCTAAAAGTGTTGAGGGAGCGATAAAAGTAGCTAAGAGTTGTCATTCCGAGCGAAGTCGAGGAATCTCACACGTATGTGTGAACTCGCATTCGCGAGAGATCCCTCCACTCCCTTCGGTCGGTCGGGATGACAATAAAGGAGAGATTTTTATTATCGGGGGAGGACAGATTTATAAAGAAGCGTGGCCTTTTATTGATAAGTTGTATTTGACTGTTGTTGATATAGATGCGGAGGGGGATACGTATTTTCCGGATTATTCGGATTTTAAGAAAATTATTTTTAGGGAGAAGCATGAGGAAAAGGGAATGAAGTATACTTTTTTGGAATTGGAGAAGTAAAAAAAATTTGAAAATTTCCTATATTGTTGATGGCAAATTCTTGTTGTATACTTGGCTTAACATTGTAATCGAGTGTTTTTTTATTAAACTAACCTCACCCTGCCCTCTTTTAAGAGGAGAGGGGAATAAGGCGTGTAAGATCAGTAATTTAATATGAGCGTGTTAAAAAAAGTTGATCCGGAGATTTATAATTTAATTAAAGAAGAAGAGAGGCGGCAGAAAAATGTTCTTGAGATGATCGCGTCGGAGAATTATGCCTCGCGAGCCGTGATGGAGGCTTTGGGAACAGTGCTTACAAATAAATACTCTGAGGGATATCCGGGACGGAGATATTATCAGGGGAATAGGTTTATTGATGGCGTGGAGTCCCTGGCACAAGAGCGAGCGAAGAAGCTTTTTGGAGTACCTTATGTTAATGTCCAGCCTCTTTCAGGTTCGCCCGCAAACGCAGCGGTTTATATGGCGACACTTAATCCCGGAGACAAAATAATGGGACTGGCGCTGGCTTTTGGCGGACACTTAACACATGGCGCCGCAAATACGTTTTCCAGCAGATTTTTTAAGAGTGTTCCATATATTCTGGGGAAAGATGGATTTTTGGATTTTGACGCGATAGAGAAACAGGCAATAAAGGAAAAACCGCAGATTATCATATGCGGATTTACGGCATATCCCCGGATTGTTGATTTTGCGCGTTTTGGAAAAATAGCAGATAAAGTAGGCGCATATTTGATGGCGGATATTTCTCATATAACCGGGCTTGTGGTAGCAGGTGCGCATCCAAGTCCTGTGCCGTATGTTCATATTATAACCACTACTACGCATAAGACACTTCGCGGGCCAAGAGGCGCAATTATTATGGTCACCGAAAAAGGAATAGCGAAAAATAGTAGTCTTCCTAAGAAGATTGATAGCGCGATCATTCCAGGGCTTCAAGGAGGGCCACATGATAATCAGACAGCAGCAATCGCAGTTGCGTTAAGGGAAGCATCTACGGCAGTGTTTAAAAAATATGGTAAGCAAGTTGTTGAAAATAGTAAAGCGCTTGCTAAGGAATTGATGAGATATGATTTTGATTTGGTAAGCGGGGGATCAGAGAATCATCTTATTCTTATAGATCTACGCAGTAAAAAAGTTAACGGGCGAGTGGCGGCGATAGCGCTTGAAAAAGCCGGTATTGTTCTTAATTATAATGGCGTGCCATATGATACGATGCCTCCTTTATACGCGTCGGGTATACGGCTTGGTACGCCTGCAATTACAACCCGGGGGATGAAAGAAGCTGATATGAAAAGAATTGCAAAATGGATAAATGATGCCGTTTCGGAGGTGGAAGGATGCATGGTGCCGAAAAATGATAAAGAAAAACGGATTGCGCTTATGAAAGAATATAGAGAGCAAATTGAGAATAATAAAACGCTTTTGGAAATCGCGAAGGAAATAAAGATTCTTTGCGCGAAATTTCCGGTACCGTAAATTTTTATTCTTTAATTATTATTAAACCTCATCTTCGCAGATTTTGTTAACAATATCGTCGAAGATTTTTTTTAAATTTTCTTCACTATCTTCACTATTATAATAATAATAATATGGGGAGCTTGGGCTGGTGGCTATATCATTTTTTAATAATGGTTCAAGATACTCTTGTAATAATTGATCGCTAGTAGTGTTTGAATATAATCCTATAACATATATCGGTACTCCCATAGCCTTAATTTCTTGAGGGAGACTTGTTGGCGTACGTGGATCTTGCGCTATAGCAAAACATCTTAGGTCAGGCCATGTTCTTGGATCCTCAACGCGTATAAGGCAGTCGCGTGTATCAGGGTGCGGCGGTGGTATTTCGGGAACGCCGTCTGAAATCAGCAGAAGAGCGTAATTGTATCCAGGGAACATATCGTGCGTTATGGCTTCATTCAAATTATCCCTTGCTACTTCAAATCCATCTCTCATGACCGTGTGGCCCTCGGCGTATAAGTCATCAATTTCTTCCTGTATTTGTGTTTTATTATTTTCATAAAAATCCCAAGGGATTATATTTTCAACGTAAGCGCTGAATGTTTGGATAGAGATGGCAGATTTTTTAGATAAGTTCTTGGTGAATTCTTCTAGCGCATGTTTTAACTTGTCTAATTTATCGTCGTCGGCCATTGATCCTGAAGTATCAATGAGTATATCGATTGCTGATTTTCGACCACAGGCATTAACTTTAAATGTTTTCAGTTGTAGATTTCCTTTTGGATTCGGGGTTAATGCCTCTGAGGGAAGAATGATTCTTTGTTTGTCCTGAGTCCCATCAATGTTAAAATAGGGCGGAAGCGTAGGTGGGCCTCCCGGGCTATTTGGATTTACCGGTATAGATCCTCCGCTGAGAATTGTTCCTGCGAAAATGACAAATCCTATGATTAATAATATATAGAAGAAACCCGTGCCAGATGATTCGGGGTTTTTAATTGATTTTCTACCTTCTTCAAATCTCATATTATTATGTTCTATAATGCAACTCCGTCTTTATTGTGGGCGAGTTTGCCGTCGGCGTAAAAATTATTGAAGCCGGTTACGCTTTTCAGATTGTAGGTTTGTATTTTGCCGGGAATATATTCCATGGATATTATTTTGATAAAATTATTTTTGCTATCAAGAACCAGGTCTCCGACAGCGAGTACACCAACTAACAGTCTGGGATTTTCCGCGGCAGTATTTTCAGGTGAAATTGATTTCCATCCATCAGAAGTAAAGAGAGGATGTTCATTGGTTAGCTTGAGTATTGATCCGTCAGCAAATGTCAATTTGTATAGATGATCTCTTATAGGAGCTTCTAAGCGTAATACGGTTTGGGGCATTTGTTTTGTTCCATCATATCCCATCACTTTGTCGCCGATTTTTATCTCTTCTATATTTTTTTGTTTTTTATTTGCAAGTAATATTTTTGTTCCTTCAGGAAAACATGACTCATCAGGAGGCGATTCGTCTCCTGTCGGTTCTGGTTCATATGTCGGCTCTGGCTCATGTGTCGGTTGTGGAGTTGGCGTTGGTGAAGGTGTCGGGGTATAAGTTGCTCCCGGGAACGTAAATAGTTGCAGGTTATTCTTCGCAGGATTGGCTTGGATGGGGAGAGTAATAACCGGTTGTCCACCCGTTGGAGATGTGGTTGAGATAGGTGCGATACTACCTATCATTAATGATCCGCCCGCAAACGCTATTAATATTGCGAGAATTGCATACGTCATTCCGGCGCTTATTCCCCCTTTGGTATTGAAATTTTTTTTATTGATAGGTTTTGTGTTGCGATTTGTATGCCGACTACGATGTTTTGAAGGGGTAGTCTTGTTTTTCATGAAGAATAATTTTATATATTATATTTAAGTGTAAAGGGGTGGTATTCTTTTGTCAAGATAAATTTAATTTATTTTTAATAATCTTTTTTTTACGATGTTTACAATGTCTATAGGCAAATATTGACTTTTTATTAAATATTGTTCGGCGCCTAACTCAAGAGTGCGTGTTTCATATTTACTTTCGGTGATATTAGATAATACCAGTACGGGTATATTTTTTGTTTGCGTGTCTGATTTTAATTTTTCAAGTACTTGTATCCCATTCATTTCCGGCATCATTATATCCAGAAGGATAATATCCGGCATAATATTATTTGTTCATTTGTTCATATATTGGCAGAGTGAATGAAAAGGTTGATCCTTTTCCTTCTTCGGAATTTTCTAAGGTGATTGTTCCGTTCATTTTTTCAACTAACAATCTCGAAATATATAGTCCCAGTCCAGTGCTTGTCATGTGTCTGGTTGGGTCAGTACGCTGAAATTTATTAAAGAGAAATTTAATATTTTCTTTTGGTATACCTTTGCCAGTGTCTTGAATTGATATCTTGTACCGTGATTCAAGCGTTTTTTCGACATTTATAGTTATTCCACCTTGTTCTGTGTATTTTATTCCATTGCTAATAAGGTTTATGAGAATTTGTCTGATTTTTTCTTTATCTCCGAGCACGATCATGGATTTTAAGGGGTCATTTAATTTGATAGATAAATTTTTTGGTGTCGCGATAGAACTTGTTTCATTTATACAAGCTTTAATAATTTCGATTAAATCACAAGGTTCTTTTTTAATATTTATTTTTCCTTGTTCCAGTTTTGGAGTATCGAGGAAGTCATTGACGATATTTATTAATCTAGCACTTAAAGTATCAATGTCATTTATTAAATTTTTTAATTCTTCATTTTTAATATCTTCAAGGTATAGTTGTTTGATTATAGCGATATAATCCCTAATTGCAGTTAAGGGCGTGCGTAGTTCATGAGAGGCGATAGTATAAAAATCTTCTTTTGATTTTTGCGTGATTTGTTTTTCAGTTCTATCTTCAGTTAAAATAACAGCGCCAGTAGTTCCTGATAACGTAATGATAGGGGAAATAAAAATATTTACATATTTATTATTAATATGAATATTTTCAAGGAATGATTGGTTACCATTTTTAATCGTAGAGTCAGTGTTTTTTATTAAATTGACATTATCCAGGGTATGTATTTGCAAGTTCTGAAAATTTATGTTTGTTCTCACAGGCGGTATTGAAAAAAGATCATCAGCTGCGTTATTGGTTATAATAATATTTTTTTCTTTATCAATTATAATGAAGCCAAAATTTAGATTTTTAACCGCTGTGTAAAGACGGGTATGTTCTTCATGAATATCAAATGTAATTTCTTGAATTTTTTGCTCGATATTATCTTCTTCTATTTTTTTGCATTGCTTCATGTTTTCAATGAGGTTATTAATATCAGCAAGTTTTTTTGTTTTTTCTTGAAGTTGAGTTTGAAATTTTTTCTCAATGGAGTTTGTGATAATAATCGCTTCGTCAATTGCCTCAAGTATGAGCGGGGCAATAAAAGCAGGGTTATTTAATGATCGTAAACGATTTTTATATAGGAATATAAAGATGAATGCTGTAATTATACTTACAGATAAGAGAATGAAATAATATAAATTTGGCGACATATTAAGGGCTTGTAACAAAATAATTTATACAAACTGACTTGTCTTTTTGGCGAGCTTCATCGTTGCTGCTGCGCTCAAGTATACATAGTATACTATCGCTCGCAGCGCCTAGAATCTCATCCAAAAATACTTCGTGATTTTGCATAATTTATTTTGTTACAAGCCCTAATTATTAAATATCGGAATAGTAAAAGAGAATGTAGAGCCTTTATTTATTTCTGTTTTTTCCAGATTAATTGTTCCTCCCATTTTTGCAATTAATAAATTTGCAAGGTGTAATCCTAATCCAGTGCCTTCTTGTCTTATTAGTAAATTGCTTCCTGTCCGTTGAAATTTGCGGAATAGCAATTTTTTATTTTCATCGGAGATACCAGTACCTGTATCTTTGATAATTATTTTGGCGAAATTAGGTTCTGCTTCGATGGAGATAGAAATCCCTCCATTATCAGTATATTTAATAGAATTATTTATAAGGATATTCAGTATTTGTGTGATTCTGATTTGGTCTGCATTTATTATAATTGGTGATGAAGGAGGATCAAATTTAATATACAAATTTTTCCATAGTGCCACGCTTTCCATTTCTTTTATTGATTCGTTGATGATCGCAAATAGATTGCATGGTTTTTGTTTTAATTCAATTTTTCCCTGTTCAAGCTTGGAGGAGTCAAGAAAATTACTAACACTTAAAGATAATTTTTTGCTTAATACGCTAATATTATTAATTATAATCTTTAATTCTTCATTTTGGATATTTCCAAAATATATTTGTTTTATTAACGCAGTATATCCATATATTGCTGTCAGAGGAGTACGCAGCTCATGGGCCGCAATGTTGAAGAAGTCTTCTTTTGAAAGTTCCAAGTTGTGTTGTTTTGTTTGATCTTCAATTATTATCGATACTCCGATAGCATTGAGGCTTTGTTTTAATTCCAAGATAATCGGAGATATGAAAATATTGATAAATTTTGAATCAATTTGTATATCAGTAATATTGATACATTTTTTTTCAGTCATTGCTTTTTTTGCCTCGATATCTAAATCGAAACTTATTTGCGCGGATTTCTGTAATTCTGTAACTGTTATTGTTTTTTTCTTATTCAATAAAGGAAAGATATTTTTCGCTGCCTTGTTATTTAGTATTATTTTATTGTATTTATCAGTCATTAGGAAACAAAGGCTTAAATTATCAATTGAGGCTAAAAGATTTGCATGTTCCTCTTTTAAGTCATCAGCGCGTTTTTTGATTTTATCTTCAATTGAGATTTTTTCTATTCCTAATTCTTTTTGGAGTTTTCGGAGGCTTTCATTTTTTAACTCTATTTCGTGAGTTTTTTCTTCCAGAGCCCGGTAATTTTTTGTTGATTCCGACATGTCAGTAAGAATTAGAATGAATCCTATAGGTGATTTTGCACCATCCTCGATTTTTTTTATTAATATTGTGACGGGAATTTTATTGTTATTTGCATCAATGATAACCCCCTCTAACTCCCCCTTATCAGGGGGAGAATCTTTTTCGCCTCCCCTGATAAGGGGAGGTTGGGAGGGGTTGAGAGGGTTGTTTTCGAACAGTTGCTCCAGTTTTTTGCCTATAAGTTTTTTACCGGTATATTTAAATAGTTTTTCACCTCCGGCATTAACGTATTCAATTTTCAGGTTGGAGTTGATGACCAAGATTGCCCTGTCAATGTTTTTTAGAATGTAAGGTGAGAGTTTGTTTAGATTTTGCGACTGTTGTCTTTTTTTAAATAAATTTATGAACATGGTGTGAATATAATCGGTTATAATATATTATTGCATAATTTTTGTTTCTGGGGTATAATCTTATTTATCTTAGCACATCCGGTTTGATTCCCTGTGTGATTTTTTGAACCGGATGGAGGCAACCCGCCCGATCTTACCGTTCGCCTTAGTAGATTTCTATTGCGGCTCACGGAGCGATCTTAGGCGGGCGAGGGAAGGGAACTATATGAGAGCTATAACACTGGAAGAATTATTGGAAGCCGGATGTCATTTTGGTCATCAGGTAACCCGTCAAAACCCAAAAGCCCGCGATTTTATTTTTGAGGAACGTGATAATATCCACATTATTGATCTTGAAAAAACAAAGGAAGGACTTGATGAAGCAGCAGCCTATGTTAAGGAATTGGCAAAAAATGGCGGAACACTTTTGATATTGGGCACAAAACGACAGGCGCAAGCGATATTGGAGGAAGAGATCAAAAAAATCAAGGATGAGAATATTTCTAATATTTTTTGGGTAATAAAACGTTGGATTGGCGGTACATTTACTAATTATT
>Ga0180732_1001283_pt1 | contig 16064 bp, 17 predicted proteins | sample KR11_01MetaG_FD_148674 | JGI IMG/M metagenome (GOLD analysis project Ga0180732, IMG submission 148674) | Groundwater microbial communities from the Olkiluoto Island deep subsurface site, Finland - KR11_0.1 MetaG | ecosystem: Environmental > Aquatic > Deep subsurface > Groundwater | place...
CCCAATGTTTATGCCCAGGTTTCCGGGAATGAGGCTATTTTGTCCATGGTGAGTTTGGGGTGCGGAGTGGGCATTGTGCCAAGGCTTGCCGTTGAAAACAGCCCGCTTCAGAACCGGATTACCCGGCTGGAGGTGAAGCCTGTTTTGGCGCCCTATGATGTGGGGATCTGTGTTCAAAAGAGGAAAATGAACGCCAGGCTGGTGAGGGCCTTTTGGGAGATGAAACAAACCCCATGAAACCGATTCAAGCGGTCATATTTGATATGGATGGACTCCTTCTGGACACCGAGCGAATCGCCTTGGATGTATTCCTTGAAACCTGCGATGATTTTGGGATCGGGGATCTGACCCCTTTGTTCATGCAATGCATCGGGACCAACCAGGCCCTTGGAGAACAGATTTTAAAAAAGGGCCTTTGGGGAAAAGCAGACTATCTGGATTTTAGCCGTCAATGGGAAGCCAAATACCATGACCGGACCACAAAGGAGCCGGTGCCTCTAAAAGAGGGGGTTTGGAGCCTTCTGGATGGGTTGACGTTGTTAAACATTCCAAGGGCTGTGGCCACCTCGACCAGGACAGGACAAGCCATGGAGAAGCTTGAAAAAGTGGGTATTTTGAAAAGGTTTGATGCCATTATCGGCGGAGACCAGGTTTTAAACAGCAAACCCCACCCGGATATTTATCTTAGAGCAGCAGATGCTGTGGACGTGGGTCCGGAAAATTGCCTGGCCCTTGAAGATTCTGAAAACGGTGTGAGGGCAGGGGTGAGGGCCGGAATGAAGGTCATCCAGATCCCGGATCTCGTACAGCCTTCCCCGGCATTGATGGCCCTGGGCCATACGGTTCTGGGCAGTTTAAAGGACGTCATGGAATTCGTATTCAAAGATGTCCGATAAATTGATATTTGCTTGAAACCCTTTTGGGTTGGGGAGAGCTGCGATCATCCATTTTACCCCGGTCCGGGCTATTTTACAGGAATTTCCCGTCTTGGCTTCTTCTCTTCATAGGATTTCAGGCGGGCTGTATATTCAGGAATTTTATGGGCCGCGTTTTCAGCTTCCAGAAGTGAAATGGCTTGGGTCTGGGCCTCCACGGCCCCTTTGAAATCTCCGGTTTCGGCGAGTCCTGCGGCCAAAGCATCATACTGGGGTGCAAGGGCGAGATGGGTATAGGTCATCACTTCAGGGGAGGAAGGGGTTTTCACCATGCCCTTCAACCCATGGGTCAGCTGAATGGCTTTTCGACTCAATTCTACGGCAAGAGGGCCGTTTCGGAATTTCTCATCAGGACAGGTGGCCAGAAAATGGGCGGCTCCCACCAGGCAGGAGGGAGAGTTCTCCTGTATTTGAATGCTTTTGGCAAGATCATTCCAGGCCATTTCAAATTCACCGAGTTTAAACCACAAGGTGCCCCGGTTGACATAGGCGTCCGCCCAGGTGGGATCTGCGGCAATGGCCAGGGTGAAATCTTCAAGGGCCTTATCTGTATTTCCTTTAACGATCCAGGTATTTCCCCTGGACAGGTAGGCTGAAATCAGATCCGGTTTTAATTCCAGTACTTTTGTAAAATCATCAATGGCAGCATTATAGTCGCCCTTTTTCAAATAGGCGCTCCCCCGGTTGAAATAGGCAAGGAAGATGGGACTGCGTTTGATCTTTACCGCGTTAGAGTAATTTTCAATGGCCTGCTCCAGGTCATTTTGCATATAGGCCTCAAAGCCTTTGTTCAGGTAGTATTGAAACTTGTCGCCCCGGTAGCTCGCCATCCTGGAAGAACGATGCCCTTCATCAGCCCCGCTTTTGGCCGCATCCTGGTATACAGTATTGTCTTCCGGGAAAGCAGGATTACAAAAAGATGCCAGGATCAGCCCAACAACCAGAAGAACTTGGGCCGTGACAGGAGGAATCGCATCCGTTCCTTTTCTTTTTAAGGACATCGTATTCTCCCCGGTTCAGTATTGTCTACCTGGAAAACCCATCAAATCTTCTGGCTTCCTCTGTATTGCCCAGGGTGGAGTAAATATGAGAAACCTTGCTGTAATACTCCTTTTGCCGGGCCGGGTCGTGTTCCGCCAACTCCAGGTATATTTCCAGAACGGCAAGGGTGTGAAGGCCTGTTTCAAACGCTGTATCCGCATAGCGCCTTTTCAGGTCGGGATCGGCTTTTTGATGGCAATTCCTGCAATGGTCCAGAAGCATTCCATACAAATCCCTGGCCTTCTCCATTTCACCCAGGTTCTGGAGGGTCTCTGCCAGGGCTCGAACAATGGTTTCTTCATCCGGCCGTTTGTCCAGATAATTCTGAAAGACCTTTACGGCTTCGGAATCCCGTTTGGCCTCGCACAAGGTTTCACCGGTGAGAAGAGCAATGAGAGGAGATTCCGCCAGTTCTTTCGGACAAGCTTCCAGGCTTTTTAGTGCCAGATCATACTCCCCCAGGCCCCAAAGGGTTTCACAAAAAACCGGATAGGCCCGAATGGAAAATGGAAAATCCGCCATAAAGGATTCCAGGAGAGGCTTTGCTTTTTCAAAGGCTTCCAGATTCAGATAGGTGGTGGCCAGTTCCAGGGGGATAAACGTTTTTTCGCCCGAATGTTCTTCAAGAGCCGCTTCCAGGCAAAGGGCGGCACGGTTGAAATCTCCCTGGTTGAGGGCCACAAAACCCTCCAAAAAAGAATCCCCATACTGTTGATAGGCTTCCTGTTCATCCATTGGCAGGGAGTGGATTAAAACGGCGGCATAATCCCCTTCTTCCACCATGGCTTCGGGGTCCATATCCATATCTTCGCTCTCCAGGCCCCAAGCATCGCCTTCCAACCGGCTCGATGGTTTGGAAGCCGTGGAATTGGGAATCTGGTTCAGAAGCGTTCGGGCTTTCTCTTGGAGTTCCTCTTGGTCGGATAGTTCCATGGCCAGGTTCAGCAGCTCCCTTGCATCTTCAAAACACCGGGAGTCCGTTAAATCAATCGCATTCCGGATATGCTGTTCCGCCAGTGCATTTTTTGCCCTGGATATTTTTTTCGCAAGGTTTTTTTCAAAAGATCCGGAAGACAACTCATGATTTCGGCTGCGATCCAGAGCTTTTTCATACTCGCGAACCGCTCCGGCAAATTGGCCTTTTTCAAGTAATAGATTTCCGCTTTCTGCAATGGCTTGGGGTGTTTTTTTAAAAAAATCAAATAAGCCCATAAGATGTTTCCTGAATTTTTAGCAATAAAAGGGGTTTCAATTTAAGGGTTTTCCCTAACATCGAGATACCGGTTGATCTCTTCATTTCCAACCGAATACAGACAATCTAAAAATGCTACGTAAAAGCTCCCGGGTTTGTTGCTGGATTGAATGGCCAGGTCCGCACACAGTCCATAATAGCCAAAGGCAGCTGCCGTGGCCCGGGCCATATTCTCTTCTTCAACCGCGCAAAAAGCGGCCACCACGGCCGAAAGGCCACATCCCATCCCGGTCACGCGGGTCATGAGGAGCTGGCCGTTATGCAAACGAAAAACCTGCGTTCCGTCGGTAATGCAGTCTTCTTTTCCGGAAATGGCGATGATGCATTTTTGGTCCAGGGCCATTTGCATGGCTGCATCCACCATTTCATCGCTTAACAACAAGGACGAATCCACGCCTTTGGTTTTGACATCCGCATACCCCAGGGAAAGGATTTCCGAGCAATTGCCCCGCAAAACGGTGACGGCGTGATTTTCCATGATGGTTTTGACGGCCTCGGTTCTCAGTTTTGTAGCCCCGGCCCCCACGGGGTCCAGGACCACCGGAATTCCCTTGGCGTTGGCCGTTCTGGCCGCCAAATCCATGGAGTCAAGCCATTCCTCCTGAAGGGTTCCGATATTCAGAGTCAAGGCTGAAGCCAGGGAGGTCATCTCCTCCATTTCCAGCCGGCAATGGGCCATGACCGGAGACGCACCCATGGCCAGCAGAATGTTGGCCGAACTGTTCATGACGACAAAATTGGTGATATTATGAATCAAAGGCGCATTGCGGCGAATTTTAGCCAGCGCTTCAAGGGTATGGGCTTTCATTTCCATGTCATCAATCCTTTGCACAAAAACAGGTGACAGCCATGCTTAAGAATGTGGCTTTTTATCCCAACGTTGATCTTTTCGCCATGGGTATAAATCATTGCAGGTTTTAAATCAATATTCCCTTATCCGGTTCCGGATTTATGACAAGGCTTGAAAAAAAAACTTTCCGTGGGTATGCTGGGTCCAGAAGTCCAAGGTTTATTAACAACCCCATGAAGGGCATTTACGTGATCAGAAAAATAATTTCAGGCGGTCAGGGACCTGCGGAGCTTGCCGCGCTTGATCTGGCCATCAAGCTGGAGATCCCCCATAAAGGATGGACGCCCCAAGGGGGTGAGCCTGAGCGGGAAGCCAAATATCAGCTGACGGTTGAAACATCCGGCAATCAGGCGGTATGCATGGAAAAGAATATTCAGGATGCACAGGGGGTGTTGGTCCTTTGCCCGAAAAAAAACCATAAAACCTTTCAGCTGCTGAAAAAGCTCGTCAATCAATATAACAAAGACTTCTTCATGGTGGAGCTGGAGAAAATATCCAAGTTTGAATGCGCGCTGAACATCAGCCGGTGGGTTTCGGAAAACAGGATTGAGGTTCTTTATGTGACGGGTACGGCAACCCGGAAGGAGAAACCCATGTATGAAACCGTCCTGGATATTCTGGAAACCGTTCTATACCTGAACCAGGTGGAAACCAGTAAACCCATTACCGGGAAACCTTCAAAACCGATTCAACCGCCCCCTCGAACGGTTGAAGAGGCGGTTGAATATCTTATATCCGAGCTCCCCCTGAAAGATCGAGTGGTCATTGCCCATATGACCTTCGGTGAGTTGGGGGTTCTGAATTTAACCCTGGGCAAATATATCAGGGATAGCTTCGGGCTCTGGTCAGGCAATGACTCCCTCGTGAATTCATGCAATGGCCGAGGCGGCGCAAAGATCCTGTTGAATGAAGAGGTTCCCATGGTGATTATCCAGGCGCTTTGGGAGACTTTGAAACCAAGTCATAGACTCCGGGTGGTAAAATAGGCTCCTTTTATTTACTTCAGCCCCGGCACGCGGATTTCACTCCCTTTTTCATCCTTCATCATTTGCTCAAGCTCGGTCTTCAGCATGTCCCCCATTCCGGCCATGGTTTCAGCCCCGTAATGATAAGGGTAAACGATTTTCGGTTGAAAGGCCTTGATCGCATCCGCTGCCATTTCCGGGCTCATGGTATACGGAAGATTCATGGGAAGAAAGGCCGCGTCAATATTTTTCAGCGCCTTCATTTCAGGGGTGTTTTCCGTATCCCCGGCCACATAGACCCTCTTATCAGAAAAGGTGACCACATAGCCGTTTCCTTCTCCCTTGGGATGATATGGGGTGTTTTCTTTTCGCATGTTGACGATGTTATAAGCCGGTATGGCCTCGATGATCAGCCCGTCCATATGGACTATCTCACCATTGGCCATAACCTTCCCATCCTTGATCCCTTCTGCGCAGACTGCCGGAAGGAGTATTTGTGTGTTGTCTTTTCGAAGATCTTCAATGGCTGTTGGATCAAAATGATCTGCATGACCATGGGTCACCAGGATCAGGTCCGCCTTGGGCATCAAGGTGTAATCCGCCAGCCGGGTCCAGGGGTCGATGTGAATCACCCTATTTTTGAACTTCAGCATCAGAGTCCCGTGCCCCACCAGAGTGATTTCAACAGGACCGGAATCGGTTTCAAGCGTATCGGTTGGAAAAGCCTGGCTGGCCATGGCGCCCAGAGGGAAAAGCATCCCTGCCATGGCAAGGAGAATCCAAAATTTAAGCATAATGCACCTCTTTCTTAGGGTCTGTATCGAAATAAGTGTGTCACACCGAGGACGTCGAGGCGCCTGGCCGGCAAGGCGTAACGACGAGGGATATCGAGCATATGCCGAGGAGGAACAACGCAGCCGGTCGGGATGAGTCGGCGCCCGGATGTAACATTTATTTCGATACAGGCCATTAGCCCATCATTTTGTCAAAGGCTTCAACGGTGACGGCCGGATAGGTGGTAAAGGAGATTTCCGTGGCCTTGGTGAGGAGAATTGAAGCCTTCAGGGCCCCATCCAGGCCCGGCAGATTCACGCAAAACAGCAGGTCGTATTCCCCCAGCAGCGCATGCATGGCATTCATCTTGCCCCCCAGCCCTTCAATTTCCTTAATGATCTGCTCTGTTCTCTGGTAACTCATCTCCTTCAGGGCCTTGGCATTGTACTTTCCGAACATAAAAAAAATTTCCATGGTCTTACCTCCTGCTCTTTTAAAGGTTGTGGTAGAGATAGTTGACTCATCGCGGATATTTTTTCTGAATGCTCGAAAAATATCAAATTTAACCATAAAAAACAATCCCTGGTTTTCAACGACATTTCAAAAGCACCACCAGGGATTCCCCCTGCATGATAATTTCTTGACACGCATTATAACATTAGTTATATAACAAGCGTTATTTAAAGGATCCGACCATGCCCGTAAAAACCAAATACAGCGAAGACAATATTCTTGAAGCCGCTTTTTCCGTGGTTCGCCAAAGCGGCTGGGAGAATTGCACGGCCCGGTCCATTGCCAAAGAACTGGGTTCTTCCACCATGCCCATCTATTCCTGCCTGAAATCCATGGAAGATCTCAAGAAAAGAATTCTCCAAAAAGCGGTTGAACTGATGCTGCAATACCAGACCCGGGACACCACCCACATCGATTTTCTGGATATGGGGTTGGGGTATGTCCTCTTTGCCAAGGAAGAGCAGAATCTTTTTAAGCTGCTTTTTCACGGCCCGGCCCGGGAGCCGACCGGCTCTGCACCAGAAGGATCTGCCGGGCACTCTGTTCAGGTGTTCCATCATTATGCTTTTGACTCCCTGATTGGCCGTCTGGCGGATTCGGAATCCCTTGAAGGTTTCACTATGGAGGAAAAGGAGAAAATCCTGAATAAGGCCTGGATCTTTTCCCATGGTCTGGCGGTGTTGCTGAACAGCGGGGTCATCTCCGATTTTGGGTCGGAGGAGATCATCTCCCTGCTGAAAGAAAACGGAAAATGCCTGATTGAAGGCTCAAAAACCCTAAAAGAAAAGGAAAAACCAAATGAGTGAGGCCATTTACACCCAACTGGCAAAGGTTTTGGATACGCTTCCCAATGGATTCCCGCCGTCTGAAAGCGGGGTGGAGATGAAGCTTCTGAAAAAAATATTTACACCGGACGAGGCGGAAATGTTCTGCAAAATGAGACTGGCCTTTGAAACCGCGGAACAGGTATCCCAGCGCACCGGGCTCGCCCTTCCCGGTCTGGAGGAAAAACTCATTCACATGGCTGAAAAAGGCCAGTTGATGTCCGTGGACTTTGGCGGGATCTGGCTGTTTAAAATGCTTCCCTGGGTGTTTGGAATTTTTGAATTTCAACTCAAGCGTCTGGACCGGGAATTTGCCGAACTTAATGAAGAATACGGTCCTATCTATGGTCAGCAGTTTTTTTCCACCACCCCCCAGATGATGTACACCCTGCCCATAGAAGAACAAATCATGTCCAACCAGGAATCCCTGCCCTACGACCGGGTTTCGGCCCTTGTGGAACAGAGCCAGTCTTTCATGGTTCAGGAATGCATTTGCAAAAAAGAGCAGGGCCTTCTGGACAACCCCTGCACCAAACCGCTTGAAATCTGCATGGCTTTTGCTCCCATTCCCGGAATTTTCAAGGATTCAGAGGTCGGCCGGGTCATTACCAAAGAAGAAGCCAAATCCTTATTGAAAAAGGCTGAGGAAGCCGGGCTGGTGCATCTGACCAACAATTTTCAGAACGGTCGGTTTTTCATCTGCAATTGCTGTGGATGCTGCTGCGGCGTGCTCCAGGGGATCAACAAAATGGGTATTCCGGCCTCCACGGTGATCCACTCCCATTATTACGCGGTGATTGATCCGGATTTGTGCTCGGCCTGCGGCGTTTGCGCGGATGAGCGGTGTCAGGTGAAGGCCATTGAAGAAGAAGCAGATGTCTATTCCGTGGTTCCGGAACGATGCATCGGCTGCGGGCTCTGCATCTCCACCTGCCCTTCCGAAGCCATTGCCCTGGTCCGAAAGCCTGAAGCAGAGATCGTTGCCCCCCCGGCCGATGAAACCGCCTGGTTTGATGAGCGTGCGAAAAACCGCGGGGTGGATTACAGTCAGTTTAAGTAGCTCCGGGCAATCCGTTGTTCCCTTTCAATGATTCTCTAACAAAGGAGATTTTATGGCAGATGTAAATGGCAAGGTCATGAGCGTCCATGAGGCCATCGGCAAATTCGTCCGGGACGGCGATGAGCTGGTGATCGGCAATTACACCGTGGGAAGCTGTGCCGAATTGATCTATGAGGTCATCCGGCAGAAGCGCAAGGGTTTAACGCTTTATTCCCAGTCGGGAATCTTTGACGTGGAAGTGTTGGTGGGTGCCGGGTGCGTGGACCGTCTGGTGACCACCTATGTGATGCGCTCCGGGGGAAAGGCCGGGAGCTCCGCCGTGGAAAGAGCCCTGCAGGCCGGGACCCTGGAAATGGAGGATTACAGCAACTTTCAATACAATGCACGGCTCATGGCCGGTATGCACGGATTATCCTACATTCAGGTCCTGGAAGGGGCCATGGAGACGGATCTTTTCCGAAAGCGCGGATTCATGGGGGAAAATAAATTCAGGGTGATCCAATGCCCTTATACCGGCAAGAACAACCTGACGGTTCCGGCGGCCAATCCCGATGTGTGCGTGGTTCATGTCCAGCGGGCCGATAAATTCGGCAATGCCCAGTATTGGGGGGCCTTGGGCAGCGTGGCAGCCGCAGCCCTGGCCAGCAAGCGGATCATTGTATCCTGCGAAGAAATTGTGGAGCATGATGTGATTCAATCCAGCCCTCACCTGACCCTGATCCCAGCCTATCGCGTGGATGCCGTGGTGGAAGTTCCCTGGGGGGCCCATCCCACGGAAGTGCTTGGCTACTATAATATAGACTTTTTCATGTATGCGCTGTTTTCCCAGGCCAACAGAACCGGTGACGGCCTGAAGGCGTGGATGGATGAATGGATTTATGGGTGTGAGAACCGCGCTGCCTATATCGATCATTATATTCTGAAATTCGGCAGCAATCCCCTGAACGGGATCACAGCCAAGGCTTTTTATTCCGCGCCGGCCAATTACGGATCGGCCTTTTCCTCCCGGTGGGATCGGAACGGGAAGGAAAGAAGCATGGGCCTGACCCTGCCGGAACTGGAACAGACTTTGAAGGAAAGGGGGAAATTTTATGAGTAAACCATATACCTTGCAGGAACTTCTGGTGATTGCCGTGGCCAAGGAAATTCACGACCATGAAAACGTCATTCTCGGGGTGGGCCTGCCCACCACCGCTGGCGCCCTGGCCAAGGCCCTGTATGCCCCCCATGCCACCCTCATGATGGAATCGGGAATCATTGATTTTGAACCGCTTTTGCCCTTGAATCACATTGCCGACGCCCATGCGTGCCGAGGGTTTTCCTATTCCACGGATTTGTTTTCAGCCTTTACCATGACCTACCGCGGGTATGTGGATGTCTGTTTTCTCGGGGTGGGACAGATCGATCGATTCGGCAATTTAAACACCACGGTCATCGGGGATTACTACAAACCCACCATGAGATTGCCGGGATCAGGCGGTGCTGCGGATTTCATGTCCTATGCCAAACGGACGGTTCTGACCATGCTGGGAGGAACCTTCGTGAATAAACTCGATTATTTGACTTCCCCCGGTTATCTCACCGGCGGGGACAGCCGTGAAAAATCGGGGCTGTACACCCCGGGCTCAGGACCGACCATGGTGCTCAGCACCCAGGGGATCTTTCGATTTGATTCTGAAACCAAAGAAATCTATCTATCCCAGATCCACCCCCGGGTAACGGTTGAGGAAGTCAAGAAGAACGTCCCCTGGGATTTGAAGATTGCCGATGACCTGACGGAAACGCCTCATCCCACGGACGAAGAAATTGATTTCATCCGGCACTTTGCCCCGAGCATGTCTGCGGGAAGAGAGCTGTCCATGGAATTGACCATCGCCAACATGATGAAACAGCTCAAATAACCCAAAGGAGGAAGCCATGATTATTGATTTTGAGTGTGATTCTCCGACCCGGGAAGTTAAAAAAGCAACCATAGAATTGTTGAAATCAGGAGGCGGGTTTGTTCACCGGGGTTACTTCAGCCAGTTCGGCCATCAATGGGCCGCCATGCTGGGCATGACCAAGGAAGCCTTTGATGAGGCCCAGAAGTCCATGGGATTGATTGAACTGGCCCTTCTGGTGGCGGAGAAGTACCTTGGAAAAACCATGACCGACGAGGAATTCATCGCCATGCTGGATGAGGCCGGCATTTCAAAAGCCTGTATCGGAACCACGGGCATGTGGGCCTCTCTTGAGGACAGGGCTGCGTTTGCCGCCAAATACAAGGATCGTCTGATTCCCTTTTTCAGAAGCAGTCCCCATGAGGGGATGGCCGATGTGAGAAAATTCGAGCAGTCGGTCCGGGACATGGGCTTTAAGGGGTTGGTGGTTTCGGGTTTTCGAGAGAATCTTCCCTCAAATCACAAAAAGTATTACCCTTTTTATGCCAAATGCGTGGAGTTGGGTGTGCCGGCCAGAATTACCACATCCCTTCATCTTTATACGGATCGGCCCATGGATCTTTGCCGTCCGGCCTGCATCGATGAAATCGCCTGCGATTTTCCCGAGCTTGACATTGTGGCGGGACTGGGGGGATGGCCCTGGATCCCGGAATTGATTGCCGTGGCCCGGCGCCACAAAAACGTATGCATCGACCTGTCCTGTGTACGGCCCAAAAACCTTCTAAGTCCGGCAAGCGGGTATTCGGAACTCATCGAACACTTCAACCGGGGTTTGCAGGATCAGATGATCTTCGCCAGCGGATGGGGCACCCAGGGCCTGCCCGTCAAACAGATTATTGGAGAAACCGAGCAGTTGGCCCGGACTGAAACCATCCGGCGAAAATGGATGTACGAAAACGCGGCCCGGATACTGACGCGTTGAAAAGCAATTTGTTGTATGAAGCCAGAGGAAGATAATGATCAGGTCTTCATTCTTTATGAAAGTCGAGAATGAAGACCTGAAACCATTTCAAATTCTCACGATAGTTGCTCCGGTAAAGGACTTACCAGCAATTCTTCCTTTACCCACTGGGTGATATCGTTTCCATAGTGAAGAAAGATCTTTTCTTCACCCTCCAGGGGCACCCAGAAGGTTTCCACGAATTGTTTCCTGGCTTCCTGATAGCTTCCCACCTGGATCCCTCTTTTTTCCTTCATGGCGGTATTGGCCTGGCAGTAAGGGCATACCTTGTCCTTGCCGGTCAACTGGAAACATTTTTTGCCCACGGGTACGCCCAGCTTTCTACCCGGTTCGTTTACCGCCAGAATGGTCCTGTCCGCCTGGAGCAGCAGGACAGGGAAAGGGTGTAGATTCCAGTTTTGATGAAAAGCCTGGATAATGCTTTCTTTGTCAGAGTTTTTATCAATGGATGTTGTCATGGTTGTTCTCCTTTATATCGTCCTTGTTTAATATTTCCATGGCAATTAAATCCATGGATGGAATAGGAGCAAATTTTTTTAAATTTCCATCAAGAGGTCGTTTAAAATTCCGGATTGCTCCTCGGTCATATGAATCATGTTTCCGGAGATTCTTTTATCACAGATTTTATGAAGATCACGCCCGGCCGGGGTAATGGTGATAAAGACAACCCTCTGATCTTCCCTGCTCCGCTCTTTCTTGACAAGATTTTTTTTCGCCAGCTTATTCAAGGCCCTTGAAACATTAGGGCTGTCCTCCACCATGAGGTCCCTGATTTGGTTCACCGTGATGTTTTCCATGGGCAGTTCGTCTAGTATATGAAGGATGGTGAGCTGGGTCATGGATAAATCATATTCCTTGATCAAATTCAAAGACCGATTCTGGACTTCCTGGGCCGTACACAGGATTAAAAACGCCGCTTTATCCGAGTTTGAAATGGGCAAATTGTATATTTTTTTCTTGTCAGCCATAGATACAGGATATGTCTCCGTTGGCGTGTACTTTATAGTCCATGGATTTTAATGTCAAGGAATTTATTGCCAGGGTGGAAATATAACCATCCCCACGCATGTGGGGAACTCAGTGTAGCAACAACCCCCTTATCAACAAGCCACGGTTCATCCCCACGCATGTGGGGAACTCTCTTTATGTTTCTGGCCCTCGATGTGCCTGACCGGTTCATCCCCACGCATGTGGGGAACTCAAATCTTAAAACACACCAAGGCTATCAATGCCCGGTTCATCCCCACGCATGTGGGGAACTCCATGGGGGGAAAGGGTGGGATCTTGGCAATATCGGTTCATCCCCACGCATGTGGGGAACTCGGTAGAAATAATCCGTGAGGCATTGGAGAAATACGGTTCATCCCCACGCATGTGGGGAACTCTTTAACGCCTGCCTGCCTTCGGGGTTTTTATGCGGTTCATCCCCACGCATGTGGGGAACTCTTTACTGCCTTATTACTACTATTTTACTCCCCCGGTTCATCCCCACGCATGTGGGGAACTCGTCCGGATAGCAACCGTTGACTCTTTAAAGCTCGGTTCATCCCCACGCATGTGGGGAACTCAGCTGGCCACTCCGGCCCCTGCCGGAAAACAGCGGTTCATCCCCACGCATGTGGGGAACTCCAACGCCATCGAATATCATTTGTTTCCGACCTCGGTTCATCCCCACGCATGTGGGGAACTCGGCGGTCACGGGCCTGCCGCAGTACCAGAGTTCGGTTCATCCCCACGCATGTGGGGAACTCGGAGGAAATATGCCAAGCAATATTAAAGTTACCGGTTCATCCCCACGCATGTGGGGAACTCTACACAAACTCCTCAAAGATCAAATCGAAATGCGGTTCATCCCCACGCATGTGGGGAACTCATCCCATGGAGTGGGCTACATCGTTCCCGCCACGGTTCATCCCCACGCATGTGGGGAACTCTCCGACCCATCACACCCTACCCAGGCACAGAGCGGTTCATCCCCACGCATGTGGGGAACTCACCTTTTCCAAGGGTGATGCTTGCTTATACAACGGTTCATCCCCACGCATGTGGGGAACTCTTTCTTTCCACTGTTATTTTATCTTCAAGCCCCGGTTCATCCCCACGCATGTGGGGAACTCTCCTGCAATATCACCGTCTAAAGGACCAGCCCCGGTTCATCCCCACGCATGTGGGGAACTCTGACTGCAAGCTTCGCTCAGGACGTTTGCCGCCGGTTCATCCCCACGCATGTGGGGAACTCGGTTTTTTTATGGTTATCATTTATTTTTCTGGAGGTTCATCCCCACGCATGTGGGGAACTCTAGGTGAAGAAAGCGTCAGCACCGCCAGAAACCGGTTCATCCCCACGCATGTGGGGAACTCCTTTTTACCCTGTCCGGAGTCTCCCAAAATCGGGGTTCATCCCCACGCATGTGGGGAACTCTTGACCAGATAGGACCGATGGCATTTCATTTCCGGTTCATCCCCACGCATGTGGGGAACTCTAGGTAAGGACGCATGGTTTGACAACGGCGACCGGTTCATCCCCACGCATGTGGGGAACTCCATTGAGGTGAGGGATACAAGGAGGTATGATACGGTTCATCCCCACGCATGTGGGGAACTCTTCATAGATTATTACGAGGCTACGGGATACGGCGGTTCATCCCCACGCATGTGGGGAACTCTTTGACATAATACGATAACTGCAAGACAATGTCGGTTCATCCCCACGCATGTGGGGAACTCACATTTCCAAGCAAGCGATATATAATTTGTGGCGGTTCATCCCCACGCATGTGGGGAACTCAAAACTAACTAAAATTATATAGTTTTTGTTCACGGTTCATCCCCACGCATGTGGGGAACTCCGCACTCACCCGAACCTCCGGCTAATGAAAGCCGGTTCATCCCCACGCATGTGGGGAACTCCCTGTCTATTGGCTCTGACATTTCAGCATAAACGGTTCATCCCCACGCATGTGGGGAACTCTGCCCCTAACATGATTTTTGATGTAGCTCTGTCGGTTCATCCCCACGCATGTGGGGAACTCTCTTCCTGGAACCTTTTGAAATTATATTAGATTCTCGGAGGCTGATTCCTTACCAAAAAATTGTATTGCCATGCGACCCTCATATTAATTGTCAAAGAGCGGTTTCTCCGCTTTCTTTTTCAGATTCCAACGGAAGAAAAGAAACAAGCCGGAGCCCGTCATAATCAATGGGAACCCGGCGGTTCTCTCCGAAGGTCTGGAAATCGAAGCCGGATTCCGTGTTTGTGGCCCAGGCCATGGCCACATTTCCTGTTTCTGCCAACAACGTCACCTGTTGCCATATCATTTCCCGAATCCGCCGGGATACATCTCCCACATAGACCCCGGCCCTGATTTCCAGGAGCCAGATGGCCAATCGGCCTCGAAGTCTGGGCGGGACATTTTCTGTTACAACCACAAGCATGCTCATGTCATTTACTCCTGTGGCCCTCATCCCCGATGCTTTCCGGTTCCGGAATCGCCGGTGGCTGTGCATCCAAGGGCGGGGGCGGCGGTTGAATTTCTCCGGCGGCCAGAATATCTTCTATGGCAGGAATGATCTTATCCAGAATGTGACTCTGGCGGAACATGTCCCGGCAGGCGATGCGGACTTCCCGATCCGGTTGAGCCGGTTTTTTTGCCGCAACCTTAAAGGCCGCAGGCACAACGGTTTCAAATTTAAAAATGTCTGCAATATCATAAACAAAGGACAACGGCTTGCCGCTATGCAAAAACCCGACAGCAGGAGCGTACCCTGCGGCCAGAACAGCCGCTTCGGTTACCCCATAAAGACAGGAGGTGGCTGCGCTGAGGCATTGATTAACAACATCCCCCTTCTCCCAATCTTTGGGGTCATATCGTCGGCCTCTCCATTGAACACGATACTGCTGGGCCATGAGTTCATAAAGCTTTTTAACGCGAATCCCTTCGATCCCTCTCAATTGGTCCACACTGCGCTTGTCAGGGGGTTTTTCGCCGAACCGGATTTCAAACATTTTGCGGACCACTTTGAGCCGAAGATTTTCGTCCAGGGCCAGCTTGGCCTGATAGAGCAGCTTGTCGGATCTTGCCCCGCCGGGCTGGCCCGCAGAATATAGCCGGACCCCTGCTTCACCCACCCAGATGAGCAGGGTGCCTACCGTTGCCGCAAGCTTCACCGCAGCATGGCTGATCCGGGTTCCAGGTTCCAGCATGATGCAGGCCACCGATCCAACGGGAATATGCTTTCGTTCCTGATCCTGTCCATCTACTTCGTTGATCACCACAAAAGCGCCATCTTTGACATCGATACGGCCGTAATAAACAAAAATCATGGAAACCCGATCCTTGATGGGAATGGGCTTTAGGGGTACAAAATCTGCCTGGCTCATGGTTTCATCCCCTCCTCTTTCTTAAAGGGTGGTCCGGTGGAAGCATTTCAAGGAGTTCACGCTGAAAATTGGCAACATCTTTGTCCGAATGATATTGTGTGCGTGTTTTTTCAGTCAGATGCCGTTGGCCTTTGATCTCGGAATTTTGCAGATGATCGGCCCAAGCCCGCAATTGCCGAGAACAGCTCTCGGCAATTGATTTCAAATTTGAAATTTGAGATTTGAAATGTGCAACCCCCCCCTTCGTTCGAGAAAACAGAGCATGGACCGAACTTCACCGGCGGAGCCCCTGGCGATATAAAGAAAAGCAAGCAGTTCATTGGTAGTGCCACGCTCAAAGCCTTCGGCAATGTTGTTGGAAACGGAAAGGGCCGCCCGCTCAATCTGATCTCGCAGGCTTCGGCTACCTTTCCATTCTTTGCTTTCCGTCAGGTTATAAACACCATCCACCAAACGAATGGCCTCCTGCCACACGGGGAGATCTTCAAAGCGCTCATAGGTTTTGGCCATACTTGCCCCTTTTCATTAAAAAAATAGCCGGCATTTCTTGCTTATTTATCTTTTTTTC
>Ga0180732_1001284_pt1 | contig 16059 bp, 18 predicted proteins | sample KR11_01MetaG_FD_148674 | JGI IMG/M metagenome (GOLD analysis project Ga0180732, IMG submission 148674) | Groundwater microbial communities from the Olkiluoto Island deep subsurface site, Finland - KR11_0.1 MetaG | ecosystem: Environmental > Aquatic > Deep subsurface > Groundwater | place...
GAAAAGGATTTTAAAAATTCTTTTTTGAAGAAAATAAAGCAGAATAAAATTACATCTTCAAACCGGGAATAAAATTACATTTTAAAGTCGGGCGTGACACCTTAAGGTCTATTATTAGATTTATTTATATTTTTAACGTGTTCATAACCATAAATAGCTTCATTTATTTTTGCCATTTTTTCCTGAATTTTATTTGCCTCTTCCATAGCCGTGACTGTTCTCAGTGAGTGATCGGGGTCTGAGTGATCGGGGTCAAACCTTGATCTGTGAATATTGTACATAAATCACAATTCAAGATCTGACACCCATTTCTGGTGAATATTGTACATAAATCACAATTCAAGATCTGACACCCATTTCTGCGGTGGCTGGCCAGCCTTCCGGGGCGGGCGTCTCACCCGCTGGACTACTACGACCTTGCCCGGCCGCACTCAAGGTTTGACCGCATTTCCCCGTTGATCTGTGAATATTGTTCATAAATCACAAATCAAGGTTTGATCCCGTTTCCTTGTCAAGGTTTGACCCCGTTTCCTTCTCAAATAAATTTCACTTTTTCAGCGAATTTCTTGAATATGGGTGCGTTAGGATTAGCCGTTGCCTGAACCAGGCTCTGGAAAATGCCAAGTGTCTTTTTAATGCGTTCCTTATTCTTTAAACCATCGGTAAAAGCCTCCTGTAACTGCGGGCAAAATGAAACACATACTTGAAGAACTGGTTCCCACACCCTTTGGGCCTCGCTTGGTGACAAATTGCCAAAAGAAAGTCGTGAAATTCTGCTGATTCTTCTGGATAAAATCGTCTCCAAACAGACTGAAATTGCAGACACCAACATAAATGTTGAGCCGCGTTCACGGAAATAGTCAAGCTCCTTCGTTTCGGGTTCAGTCAAACCAGTGTTGCCTTTTGATTTAGTGACTAGAGCGGATTTTCTTGCTTCGATACACCTTAACAGAGAATAAGAATAGACAATGTGCCCTCCGCTAGTCTCCTCATTAAAATATCGCGAATATAGCTTGTCAGAAGCCCAAATATCTGATTTTTGGTTATAAGCAACCTCTGGATCCCCTTGCATCGCCGCTAAGGCTTGTCCTACGGTGTACGATGGTAGCAGATTAGGGTTTCGGCGAATTGCGTCTGAAGCTCCACCTCTTCGGCCGCCTTGGTATTCGCACTGAGGAATGGCTGCAATTTCTTCCCTTAGACGCCGCTGAACTCGATCACGGCTCCTGAAATCGGAAGCAGTAACTTTGTTCTGGCTATTGTTGAATTGAATAATATCGAAGATGGTTTCTCTATCAGACGTGACAACGAATCGAACAGGAACTTGAACGTCCTCCGAAGGGGTATGCCCTAAAGAACTGAGCGCACCTGTCGTTTGCGCACCATTTACAATTGAGAGGCCTGTGATTTTAAGAGTCTGAACGCCGCGCTTATCCTGCATGATTTCGTATGAGTGCACAAGAACGGTAAGTCCATTGTTGTACACCCAAAAATCCGCTGGCGCCTCTTGAGCCGAATGCTTGATAGCGTTATTGATATTGGCATCACTTCTGCGAGAACCTAAGTACTCTCGAACATTTGCTGAAAATATCTTCGTGCGATGCTTGCGATAGGCTCTATAGAGAAAACGACCTGGAACAGTTGTTACATAAGCCTTCCACTTTTTTCCGACAACCTCAAACCCTGCGGCTATACGGATGCTAAATTGCTCGGATACAAGAATTGGTGACTGAGTTTCCCCGTACCATTCGTCAAATGTGGCGGTTCCAACTTCAAGCGTGCTGACACGGATTTTTTTGCCTGGAAAGTGACTTTTGAGTGCAGCATCAATAGTGTGTTCGACGGTTACAAGTTCTTGCCTTACATTTTCCGATTCGGGCAGATTATGGATGTACCATACATGAAGATCCTGCAATACGCCTTCTAAGATAGCCTGTCGAAGTTCCGTAGCTGCTGGGCGCAAACGTTCCGGTAGTTCCGCGTGTGGGCGCTGTAGGAGCCATCCGACGGCTGTATTGAGATCACTAGCCTTGTTAGAAGGAGCACTTTGCCGTGGTTTCTCAGAGTTGTAGCATTGCGCAAGAACGGCATGCCCCTCATCGGGATCAATGTAGACGATATCGCATTTTTTATCATCACTCCCGTCTGTAAGGGAATTAGCGGCTACGGTGTCAAGATCTTCAATGCCAAATCGAAGCCCTAAAGCAAAAAGGCCAAGAGAATTATCTCCATACTTAGTGAGGTCCGTTCGACTTTGAAACGCTTGTTCCCAATTAGACATGAGTTAACTCCTTTTTCACAAAGTTTGTGGTGAAAGTTTGTGGTGAAGTTTGTGGTGTCAGATCTTGAATAGTGAATATTTTACGATTAATCACTATTCAAGATCTGACACCGTACCTTATCAATTAGACTATTCAAGATCTGACACCGTACCTTATGACACCGTACCTTAAGGCTGTTCGGCGTCCTGTGCAAAAATATGTTGGCCAAATTTTACCAAGAATGTCTTTGACCTGATGCATCTATGGCGTGTTTTATGACAAAATCATTAAGAGCTTCTGGCTCAGGAAACTGATCACTATTAATAAGTATTTTACATAATAACGATATTGCCCTTTTACCAACTCCGCGCATCCCATAAATCTCTTCAAGATGCGCCATAGTTATTTGGTCAAAATATCTAATGGAGTTATTTAGCAGCCATTCTCGAATCAGATGGGGTAAACTTGAAAAATCACCACCTTTGGTCACCAATTCACGTTTGCTACGACCGATAGAGGTTCTTGTGGCTAACACCTCTTGGAAAGGATTATTTGTTCTATCTAAGGCCAAAAGAAGTTCATCAATTGCTTTTGATAAGTCCGTTTTAAGCTTCTCACATCCCATAAGATTATGTTCATAAATTATCACTCTATAATCTCGAACATCAAAAGGAACATGTTCAATGCCCTGAGCTGTCATTATTGTCTTATTACCAACAGAATGTGCGATGCCAAGCTCATAGAAAACATTGGGATTTTTGCGTGTCAGATCAGCAATTATAATATCCGCTGAAAGGATGCCTTCGATTATGTCACGACTTATTGATCCAGGTCTTGATATTTCATCCACACGCCAACAATGTAGACCTGATTTAGTACAAACCGGCTTATAAATTTCAGTGTATATTTCTTTAAGATCATCTTCAAAAGGCATTAAAACAAAGCATTGTTTGTCTACGCGATCCATAATTTCTCCAGGCCAACGAATTTCACCCCAATTTCACCCAAGTTCTGACACCAGTTTGTTCTTCTATTTAAATCTCAATTCCTCTTTTTTGATTGAGGGAGGTGATCGGGGTCAAACCTTGATCTGTGAATATCGTTCATAAATCACAATACAAGGTTTGTCCCCGCTTCCACCTATCGATCTTGATTTATTTCGAACCTATTGCCACAGCTTTTACAATCATAAGTATGGGTATGCTCTGCAACCGATCCGTCCCTACGAGTGTATCCTTTTGATTTCATTTTATTCCTTGGGATATTTTCAAGGGCGTTCCTGCAGACCGGGCAATATTTAATATCTGGTTGAGGTCCAGGTTTATTTGCCATTTTATGCCCTTTCTCAATCTTAGCCGCAGTGACAGGTTAGCGTCCTTTGAATGCCTCAGCTTTTTCATATGTAACTGAAAAGCGATCTTGATTTTCAGGATATAGGTCGCACATGAAATAGCAGTTACGAAACTTGTTAAATGCATCAGGTTCCTCCCTGGCCAGCCTCTTTTTAAGTTCAACTGCTGTGGGCAAAGGGGAGGTTTTTCTGCTTTTTAATGTTTTACGAATCCTTCTTGCACGCATTTTTAATTTGCCGGGAGTACAAAACTTTTCTTTATAGTTTTGCCATACTCTATAAAAAAATCCTTCAGCAGTAGTTTTATAATATAAATCTTGTGAAGAAATTGAATTAAGTGCATCCATGGCTGCCTTAGGAGAACCTGTGGAAAATAGCGTTTGATAAAATGTTCTAAAATCCCTTTCCACCTCACCAACACTAATCTCCTGATGGGGGCCTATTAGTCCCCAAACTGGTGCACGGTCTGAAGGATTAAGCGCTTTTGTCAGGGCTCCACCGAAGCATGTTGCGAGAACGACTATGAGATTGAGACGCATCGAAACGTTGAGTGGAATCAACCCCCTTTTTAGATGTTCCCACGACACCAATGAACGATCTGCAAGCTGTAACCCATCCTCGTATCCATGTGATTCAATATGCAAAAGGGGGAGGGCATGATTCTGTTCATTTTGCCTTCGCAACTGCTCCAAATAGTCGAATAGTTGATATTCATTCTCTACTCTTAGATATGCTATTCCTGGTGTTGGAGAATATGCAGTGGCGCAAATATCTAAATCTTCAAATAACCTCCTGGCAGTGTTCAATTCGCCTTCGGGTATTGAGTCCAATATCACTACGCAATTGAAGCGATTCTCGCTCAAAATTAACTATTTTCCTATCGCTAACCACTGATTATCATGTCAAATCGGAACCATATTAGATATTACAGCATTATTTATTTCGATTTGACACATATTAATATCAATAAATTTAATTTGAGATGGTGAAAAATAAAATGATATTAGAATATTGCATTAAAGATTGGGATTTTGTTATGACCAAACAAGCTATTATCACAAGCAAATACAAAAATACAGATTTAAAATGATGTGAATTGGGTATTTGATTGTGGTTTAAAACCGGGGGTTTATTGACTGGTTCAGACCTTGCGAGATTTCACAGCGATGCAGAATAAAATTAACCCTATCGTACCGATTCAACCCGGTTTTCTTTGTATTTATTTAAACCCTCTTGAATTTGCTCCAGGCTTAACGGTGCCTCGGGCATGGCAGCCTCATAGTTTAAACTCCACCTCATGCACCTTAAAGCAGCAGGAACACCGGAAACTCAAATTCCCGCTGGTTCCCATATGGGCCACCAGAAAGGCCCTTTTATGCTTTTGGCAGTGGAATCCCGTTCCGCTATTATTTTTCCGGGCCTCTTTTTGGTGTGCTTGAAACGCCACCATCAATTTCACGGTTTCTCGAATCGTTCCCATCCCGCTCCCCGATCTTTTTTAAAGCTTCAATCACGCTGTGTGCTTTTTCAAAGGTTAAAAAATTCTCATGATCCACCCGGAACCGCTTCTGCAAAAAGCCGCGCAGAGCCTTCATTTCCCGGCCTTTTTCAGCCCACCCGATGCTCCACCACTGGGCATAGATCTTTTTGATCTGGGCATCCGTGGCCATGCCGGGCCGGTTTGGCCGCTTGCCCACCGGATTGAACCGGCTCACAAACCCGCAGGATTCAAAGTGCTTCACCACTCGCAGAAACCCATCTTCGTTCAATTCCGAGGAGGATTCCACGCCGCCGTGGGCCAGAAGAGCCGCCCGGTAGGTGTCGGCATCCAGACCCAGTTGTTTTTTAGCAATGTGCAAAACCGCCAGTTTTTTCCGGTCCATAGGCTTCGCTTTTCAGGCAATCTGAAGTTTTTCCATTAAAAGAGACAATTCCGCCGTCTTGTTCTTCAACAGGGCGATCTGCTCTTTAGGCAAAAGCACCCCGCCATACTTGGCCCCGATTTTTCTCAAACCATCTGAAAATTTTTCCGGGTCCCGGGTCATGCGCTCCAAAAAAGCGTCCACCACCTCAATGGGCGTGGGATCATCCACCCGTTGCCGCACCCACCCCGTGTTTTCATTCTGGCCGCTCCGGTCTGTCAGTTCATCGAATTCAAAGGAAAGCTGCTGCATCATGTCCACCAGGGCCGCTTTCCGTCCCCGGCTGGCCTTCACGATCCCGGTCATCCCGCGCTTACGGAATGCGTCGTAAAACTCCACGGCATCGGCGTTGCTTTCGGCGATCCAGTACCCGCCGTGTGTTCCGGCTGCGGAAAGAATCGGAACCTGGTCGTGATACAGAAGAATATGGTTGTGGAGGATTCGGCAATCCCGCTTGACCGCCTCCAGGGTCTGGACCTCGGCGAGGTTGTATTCCGCATCAAACCTTGCGGCCAATTCGTTTGCGGACAGCCGGTTATCCCGTCCCACGTGATCCCACAAAATGCCCACAAACACATTCTCCGCCCGGGTCAGCAAACGGGTGTGATACCCGGTTTTCGTGTTAAACCCCATGTCCTCTGCCTTCATGTTTTCCCCCTTTGCCGTTGTTTACGCAGGGACGGACCTGTGCAGGCTGGCCCCTGAGGCCTATCGTCCGGACCCCGCATAAGGATTGCCCTTTGTGGACTTGCTCATCACCGTCACCACGTTTCCACTGAATTCATCCACCTTCAGCACCACATCCAAACCCGTGTGCCAGTAAATGGCCAGCACCCGGTGGGGATCGCCGTTGCGCTTCGCATACGTGCTGCAACTCTGCACCACCAGGCTTTCCCGGATGATGTGCTGCACCTGTTCCACGGTGGGCACTCCGCCCACCCGTAACGCCCAGTTTTTAATAAAATGATCAGTCAATCGCAGCATGGGCCACCTCTTTTTTACCGTCCAGCCCATTGACCTTTTCCCGTACAACAACATCCTTGCCCCAAACCCCGGCCATCGTACCCACCCATTTTACAAGGGGCCAGCCTGCGCAGCTTGCGCAAACCGGGCAGGCGCAATGGATGGTCCCGTCATACACCTCTTCGCAATTCATGCAGCACATGGTTTTATTCAGTTTTGCCATGCTGATTTCTCCTTTCTGTTCCTTGTTCGCGGCTCATTTTCTTTTTGCTCCGGAGCTTTCGCAGTTTTGAGCATTTGCCAGTATTGACCGGGGTATCCGGTCCCGGATCATTCACCAGGGTCCAGACGTTGAACCGGTTGCCTTTTTGCCGGAGATACCCCAGGTTTTTCAGGCAATTCAAATATTCCAGCACCGTATACCTGGCCGCCCCGGACAAACGCTCGATCTCATCCGTGTCAAACTGACGGTGGCTCCGGATCAGGTGCCAGATCACATCCATTTTGGTGCGTTGCCTTTCCTTCCCGGCATATTCATATTGGCCGGGGTCTGTTTTTTTCACCTCACCGGTTTTCATCATGTCAAACAGTATGGCGCTGATCTGCCGGTACGCCAGACAGGGGGCCAGATATTCGATATCCGGGATGCAAAAGGTTTTCAGATACTTTGCAGCATTCCGGACCTTGGCTGTATGGGTGGCACCCTGGCTTACGATTTCTCGAAGGTTGGCCAGCTCTTTTTTGGATAGCCGTTTCATTTTTCCACCACCGTTCTTGCCTCCTATTTTCCCCTCAACCCCATTTTCACGGCAGTTTTCACCATTTCATCCGTGACCCGGTCCGCCTTGTTCACGGCATACAGCTCTTCGATCCGCCGCACATCCCGGGCCACCAGGCGAAAATCCCCCTCGGAGGATTCCCGGAGCACCTCGGCCTGCTGTGCGGAAAGGGCCAGATCTGCCGCCTGCTTGGCAAAAAACATGATGTCCATCGTGGTGATGGGCTCGAACTCCACCAGCCGCAGGGTCCGGCTCCAGATCCTTCGCTCTTTCTGCATTTTCCGCACAAGCTGCCGTTCCCCCACCAGGGCGATGGGCACATAGGTGATGTCTGCAAGATCCCTCACCCAGTCCAGCAGTACTTCACCCATTTTATCCGCCTCATCCATGACAAGGGTTTGAGGGTTTTTCCGGAGAGCTTTTACAATCGCCTCAAAGGCCGGTTTCTTCCGGTAAGGAATGGGGTCCAGCTTCAGTTCAAAGCACAGATCCTGAAGCATCCATAACTCCGTCCAGCCGGTGAGCGCCCGGACATAGACCCACCCGTTCTGGGCTGCAAAAAACTTGGCCGCAGAGGTTTTGCCCCGCCCGGCCTGGCCCACAAAGGCCAATAGAGCCGGATCTTTCCCGGCGTTCTCGCTTTCCTTCATGGCAGCAATAAAATTCTTCACATTCTGGGTATGCACAAAAATATTCTTCATTTACCCCTCCGATTCCGCATCAACATGGTTTGCCTATTCAAAAAATATCTTTCTCAACACTTCCGATTCCCCATCATCCGCCCCGGCCTCCATTACATCAAGCACCGCAATCCCTGATTCCTCGATGGTTTCCTTTACCTGATCCCGGCACTCTCCCATCTTCAGGGCAGCCAAAAACCCCCTTAAAAAACCCTTCTCAAATTCGCTGGCCATGTCCATATCCTCCACCCTGGCAATCCCAAATCTCAAATTTGAAATTTCAAATGATCTTCCGGCCCCGCAATAAAGACCTCCCGCATGAATTCAAACCGCTCTTTAAATTCAAGGTATTCCGCTGTTTTTTCGTAGTACCGCATGAACTGCATGGCATCGATGTCCAGCGCCTCCCCCTTGCATTCCCGTTCCAGCAGGGCCTCATATTTGTCGGACTCGATAATAAAAACCCGTTCAGGCGCCTTTGGCTTGAATTCAATGATTTCCATCCTGGCTGCTTCCGCTTCCAGATGCTCGGCCTCGGCCCGGGTGATTTTTTTGGTTTCAGGCTTGATCTGAAGGGGCTGGCCCGTGTTTTCCGGAAGGGTTACCAGGGCAGGCGGACTCTCCAGCGCCTTGACCGCCTCTCGGGTTTGCTTTTCCAGGCGCCGTTTCTTTTTGATTTCGCTTTCCAGCAGGGCCACATCCTCTTTGCCCCCAAGAATCCGAGCCATTGGATGAACGCCTTCAATGGGTCTGGCCGTGCAGATTTTTTTGGAGCCGGTCCGGTCATACACATGGATGCAACTCACATCTTCCAGGTCATACCGGATCATCACCGGCTGCCGGTATCCGTGCAGGACCTCATCATAGTAATCCCGGCCCAGAAACCGGATGCCGCTTCGGCCTACGCTCTTTATTTTCATATCCATCATCAGGTGGGAGAGCCGCTCCGGGTCTACCCCCGGACCTTTCCCGGCTTCAAAAACTTCTGCAGGGCAAAGCCCCTTGAGGCCCCGGTGGGGCCTTTGGGCATATTCCGCCACCCACCCGGCGATGATATGGCTGGCCTGGGCAATGGTGGGCACCCATCCGCCGTACATCTTTTCGTGCATTTTCTGGTGAAACACCTCGTTGCGCATGAGCCGGGCCGGTTTATCCGCAATGGACGCCCCGGTGAACGTGGGCATGATACGCTCCAGTTCGTCGAATGTTCCGAAAAACCGCTCCACAGGCTTGCTCTGCCCGTGGTAGGCCCAGGCAAACACGGTTTCCATGCCCAGCCTGGCGAACATTCCGAAAAACCCGGCTGCTTCGAAATCGATATTTTTATCGTTGAAAATCCTGCTTTTAAATGCCCGGCCATTGTCCAGGTAGGCCACATCCGGCATTTTGCCCAGGGCCTGGATGGCCCGGCGCAGGGCAGAGGCGATGCACTGGGTGTTTTCCGTGGGCATGATTTCCCACCCCACCGGGTAACGGCTGGCCCAGTCGTACCAAAGCACCATCGCCATGCGGCCTGGCTTGCCGGTGAAGGGATTGAGAATATCGAAGTTAAGCTGATGTCCGTCTGCCACCAGAACCTCCCCCACCGAAAGCAGGCCCGCGTCCCGCTGAATGGTATAGGCCACCTTGTCGTTGTAAGCCTTCTGGCCTTCGCGCCGGAGGACCCAGATGTCGTAATGGTCCCGGCTCCAGGTGTCCAGAAACCGGGTGATGGTGGAGGCGGAGGACGTGGAGGGGATCTGGCGCTTGCTTAGGGCCAGTTTGGTCATGCGGGCGATTTGAGCCGGTTTGAGCCGGTTGGGGTGCAGGGCAAAGGATAACGCCGCGTTGACCTCTTCCTGGGTGATCTTGCACTCTCCTCGACGGTTTCCATAGTTGTCCGCAATCACCGTGTAATCGTGGTTGGCCCGCTTGAACGCCAGCGCCCAACGTTCCACGGTTTTCACCGAGGTCTGGCCCAATGTCTCAAAAAGGGCCGGAAACATCAGGCCCGTGTTGTACCCGGCGATAAAATCCTCGGCCGCCAGGGTTTTGCTTTTCCGCTCGGCCTTGGCTTTCTTTTTCTCCATCAGATACAGCCGGACCAGATCCGCACGGGCCAGGGCCACCCGGTTTTGACGCTCGGAAAGCTCTGGGCTTCCCACCGGGATCACTGCGGGCTCAAAGTGCCGTTGGGCCGATCCGGGCAGATTCCCCTGGACGGCTTTTTCCATACCCACCTTATTGTATAGAAGGCGGATGTCATCGGGCAGGGCCTCCAGGGCATACAGCCGGACTTTTCCGCCCCGGCAGGTCTCTTCTGCGAACGGCCAGTTTTCCTTTTGCGCCCGTTTCCGGATGGCCCGGGGTCCAACGCCTTTCAATTCCGCTATTTTCTCACCGGTGAGGGCCGTTTCCTTCATGAATCGCCCTCCATTTCCTTTAAAAACATCATTCGCTTTTTCTTCTGGGCCATGAGTTTCTTGGATTCCTCATCCAACCGCTGAATTTCTGCCCGCAGCGCCTCGGGACCGGGCAAAACGAATAATCCCACCATTTTTCCCATGATGGCCAGGGGCTCGTTGCTTCCCGTGACCTGGCACAAGGCGGGCAAATATTCCGCCGGAATATGCCTGCGGGGATGCCCGTTGAGTTCGTCACTTTCACGGGTCCAGGAGTCGATCTGCTCCTTGGTGATGGTTTCATCGCAAAGGTGGCTCATTTCGCCTGCGATTTGGTGGCGGGAAAGGTCGCACTGCTTGATGGAGGACCGGATGGCGTCCCGAAGTTGGCCCGCAACCGAAAAGCGTCCCTTGTTCTCGCAGGCGGGTTTTGATTGGGTTTCGGTGAGCGATTGCAGGAAATCCAAAATACTAATTTGTTTGGTGTCTATTTTTTTTGAGGACTTTGACATTGACGTGTTAACCTGTTTTCAGTTATTGAATAGTCAAACATCAAAATATGAGGGCATTACCTTTGGTTGCTTCTCAAGCTATTGGCAAAACGCTCCGGGAAAACATATTTCACGTCCCGGCCCAAAGCGGTTGCCACTGCCTCCATGATTCTCTTGGATACAAATTTCCGGTCGATCACATTGTTGACCGCCACACGAGTCACTGGAGGGATAAGGCTTCTTGCGATTGAGGCCTGAGTCACGTTTCTTCGATTCTTGAATAGTTCCAGTTTGATTTCTTCAGGAGTCATCTCAGATCCTTTTTTCGACCTTGAGTTAGTTTTTTGTGTAAAGGTATAAACCAAGTTAATTTGGTAGTCAACAAATAAACTTGGTTCCAACTTAATAAATATTGGCGTGGATGATAAAATGTATAACACTTTAATAAAATTTAATTTAATAACTGTATCCGCTTTAAGTAGCGGTTCCAACTTTAGTTCCGGCTTTGAAAATGAAAGTCGGAACCAAGATATGTGTGTACCATGAGCCAAGTTAATTTGTTTATAAGGCTAAAACAGGCGCGGGAAAAGGTTGGTATTTCACAAAAAGAAATTGCCGATAGGATAGGGGTGAGCACCAACACCATCCAAAGTTGGGAAAAAGACACCTACCCAAAAGGGGATGCATTAGTTTTATTATCTGAAATTTTGGATTGCTCGACGGATTGGTTGCTAAAAGGCTTGATCCCTGGAAACCCACTAACTGAAAAAAATACAACAAGCGCGCAACATAATGATATAATCAACCAATTTAAAAATCAGGCCAAAGCAAAGTCCATAAATGAGGGAATGGTTCATCTTGAGAAGCTCAACCCGGCTGCCCTGGATAAAATAGAAGTATATGTTAGAGGCATGCTTGATGGGATACAACTCAACTCCGGGATGACCAATGCCAACGCTCTTAACCCTTCCGCGGGGGAACCGATGCTGGATGCGAATGGAATAAGGAAAATTGTGTAATATCATACCTTTCCGTGCTGGCGTATAATGGGCAAACCGTCTGCCGGATTGATCGCATAGGACGGTTGATTGAGCTGTGGGGCTGTAGGGCGGCAACAATTGATGATGTTTACTGCGAGGACTGCACAAATTTTCTCTGCAATCCACAAGACAACAGGACGTTCAATAGACTGTTGGGCCTGACCATAGAAACAAGAGGCCCCTATACCATGCCCATCAAGGTTTGCTACGATGGCGTGGAATACAGATTTTCAGTCAGGTTCCAGAAATACGGAGCAGACGTTGTCTTGATCCTTAGCGACTTCAAGAGATGACCATGAAAAAAATAACATGTTTAATGCTTTTATTCCTCGCAATCACAACGGCTTGCTATGCTGAGAGAAAAGAACTGAAGTATCCTAATGCAGTGAACCCCTTGTTTATTGACACAACACAAATCCCATCTTATGAAAAATTTGCCCAATCAATCGGTTTTGAAATCGGAGTTCAATACCGTTATGGGGACTATGTTGAAATTAATAGAACCTACCATACAGGAATAGCCGGAAACTACGAATATTTGCTTTTATCAACCGGTGGGGATGAAAATAATTTTGAGGCATGGACAAAATTCATCCAACAACCTTGCGGATGGGAGATGACTTATTATAGAAATCATGATTTAACCATCATTCATGAGACTTGTCATGACGACACACGATCTTTTTCTTATGTTCGCATATTAAAAATCTGTAAAGGCAAAAATCCAAACCTTCACCTTCAATGAGGAGAATTGCTGAATGGTGGGATTGGCGAGGCTATTGGGAAGTATCACTGGACAATTCAGAAAAGTTAAAAATTCTCATACCATTTGAAATTTATTCCCCAAATTTCTCAAACTAAAAAACACTTCGAATCACCTGATTTATTGCCTTAAATGTGCCACACAACCGACCAAATTAATTACCATTAGTGCCACATAGGTTTCACATAAGCTCCACCAAATTCAATAAATCAAATATCTCATACCATCTGCCCCCCTATATCTGGAATCTGGTACATTCCAAGGTCAAAGCTGTTCCATACAAATTATTTTTAAGCAAAAAAGGGTTTGCAGCCTACTTGCTGCAAACCCTTGATATTATTAATAAAAATTGGTGGGCCGTGTTGGAATCGAACCAACAACCTACTGATTAAGAGTCAGGTGCTCTGCCTGGTTGAGCTAACGGCCCGAAGGTCAAACGGGTTATAAAAACGAAACCGTACCTATCAGCTTTGCCGGGGGATGTCAATTTTAATTCAGGTTTTTTGTCCGTCGAATTAGCTGGTCATCCTGAGAGTGTTCATCCTAAATTGAGCGTTTCAAAAATTCGACCCTAAGAAATGGTTCATGATCACAGGGGATTCAACTCTTTTGGAAGCCAAAATTTTGAAACCCTTCGGGATTTCCGATTTCACCGCATTTGCTGTGTCAAATGCCATCCCGCATAGGCGACTATAGCGAAATGCGATTTTCCTTGCATCTGCGGCAAACTCGAAAATCGCTCAAATTAGGCTCATATTAAAATCCAGACGGCAAACAACGTCTGCGATTTTTAGCGGTATGTAATCAATAACGCTCTTTTTCTTGCCTTACTCTTTTTCGATCCTGTTTCCAGGAAGGGCCTTCATGCTTTCCCTTTTTTTTGAAGGATTTATCCTTTTCCAGGGCGTTTTCCATATTCAAAAAAAAGCTACCGGCTTGATCTGACGGCTTTTGTGCGGGCTTTTCCTTGGACTTGGCTTTTTCTCTCTCTTTGGGAATGGGTGGGCCTGTAAAGCAGTCCACCGGGATGAAGTCCGAAAGAAACAGATCACCATATTCCTGGAATGTCATTCCGTTATCCAGGCAATTCTGGACCATAACGGTTAAAATGATCGGCTCCTGGTCCATGCGCCTGCCCAAACGGAGGGCGAAATCCTTTTCTTTGGTAAGGAGGACAAACGGATGAGCCGAAGGAATCAGGCCGTTTTGAAAGACGCTGGGGTAAGCTTTTTTTCGAATCCACCCATAGAGGAGCTTCGGAGGGTTTTCGCAGGGTTTATAACCAGACAGTAAATCCCGGTTCTTGGCCCGGATGAGGCTTTCCGTGATCTCAAAAGGGGGGTCGGGATCTTTGAGGAATACTTCATGGATATGGACCAATCGTATGTGCCGCCAGCCGTCTTCTTCATTGATTGCCCGGATCAGATCCTTTGTTTTTAAAAAACCGTCGTGGTCGGGAATGAGGCCGAATTCATCGGGTCTTCGGCCAACAACATATTCAAGGAATTTGGTAAATTGATTGGCGTGGGTTTTATGGCTCATGGGAATTTCTATAGCATATTTTTATGGAGTTTCAAGAGATAAAAAATTGGGCAAGATTCCGTGAACAGTTGACCTTGAACGAGGATGAGAGAAAGATCTTGAGTGATGCCTGAGGCAAGGGCAGGGAGCATTAAAATGAGGGTTTTAAAAAACTTCAGTTCTTGTTATAAGTTGGCCATATTTTTCAGGACTGAAATTAGCCTTTAAGGAAAACGAATGATTTGCAGAATCAGGAGGATATCACGCCATGAAGCGAGACAATTCGCAGAAGCTTTTCAGAAAAGCCATCAACTTAATTCCCGGAGGGGTGAACAGCCCGGTTCGAGCTTGCAAATCCGTGGGATCCGACCCACTTTTCATCGACCACGCAGAGGGGTCTAAAATTTATGATGCGGATGGGAATGAATTCATTGACTATGTGGGTTCATGGGGTCCCATGATTTTAGGGCATGGGAATCCCGGAGTAAAAAAGGCAGTCTCAGAAGCTCTGGAAAAAGGCAGTAGTTTCGGAGCTCCCACGGAACTGGAAATCAATCTTGCGGAGATGATCCTTGATGCGGTGGAATCCATGGAGATGGTACGCATGGTGAACTCCGGAACAGAAGCCACCATGAGCGCCATCAGGCTTGCCCGAGGCGTAACCGGCAGGGATGCCATTATCAAATTTGACGGTTGCTATCATGGCCATGCGGATTCCCTGCTGGTTGCAGCCGGTTCCGGTGTGGCAACCCTTGCGATACCTGGAAGTCCCGGGGTTCCGGCGGATTTTATCCAACACACCCTGTCTTTGCCTTACAACGATTCAGCCTCATTTAAAAAAGTCATGGCTGAACAAGGCCGGCGTATTGCCTGTGTTATTGTTGAACCGGTGGCAGGAAACATGGGGATGGTGGCGCCTGTGCCCGGGTTTTTACAGACTTTGAGGGAAGAGACGGAAAAGGTCGGCAGCCTGCTGATTTTCGATGAGGTTATGACAGGATTCCGTGTGGCGTTTGGCGGGGCCCAAGCCCTCTACGGTATTGATCCGGACATCACTTGCCTGGCCAAGGTGATCGGCGGCGGGCTTCCGGTAGGGGCTTACGGGGGCAAAAAAGAGATCCTATCCCATATCGCACCCCAAGGGCCTGTTTACCAGGCAGGAACCCTTTCGGGAAATCCCCTGGCCATGGCGGCTGGTATCGCAACCCTCACCCAACTCAAGGCCCGAGGATTTTATGATATTCTGGAACAGAAATCCCTGCGTCTGGAAAACGGATTGAGGGATGCCGTGGCCAGAGCTTCCATTAAGGCTTTTATTGCCAGAGTTGGCTCCATGATCGGCTTGTTTTTTACGGACCAAACGGTGAATAATTTTGAGGACGCCAAGACCTCAAATCTGGATCATTTCACATGGTTTTACAAGAGCATGTTGGAACAGGGGATTTATCTTGCTCCTTCGCAATTTGAAACCTGGTTTGTTTCCATGGCCCATAGTGATGAGGATATTGATCAAACCGTTGAAGCAGCGTATAATGTTTTCAAAAGCATCAAGGAAGGGGTCCACCTATAACCAAAGGAGGATAAAATGTCTGTAAAAATACTCATTAAAAGAGAAGTGCCCGAATCCAAACAGAAAGGCCTGAACGAGCTTCTAAAGGAAATGAGAACTTTTTGCACTCAGCAACCCGGATACATTTCAGGCGAGACCCTGGAAAGGGCGGATCATCCCGGAGAATTCCTGGTGATCAGCACATGGCAATCCGTTGATGACTGGAGAAAATGGGTGATCAGCCAGGAGCGCCAGGAAGTGCAGGACAAGATTGACGAACTGCTCGGGGTGGAAACCCGGTACGAAATGTATACCTACCATTGATGAATTTCAATGCGTTGTTTCCTGTTTCACCTTA
>Ga0180732_1001285_pt1 | contig 16057 bp, 22 predicted proteins | sample KR11_01MetaG_FD_148674 | JGI IMG/M metagenome (GOLD analysis project Ga0180732, IMG submission 148674) | Groundwater microbial communities from the Olkiluoto Island deep subsurface site, Finland - KR11_0.1 MetaG | ecosystem: Environmental > Aquatic > Deep subsurface > Groundwater | place...
GTTGGGCTTTGTAGTATGCTGAAGCTCCACTCTTTCCGATCGCAAGATCAATAAATGTACCTGAGCATCCCAGGTCTCTGAGTTCCCTCCTGAACTCTTCTTTCTGTGCGGGATTCAGGTAATCCATCATCGCGCCTTTAATGCCCAGCGGCTTAAGCTGCCCGGATTGTGTGTATTTATTTACGGCGGCGTCGTGCAGTAAAGAATAGAAATTAATATAATCATCATAATAACTAAATACATCGTCTTTGGGTTTCAACTTCAGATTGATCGTCCTTATTACCTTACTCTTTTTTTTCATCCAGGAGTCTCCTGATAATGTCAGAGTAACTATCCCCAACCTTTTTCAGTTGTATGAGCAGGTTAGCTATATCCCTGTCAAGCTCGACCTTTACTTTAGCTTCATTATCGATTTTATCGATTTTGTCTTTTTTAGGCACATTCTCATTATTACTTTAGGATGTATATAAATCCTATAGTTGCAGTACTTGCAATCTACTGCAACTACGTTGCAATTAACTTAAAACACTGCAACTATGTTGCAATTAACTTAAAACACTGTAACTAAGTTGCAATTAAGTTAAAACACTGCAACAAACGTTATTTTTAAATAATATCAGTTTATAGGTTATCTACAGATTTATCTTTAGATTTATAGCAGGATAAGAGTGAAATCATGAAGCAAAGGGCGAGGACAAACAGTCTCAAATCAACCGCGTTCGATGAATTGCAATTTCCTTGGAACGGAAAATCTGTCGATTTAGGTCGGCGCAAGGTCCAGAGGAACAGGACAACAAGCTCGGGGTATGTCTCCAAATACGTGGGTCTGCCGAAAGTATGGCTGGATTTCAACCGTATTGAAGCTGGGGACGAGTTAGAGTTCAGAATGGAGAGAAACGGAACTCTCTCTGTGCGGAAAGTCAAGGATACGCCTGACGTGATGAAAGAAGTCTCGGGTAATAACGCTCAGGAGGTGGCAGTTGCATGAACGAAGTGGCGCAGGCGGCACAGCCGGAATTCCCGGCGATTTTCGTGGAGTATGCCAGGGAAAAGATGAGAACGGACAAAGACCTGGTTGAATACCTCGCGCAGTTCGGTCATCCGTTTTTGAAAGGCGGGGCGCAGATGGTCATTGCGGCAGCGCAGGTGAAATGAAACATGAAGTTCGATTCTTTTCTTCTCAAAATGAAAGAACATAACATGTGTATGGACGGGCATTGCGAGCGTCTGATTGGGCTTAACGAACGCTTTGAAAAAACCTTGGAAAGCGTTGTGAAAATCCTGGAAAAACAGGTCACGGAAAATGGGGGGGAAAAGATTGGGAAGTGAATGCACCATCACTCCGGTATGCGGCGTAACCTGTGATAGGTGCCCTGCATGTAATATTAAATCAAAAGCGATGCCCTGTGATGTTATGAGTGCAGCAATACGCGCTTTTCAGGCTCAGGAAGATTACTGGACGCTTAAGATACGGCATGAAGGGCTGGGGGAGTAAGCATGGAGAGGGTCACGCTGAGAGTCCCGGAACAGCAGTTGGAGATGCTTGACGTACTCGTGAAGCTGGGGGATTTTCCTTCGGTGAGCGAGGCGATCCGGGCTGGGGTGAGGGATATGGTGGACAGGAGATGCGGGAAATTTGGAAGAACGGGGGCAAGATGATGCTCATCGAATCAAGTTGTATCAAGTCGAGACCTTTCTTAGCAAATCGGGTCATGCCTCATCGTATCGAATCACATCCAATCCAAAATTTGCAGGGAGAATGTCATGAAATTTATTTTTAGGCTTATCGGATCACATCGATCCAGCCCACGTCAGGTCGAGTCCCGTCAAGCCGAGTCAAGTCGAATCAGGTCGAATCATGTCCTATCTAATCCAGCTTGCAGGGAGAGTGTTATGACATTTATTCTGAGGCTCATCGATTCGTTTCAAGTCGAATCTTTTCTTGCCATGTCCTGTCAAATCTTTTCTTGCCATGTCAAGTCATATCAGATCCAATCCAAATTAGCGGGGAGGGTGTCATGAAAGTTATTTTTAAGCTTATCCATTCAATTCCATTCGGGTCAAGTCGTTTCATGTCTCGTCTTTTCTGGTCAAGTCCAATCCAATCCAAATTTACAGGGGAGGGTGTCATGAAAATTATTTTTAGGCTTATCGAATCTATTATAGTCGGGTCTGTCCGAATCTGGTCGTGTCACGTCCCGTCGAATCTCGTCTCATCGGGTCGAATCAAGTCCAATCCAATCCATTTCAGCTTGCAGGGGAGGGTGTCATGAAATTTATTTTTACGCTTATCCCGTCTATTCTGATCCGCTCGATTCCATTCCCGTCAGCTAATATCAATTCCAGTCCTATTCAGCCGCGTCAATTCCATTCAAGTCATTTCTCGATGCATCAATCTGCATCGGGGCGTGTCGAATCAATTCAAACATAAAGAGATGAAATAACTATGCCAGGTCAAAAGCAAACAAAAAAAGAAATAAATTTGTGCAACGTATCAATAAAACTTGATGCTGTTGCACTGGACAGCCACCCTGTAGATACCAAGCAGGGCAACAAGACCGCCAAAAGAACAATTAAACTGGGCTACATCAAAGACGGCGGAATAATCAAAGCACCGGTTCATGACTGGGTGAAGGGCTGGCTTAAAGAACTTTTCGGGCAGAGTAGATTCAAGGGCACGGAGGTACATTTGCCTGACAAAATGCCTGCATTCAGCCTCGGTTCTGCCAAGGACATTCTTGTGGGAAGATCTGCAAAGGAATGGGAACTGGAGGGGGATAAAACAGTCCCCTATGAACTGGGTGATGAACTCAAGACCTACAACTTATACCCCTTCCACAACTACGTATCGCTGCCGGGAAAGGGCGGGAGCATTCTCAAATACTTTTACAAATGCAATGAAAAGACGAAGCCGGTACAGTTGCTCATATACAGCATGATACCCCCAGACAACTTAATCGGCAACATGGAGAACTTGGGGGTGGTTTACGGGCTGGGTCCTAAGGCGAACGGCTCACGGCTGGGGACGTTCAAGATCGTGGATAAAAAGGTTACGAAGATAGGAGAAATAGTGCTGTGAATGACGCTTACCATGTCGGCTCGGATCCAGTCAAGTCAGGTCAATTCAGATCCGTTCAAACCTTTCCAAATCGCGTCAAGTCCGCTCAAGTCCCGTCACGTCAGTCGAACCCATTTAATAAAAAGGAGGTAAACTATCATTGATTGCGCTTATCCAATCGGCTCAATTCGCTCCCTGTCTTGTCACGCCGTTTCCTATCGGGTCATGTTCCGTCTATTCGTTTCCTGTCATCCCGTTTCGATTCGAGTCTTTTCCAGTCGATCCCTTCCACGTCCCGTCAAGTCAAATCAAATCAAATGAAATCCACTTAATTGAAAGGAGGTAAAATGTCATTGATTGCACTCATCTATTCGTTTCCAGTCGATTCTGGTCTTATCAAATCTGATCAATTCCCGTCTTTGTCAAGTCAATTCTATTCGAGTTATAAAATGAGGTAAAATGTCATTGATTGCGCTTATCATATCGAGTCGTGTCCTGTCGAGCCTTGTCAAATCATTTCGAGTCCTGTCTGGTCAACTCAGATCAGGTCGTATCAATTCAATCAACAGGAGAGAAACTGCATGGTAATGGATTATTTACGATTATTTAGTCTTTTCCGGTCGCGTCTTTTCACGTCCAGTCTGTTCTTTTCGAGTCCTTTCCGTTCGTCTCCGATCAGTCTCCTTCAATTCGCTTCGTTTCATACCGCATCAAATCGAATCCAATCCATCTTTGGAGCTAAATTATGGCAGTAAAGCAGACCTTTGAGGCTCTGGAACACCACGCATATCTGACCATCGATGAGCCAGCAAATTTCACCACGCTGTTTGATAGAGGCGCAGTAAATCTGAAATTTGATCTAAGAGGGCGCACCACATTGAATAAACGCGGAAGCAAGGACGAACTTGGTATTTATACTTTAAACCATATTTTTCTTGAAGTGAGGAGGAATGATATCGAGGTAAATAGTGCTGATGAACTGAAAACCCTTGTAAAAACCTACGAAAACCACGGAATCCGCAACATGTTTCTAATTCGACTTGTTGTGGAATGGGAAAATGGGGATATGCAGGAATGGAGGCGTTCAGTCATGCACGTTAAAGATAAAAAAATGGACAGGGAAAGTAAAAGTGGCAGGTTTAACGCTCTGACAATGAAGCAGGGCACGTACGAGGATGTTGTAGCCATTCAGGAAATCTACGGTCATGATATTGTAAGACCTACTGTATGCGAAGTCGTACATGAAGAATGGACGAATAAACGGGTATGCTTATCTACAATGCCAGAGGCGGCTGTTGCAGAGGGGGGGTAATATTATGCTCATCTTGTTTTGTCGAGTCTATTCGAGTCAAGTCCTGTCCAGTCCAGTCAGTTCGGGTCACATCGTATCTTATCCAGCAAATCAAATCCGGGATTTCCCTTCTGTGAGCGAGGCGATCCGGGCTGGGGTGAGGGATATGATCGAGAGGAGATGCGGGAAATTTGGTCATAAAGTTTTAGCAGGAGATTGTTATGAGTAAAAATAAAGAAATTGAACCATTGGAACCATTTAGAGCAAGTATCAAAGTAAAGCGAAATGAGTTATTCGAGGAAATATATTTTCCTTCAACCCTTCATTGGAAATCTGGAGAACACGAGGGTTATTTAAGACCCGCATGTTTGACTAAAGAACTTAAAAAACTTTTTGATGACCCGAATCATTCAGGTAAGGTTTTACACGACATTGAACCCAAAGAAGAATCAGAACAAGCATTAAAAGATACAATAGATGGATTACCTTTCATTAAGAAGGGAGATATGGAATATGATGGTCAGAATTGGATAAAGATATGCGTGGGTGGGGAAACCAACTCACAAATCCAAGGTTATTTAGAGCGGATTCAAGCTTTCTGTGACAAAAATGACATAGGTACCGAGAAACTTTGTATATACTCTTGTATTGAGGGTCCCAATATAGCCAAACAATTGGAACTTACGTCTAAGTTTTGTCAGGATATAGAGAAAGTGAAAAGGGGATTTTAGACCACGCTTTTTCTAAGAGAAAAGGTGAACTGGAATTCAGACCACGCTTTTTCTAAGAGAAAAGGTGGTCTAAATTTTGTCTTTATGTCAACAAATGGAAAAATTTGGTTGAGGGAGGAATCTCAAAGAGTTTTGTATTTATTGCGTAAAAGTAATAGAAAACTCACTGATTTTAGAGTTGGAGGGGGTCTTAATAGAAAGTACGAAACACAAGATAAAAAAAACTATGAAATCTTGAAGAGATTAATAAAGAAGGGGTTAGTAGCTCAAGAGAAATATCCGTTGCGTGGCGGGGAAAACAAGTTTTCATGGCAGGCATATTATTATCTTACAGATGATGGGAAAAAAGTTGCCGAGAAAATAGAAGAAGAAGTCGATGAACACAAAAGCTGGTGATGCCGGAGTTCCATGCCTGAAACCGCAAAAGCAAAACCCAAATACAGCAAAGAGTTCTGGGAGAAACTCTTTGACCGTTATTACCACGATGAAATAATCAAATTAGCCGGTAATTTCCCTGTAGAATGCGCTCTTAAAATAGAGTTTGCCAATTTGAAACTGGTCTGGGGACGTATGGGAGAAACAACAAGAAGCGCGATAGAGTATCTTGTTAATAACCCAGAGAAAGTCCTTGAGGATGGAAATGAAACCCTTCGTAACTTAGATAAGCTGCCAGCTAATCTTCCCGATGACTGGCTTACAAAAGCGCATGTTGAAATAGCTGGAGTCGAACCCGTAATGACAATACGGGATATAAGGCACGAACACATTGGAAAATTCGTAGCCATAAAAGGGACTATTTTACGTAAAACAGAAGTCAGGTACAAACCGATAGAGGCAGCGTTCTTATGCCAGCGGTGCGATCACGTAACCCATCTCATCCAGCCAGACGGGGAGCTTGTAGAGCCGTTTGAATGCGAAAACGAGGTATGCGGGCGAAAGGGTCCTTTCAAGTTTCTTCAGGGGGAAAGTCTGTGGGCTGATAAACGGAAAATCAGGCTGCAGGAAACTTCCGATCAGATAATCGGAGGCGAACAGTCCCTTTCAGTACTGGATGCCGAAATGTATGATAACGTGGAATGCCCGCCTCTGGGCAGCAGGGTAACAGTGAGCGGGACACTGCGGGGGGTTCAGACCGTAATTGCAGGGATAAAATCATCGGATTTTTATCCGATCCTCAAGGTTAACCACATAGAAGCCCAGGATCATGAAACCACAGTAGAACCCACGAACGAAGAATTAAAAGTAATGGAGGAGATGGCAAAGGACAGGAACATCATCGAGCGTCTGGTAGCCTCTACAGTCCCCAGCGTCAGGGGTCATGAACTGATTAAGGAAGCGGTGCTGTGCAGCCAGGTCTCTCCAGAAAGCCTTTTGCTCCCGGACGGCAGGAAACTCAGGGGACCCAGCCACATCATGTTGTGCGGGGATCCGGGAGTGGCAAAAAGCGTCATGTTGCTGGCGATGTGCGCGAACGTGCCGAGGGCACAGTACGCAGCGGGGCGCAGCGCATCTTCAAGAGGGTTGACCGTTTCAGTAACTAAGGACAAGGGGGGATGGGGCGAGGGCGCGTGGGTTGCTGAGGCAGGGATGCTGGTTCTTGCAGACAGGGCGTTTGCCGTCATTGACGAACTTGATAAGTTCGAGAAGGAGGAGCAGCGCGACCTGAACACTGTGCTGGAGCATGGAATAGTTCCTCTCAGGAAGGCTGGTATTAACAGGGATTATTTTGCAAGGGTTCCCATTGTGGCGAGTCTTAACCCGAAGAACGGGAGGTTCGACCAGTATGAACCCATACCTAAGCAGGTAAACGTCCCACCAGATACCCTGTCGCGTTTCGACCTGATATTTATGATGTTCGATGTGCCGAAAAAGGATGATGAATTAACGGCAGATCACATTACAAACCTGTGGCAGAAAGCTACGGAAGTGCATCAGAAAGAGTTCGAGGGCATGAAAGCCCTTACAAAATCCTGGGATATAGACAAGTACGTTCCTGAAATAAGCCTTGACATGATGCGGAAATGGATCTACGTGGCAAAGAAGATACAAGTCAGGATAACGTCAGAATGCAGAAGCTCCTTAAACGATTATTTTATGGAAATCAGGCTTTCACAGAGCGGAGACGCGGATGCGGCAATCCCCATTGCATGGAGGACGCTGGACGGTATGATGCGTCTTGTCATATGCGAGACCAGGTTGCGGCACGGCAAGGTAACTGAAATCAGGGACGTGGAGAGAGTGAAAGCCCTGGTGAAGGAGAGCTTTAAGGTGATGACAGATCCAGAGACTGGTAAACTCGACAGTGATATAATCAGTGTGGGGATGGGCAAGAGCCAGAGGGACAGGATCAAGATTCTGAAGGCAATCATCAAGGAACGGCAGGACGAGCTTGAAGGCGCAGTACCGCTTGCAGAAATTTTAGAGAAAGCAGTAGAATCCGGCATCAAAGAGGATGATGTTGAAGATATGTTAAAAAAACTAAAGACAGATGGTGAGGTAATTGAAGCAAGTAATAGAAGATTCAGAATTGTATAGTTATCTGGGGGGCGGAAGCAAAATGATCCTGCTGCTCAGGTTCTTTATTGACGTGCTGCACGACAGCTTTAGAGGTAAACAGTTCACCTACCGCCTCGAACCGTTAAAGTCTGTGCCCGGGAACTCGCGGCTGTTATGGATAAAACGGGGATACGAGCCTTCCGCAACTGGTATAGCCTTTGTTAAGTTTGACGGCGCGCCGAAGGAGTACACATACCCAGCTTATTTCTGGAGTGAGTGATGTTATGGAACAGACGCCAAGCAGAGATTATCTTTATTTTTTTCCAAAGGAAACGATGTTTCCTGGTCAGCAAGAGGCAATGGATAAAATCCATGAAGCCCTTACTAATAAACAAATTTTTTTCTTTGAAGGCGCACCCGGAACCGGAAAAACCCTGAGCGCGCTTGCACCTGCCCTTGGAGTCGCTATGGAAAGGAATAAAATTGTAGTGATTGCAACTCCAAATCATCAACAGATGGAACAGTTCGTTAATGAAGCAAAGGGGATAAAGAAAAAAACAGGCATTGATGTAGTGGTTCTGAAAAGAAAAGCCCTGACATGTCCTAAAGTGAATGAAGATAATGAACTTAAAGACGATGATGACTTTAAGGATAACTGTTCTATTCTCAAGGAAAATACTGACAAGTTTTATAAAGACCAAAAAAAACATGCTAAGTTAAAAATATGTAGGTATTACCTGAACTCTCTTAATCCAGGTAGGGATAATCTCGATAAGTTTAAGGCTTGGTATTTCTCCGATGTTCGCAGACCTGAGGAGCTTTTGAAGTGGGGAATTGAGCACAAATTTTGCGGGTACGAGTTCCTCAAATTATATGTAAACGAAGCAGACCTTTTGGTCTGCAATTACCGGCATATTCTGGATCCGCATGTCTTTATTTATATCTTAAAATTACTGAAAAAGGAGCCAGAGGATCTTATTGTCATTTTTGACGAGGCGCATAATATCGAAAGTCATGCGCGGGACTACATTTCAGAGAAACTGAGTGAGGATACAGTTGAAAGGGGCATTAAAGAAATCCGTGAATTTGAAGAGGTTCTTGATAAAGACGCGGAAAAAAACCCCAATCAAGAAAAGACAGAAAATTTCCTTTCAATAACCAGAAAAACGATGGTGGCTGTGTATGAAAATCGGTTAAAGATAAAAAATGTGGATAGGGTAAGCAGCGATGGGATGAATATCCGCATAGTGGACCCCGAGGTATCGCTTGATCAGCGTATAGATAAGTTTTGGATACTTTATTTAGAGAATTTAAAGGCAGCAGGAATACAGGATCTACCAGAAATTATAGAAGTGACCAAAGAATTCGGGAAAATAGTACAAAGCAAACTGCGGAAACCTTCGCGGTGCATTTCTGTGGCACGCTTTATGTCTGCGTATAGAGAGCGTGTAAAATCCCCTGACTATTATCCGATAATGAGTGTAAAAAGCGAGAAAAGAAATAAGAATAATCTGCATGGGAAACTTGAACTCTATAATCTCTTTCCAAAAATCGTTACCGGTCCTTTATTTCAGTCGCTGTATGGGGCAGTGCTCATGTCTGCTACGCTTCAGCCGTTTGATATACTCAAAACAATTCTTGACATAAAAAGAGACACTTCTTATCATTTATCGCCTTTGTTATATCCAAAAAACAACAGATTAACAATAGCAGTACCCATCCCGGCTCTATTTTCCAAGAACAGAGATAACCCTGAAAGCATAAGGGCGGTTACGCAGGTATTGGATGATATTATAGAGAGTTCAGATGGAAATGTGCTGATCTTTTTTCAGAATTACAGGGAGGCTGTTAAGTATAAAAAACGGTTCAAATGTAAAGTTTCGGTTTTCATTAATGAAAAAGGAAAGTCGGCACAGGCACCAAAGGAAGATTTTTTCAAAACCGGAGAAAGTGGCAATAAGTCTGTACTCATATCTTATTTGTGGGGATCTCTTGCCGAGGGAGTGGACTTCAAAGATGCCAGGGGTAGAATCGTTGTTATTGTCGGGGTGCCTTATCCACATTTAGATGACAAGATGCTGGCAGTTCAAACTGCATACGAAGCAGAATTTGGGAATGGCTGGGAATATGCTGTCGGAATACCCACGATACGAAAAGTAAGACAGGCGGTAGGACGTGTAGTACGCTCGCCGGACGATTACGGCATCAGAATATTATTAGATGAACGATATTCCCCCGAATCCCTCAGATATTTCAAAAGATATTCTGTTGTCGGTAAATTCCCTTGTGAAGAATCTGCCGAGATTGTTGAGGTAAGACACGATTGCGTGAAGAGTTTCATTATGAATTTTTTTAAAGACCACAGGAGAATTAAAACGTGATGTTATGCAAACGCTGCTAATCCATTTTAATGGTCCTGATTATGTTCCAGAATTCGATGATGAGCGATTAACAGGACAATTAAAACGGGTATATAACTTGATGAAAGACGGGAATTGGAGAACCCTATCAGAGATTTCACAAATAACAGGCGATCCCCCGGCGTCTGTTTCGGCGCAGCTCCGGCATTTGAGAGAAAAAAGGTTTGGCAGCCATACTGTTTTGAAACGAAACAGAGGGGATAGAGAACACGGATTATTTGAATACAGATTAATTTTGAATGACCATGCTTGCGGGAAGGTGTAACAATGGACTGGCGCAAATGGCTCTGCAAATTAGGATTTCATAACTGGTCAGATAATTACGCAGGCATACGGGTGTGTCTGCGGGAAGGGTGTACTAGGATCGACCTCTATTACGGCATTACAGGGATGCTCAGGTACATGCGGGAACATTACACTGAAAAACAGATTAAGGAAATGGTAGAGGTGACTGATTGACATGGCGGCGAAGCAAAAAACTGAATGGAAACCGTGTTTTTTCTGCAAGGCGACAAAAACGCCCGGGCGGATCGGTAAAATCCCGGTATGCGGGAACTGTCTTGCGGAAATATACGAGAAAGGAAAGAAGGTGAGCAAACAATGAACACAATCCGTAGCAACAAGGCGTTGAGTTTTGGGGCATTAATCGATAAAGGGCTGTCCAGACAGGAAATAATGATGCTCAAATGCATAAGAACCGATACTGAATATGATCGGATTTATGCCAGTTTAATCGAAGCCCGGAAGCGGGCAGCCCGGAAGCAGCAGGAAAAAGCGCAGCAGAGACGGCGGTAAAAAAGTGACTAAATATCTCGGTAAATTTTTAAGCCTTGACTGCTGCGGGGATATCCTGAACATCGTTACCCCGTTGTCGCATGCTCCGAAAGAGATCACGGAATCCATGGCGATAATAGAACGGCTCAGAGGGGAAGTTCTCCCTGACCCGATGAAGTATCAGATCATTGATATCTGCGCCGGGAATGCGCTTACAAGCCTGACCTCTGTTTTCCTTCTGCCGGTAAAACAGGCTGTTGCAGTTGATAAGAAGAAAAGGAACAGGGATTACCATAAAGCCAACAGGTTTCGCTATGTAGAGCTTGATATTTTCACTGACGAGACCTTTAATTTCATAGATGAGAACACCATCATAATCTCGATCCATCCATGCAGGGGAATGGCTGCGCGCGTTGTAGAGATATACAACAACTCTCCCGCGAGGAGCCTGTACCTGATGCCGTGCTGTATCGGGAACTACAGGATACCGGCAAAGCAGTTTTTATGTAAGAACCTGGGGAAGTATCAGGCATGGTGCTATTACCTTGCAAGCCTGTGCAACGGCAGCATTGAGATAGATGAGAACTGCATATCAAAAGCGAACGCCGTAATCTCTGCCCACAAATCAATCCGTACAAAAGGGGGTTCAGGCAATTGAAAGCGTCAGGCCAGAAGCCAGGCACAAGGCAGGTACATTGCGACGAATACAGGAGAGATCTTGAACTGCGGGCAAGGAAAGTCATGGCAGAAAATCAAGGGATAAGCCTGAACCGTCTGCGTGAGATTGTACGATGCGGGAACGGAACCCTGAGTACAATATACAACAGGGTACGGAGGGGAGAATGAAAATGTTTGAGCGGGACGATCCGGACAGGTATAAATGCCAGGGATGTACGTATTTTAAAAAGCAGTTCTTAGAGACGGATCTTAACATAGACGGGGTTGTAAAGAATGTCGTAGTATGGTTTCCATCATGCAGGTATTATCTCGGGGATGACAGCGAACGTGATTACCTGACGCTGTTCGTAACTTTCGACAGATGTAAGAAATTCAAGCGGGAAGGCGCCGGTAAATCATGAAATGCATAGATTTCTTTTGCGGCGCTGGAGGTTCAACGCTCGGAGCGAAGCTTGCGGGACATGAAGTGATTGCAGCATACGATTACAACAGCACATTTCTTAAATCATACCGGGAAAACCATCCAGAAGTCAGGGCGTATAACCGCAACATCCTGGAATTGGAATCTTCTGATCTTCCGGAAGGCGCGGATATCCTGATGGGAAGTACGCCGTGCGAATCCTTCTCGCTCCTGAATATGCACGGCAGGACGTGCGATATATCGCTGACGACTCACTTCCTGAAGCTGGTCGAGGATTACAAGCCGAAAATCTGGGTGATGGAGAACGTCCCGCAGGTGGCGAAGTTCCTCCCGGACGGCACGCCGTATAAAATGCTCTGTGCCGCTGACTTCGGGGTTCCCCAGAAGCGTAAACGGTGCATGGTCGGCAACTTCCCGGAACCTGTACCTACACACAGGTTCGGGGAATTGAATTCATGGGTTAAATTCGGCAAAATAAAAGACACTAATAAAGACAACTGGAGTATCCTTTCTATGAAAGCCATAGAGGGGGCATACAGGCGCGTATGGGAGATGGGGAAAAAAGGCAACTCATTCTTAGTCAGGTTCGTGGACGATAATACTGTACTGAATACAGTTACAAGTAGCGAATTTCATGGTGTCAGGGCGGGATCGCATATCGTCTATGACCATGGAGTGCTGAGAAGACTGACGTTCCTTGAATGCATGAGGGCGCAGAGTTTCCCGGATGATTATATTTTTCGCGGGACTATAGCCGAGCGATACAAACAGGTAGGTCAGGCAGTCCCGCCATTGATGATGAAAAAGGTACTGGAGGGGTTGAAACGGACATAGACTCTTACTGCTCATGCCAGAATCTTGAATGGCGCGGGTGCTACGGCAGCGGCGCGAAGTACAACAAGTACATGATACCCGATTCAGTGAAACATCCAGCGAAAATGTCCTGGAATTTGCTGGAGCGTATCTTCAAGCATCTGGAATCCATGAACCTGCTCACCCATGACAGCGTTGTTATTGACTTCATGGCAGGTTGCTATGATGCCGAAACAGAAGTATTAACCTCACATGGATGGAAGTATTTTAAGGACATTGAATATTCGGACGAGATATGTACTCTTAACCCCAAAACAGATTATATAGAATATCAAACACCAGTCCGTGTAATAGAGAAGCCTTACAAAGGCAAAATGTATTATTTATCAACGAAACAAATTAATTTGCTTGTAACACCAGACCACAGTTTATTTGTAGCTAAACGAAATTCACTTGCTCCAAGGAAAGAGTGGAAATATACATTTCAGACTCCTGAGGACATATTTAACAAACCATGCTTGTATAAGAAAAACGGAATATGGGCAGGCAAAAAAACAGAGATTTTTGTTTTACCTTATGTTGAATACAACAATCAGAATGTTCCAACCATAAAAAATTGGAATATAGATGACTGGTTGAAATTTTTTGGCATATGGATTGCTGAAGGATCAGTAACGGAACATAGGGGTGTGCCGAATGAGATCAGCATTAGGCATTTTGGAACATACCTTCTTACAATAAAAGATATTCTTGAACGCATTGGCTATAAACCCTCTTATAACGAGAAAGAAGGGCAGTTAAAAATATATGACAAGCAGCTTGCGGTTTATCTTTCACAGTTTGCCAGGGCATCTAACAAGCACGTCCCACCTGAAATAAAAGGTTTTTCACCAGATAAACTCATGATTTTTCTTGAATCGTATATCGAGGGAGACGGACATATAAGCAACTACGACAACAGAAAAACAGACAGACACGTTTGTTGGACATCTTCTATACGATTAAGGGATGACTTACAGGAGATCGCTTTAAAAGTTGGATGGAGTGCTAATTATTATCTTGCTACAAAAAAAGGTGAGATTTCAGTTATTGAAGGGCGCAAAATAGTAGCAAATTATGATAACTGGGCAGTATCATTTAATAGGAAACAAAATACGCCCACCGCTGCCACAGTTTATAACAAATGGGTATCTGCTAAACGAAATAAACCCCTAAGTCTAAAGGAGGACTGGGTAGAGTATGAGGGGATAGTTTACTGTGTTGAAGTTCCCAATCATGTAATCTATATCAGGCGCAATGGTAAGCCCGTATGGTGTGGAAACAGCGGAAGGACCGGGACGATGGCAGCTCTCCGCAGGTACAGGACAATTTCAGTAGAACTGGAACCCCATTTTATCGAGATGATGGCGGGGTATGACTGCGATGGTAAAAGCATCAGTGATTTCAAAATAGAGCCATGCGTGTGCAAGTCCGAAACATTGCATAAACCGCATAAGATAACAACGGGTTTATTTGAAGTGGAATGTTCAGGCAATCCGAGAATAGTCCCGGTATGCAGGTGCGGTGACAGAAGGCATCATAAAAAACATCACGTCATCGGGAATAAAGAACTTCTGGCGCAGGTTATGGGCAGGAAGGTTAGGTGGGATATTTTACAGGGCGATGCGCGGGAGCTTACGAAGCTGCTGCATGAAAGCGAATTTGTGGGTGTGGTATCTCCTCCTTATTTTTCCCAGGTAGCCTTCCATGATAAAAAGTTCATTATATCCATTGCCGAAGATAAAAGCCAGCGAGTTCGTGACGGCAGGATGGGGGGACATTATGCAACCCCAGAAGCTATCAGGAGATCTGCGGAAAAGATAATGGAGAATTATTCAGTGGACCCTCGGAATATCGGCAACCTCCCCGATGCTCCGCTTATGGGGATAATGTCGCCTCCGTATGGACATGGTGCTAAAGGGCTTGATGAATCGGCAGAGGAGAGTTACAAGCAGCGTAGCGATCTGGGTGCAGGAGGTCCGTTAGGTCAGAGTTTAAGACAGCCTAAAGGATATTCTCCGAACCCCGATAACATCGGCAACCTGAAAGACATTCCTCTCGTGGGTGTCATATCCCCACCATATCAGGATACGGCAATGCCGATGGGATGCCCATCCCATATACGGAAGTTAGCAAGGGAGGGGGATTGGGATAAGGCAATTGAACTGGAGAGGCAGTCTGAGGCTGATCAGGCTAAGAAAGGCAACAAGTATGCAGTATCGACAGATGAGACCATCAGAAAAAAGATAGAGATGGCACTGGAAAGGGAGAAGGGCAATTACAGCGAGAACCCAGATAATATCGGCAACCTGAAAGATGTTCCGTTTGTGGGCATCATGTCCCCACCTTACAGCGAGGCGCAGCAGGGAGGCGGGATAGCCATCAACGGATACTCAGGTCCGCATATACACGAAATGGGAAAAAACCAGCCCGATAAGGTAAGGCAGAGATGCGGGTACATGAAGGAAGTGCATGGTAGCGATCCCGCGAATATCGGCAACCTGCCTGACCGCCTGCTTGTGGGGATAACAAGCCCTCCGTTCGAGGACAGTACTATTAAGAAAGAATTTAAAACAGAAGAGGAGCTGGAGGAGTTTGCAAAACAGCAGTGGGTATTCAAACACGGCAGGAGTTTAGAAGCAACTAGGCGGTTCATTGAAAAGAACTGGGTAGGGTACTCTGAATCCAGAAATAATATCGGAAACCAGCAGGGCGAATCTTATCTCACAGCCATGTTCAAAGTCTATCAACAGGCTTACCTCTGCGGGATAAGTCCGCTCGTTGTGGTGACAAAAAACCCTACGCGGAACGGGAAATTAAGAAGGCTGGATCTGGATACCATATCTCTTTTGCAGGCATGTGGCTACGAAATTTTCGACTATCACCGCGCCATCCTCTTTGAAACACATACGCAGAGCACATTAGACGGCGAATCCAGGGACGTGCATAAGGGCAGGATCAGCTTCTTCAAAAGGCTCAGCCTTGAAAAAGGAACCACGGTGGCGCAGTGGGAAGACGTAATTTTCGCGCGCATCCCGAATAAATGCGCGCGCCCGATTAGCGAATTGCGCGCGCCCGATTCAGGGGGGAATTTGTAACTTGCCCACGGTAGAAGAAATCGTAAAAGCGTCAAAAGGAGGGTATACCGAATATGACATAATCAAGTACAGGGGAGTAAAATTACTGATAACCAGAGCAAAAATAAAATCTCTGGTAGAGATCACAGCCGAGTTCACACACGATCCTGCAGTGGAAAAGCTGGCAGGGGAACTGGGGATAAAACTCAGGAGGTTCAGGTAATATGTCCGGAACCACAGCCAATGTCCGGGGTAGAAA
>Ga0180732_1001286_pt1 | contig 16021 bp, 16 predicted proteins | sample KR11_01MetaG_FD_148674 | JGI IMG/M metagenome (GOLD analysis project Ga0180732, IMG submission 148674) | Groundwater microbial communities from the Olkiluoto Island deep subsurface site, Finland - KR11_0.1 MetaG | ecosystem: Environmental > Aquatic > Deep subsurface > Groundwater | place...
CCAAGGCTAAGTCTCGCTGCGTTTATCCGCTCAAATTCTTCTTTAAAAATAACAACTTCACCGCGTATTTCAAGTATATTCTTATGTTCAATCGTTAAGGGAATTGATCGTATTGTTTTTACATTTTGCGTGATAAGCTCACCAATCTCGCCGTCTCCGCGCGTAATGCCTTTTACTAAAACGCCATCTTCATAAACAAGATTTAAACTTGCTCCGTCAAACTTCGGCTCACAATAAAACGTTATGTTTTTATCTAGCTTATATGTTTTAGTCAGCCATTTTTCAAGTCCATCAGCATCAAAAACATCTTCCAAACTCCACATGCGTGAAAGATGGGCAGCTTTAGTAAAACCCGTAGAAATAACATCGCCGACCCTTTGTGTCGGAGAGTTTTTCAGAAGTTTATCTGGATGTTTTTGCTCGAACTCAAGGACTTCGTGGTAAAGCTTGTCATACACTTCATCCGTTGTCAGCGGATCATCTAAAACATAATAATGGTAAGAATAGAGATTTAATTTCTCTATTGCGTTTATATATTCTTCATAATTCATGATGAAATTCTAGCAAAAAAGAGCTTTAAACTTTAGTATCCAGCCAGCTTCTTTTTTGGTAGATGTAGTAATACATTAAACCCTTCAAGAGCGTTTCTACATTCATAATAACAAAAATCGCGATGATTCCAAAACCCGTTTTGTAGGCAATATAAGAGGGAATAACTCGAAATATCCATAGTGAAGCCACGTTTATTTTCAAAGTTGTTTTTGTAGCCCCGGCACCTCTGAGTGCGGCAGAGTAAACAAAAGAGATTGCCAAGGGTATCTGCGCAAGACCAACAAGAATGAGGTAAAAAGAGGCAACTTTAATAGTCTCTGAGTCTTGTGTGAAAAAACTGACCAAAAACTCTGGAAAAAGTATGAGAAAAACACCAACACTTCCCATAAAAACATAAGCAACTCTGCCGCTTATTATTCCCATCTTGTAAGCTTTCTCTTTATCTTTTGCACCTAAATTCATCCCGACAAGCGCCATAGCCGCAATTGAAAAGCCAAAACCGGGCATAAACGCAATACCCTCGATGCGTAAGCCAACCTGATAGCCCGCAAGTTCCGCTGTTCCGTATGCGGTGATGATGGAAACAAAAACCAAAAAAGAAAGACTCGAAATCCCACGTTCCAAAGCCGCACTCCAACCAATATGGTATGCACGAATCATATCTTTTACTCGGATGATTGGTAGGAGTTTTAATTTTGAGTGAGGAAGTTTGAGAAGAAAAAAGTAGGCAAGAACATTAAAGCCGTAAGCTATGATTGTTGCATAAGCCGCACCTTCTATGCCAAGCGCGGGAAATCCAAAATGTCCAAAAATCAGAACATAATTTAAAAAAGCATTCAAAGCGGCGGAAAAAAGTTTGATGTAAAGGGAGCTTTTCGTATCCCCTGCGGCCGAGAGTGCATTAAACAAAAGTGTGTCTATGAAGATTAGTACAAAACCAAGAGCCAAAATCTTAAAGTAGAGTGCACCCTGTATGATAACTTCAGCTTCTGCTCCCATAATCGCATACATTCTATCAGCGTAAATATAAACAATAATGCTCACAAAAACTGCCAAAACAGTTGCAAAAAGTCCAAGAGAATACAAAAGTGATGAAGCTCTTTTTGTACGCCCCTCTCCGATGAAACGCGAGATGAGTGCATTACCTCCTACTACATAAAGTGTCATTAAAACATTGATGACCATCATAAACTGCATACTCATACCAACGGCTGCAAGAGCGTAAACGCTTACCATTCCAACCATTATCATATCTATGAGGATTTGAAGTATGTCTACGAGGTGCTTTAACGCCGCCGGAATTGCGAGAGAAAATACTTTTTTTGTGTCAGAGGAGATTAGCTTTGGAAAAATTGGGATACCTCTTGCATACATACGATGAGTTCTTCTTTTGTCTCAAACTCTAAAACTTTTTTATTTTTTATATCATCGCCCGGCTGAGTGTAATCAAATACAAGAATATAGCGCAAAAGCTTTACTTTCTCACCATATAAATCAACCCATTCCAAACTCATCTCTGCGACTTCTCCATGCATGTCTACAACTACAGCAGGGTAAAGTCTTACAAGATTTTGGAGTGATATATCTCCTATTTTAGATTTATAAATCATTTTCTTCCTTATTCAAACTCTTATTCATCTCACCGCGCTGCATTTTCATAAACGCAAGAAAACCAAAAATGGTTCCGACTATAATAAAAAAAGCTCCAAGCATATCGTCTCTTACATAAGCCATAATCATCCAACACAAATCAGCAAATAGGTACACTATAACTGCCTGGTATATCCGTCCTTTATACGTCAAATAGGCACCGATATTTAAAAGTAAACCACCCAGAATTGCAAACGTCATATTTCGTCATCCTTTATACTTTGCGTTTTTAGTATCCAAGTATAATAAATAGAAGCTATTAAAAAGCCTAAACCTATCAAGAATGTAATAAATTCCAAAGAGTAACTTTTGGTTGCCAAAAAACCTATCATAAATGATGTAAACGCAGCCGAAGATAAAAAGAGCATATCGTTGTAAGCAACAATCCGCCCATAATATTTTTCATCAATATTTTTTTGCAAAAGTGTGTATGTGTAAGACCAAAGTGTTGTAGTACAGAGTCCAACCAGTACACTTGCCGCAATAGAAAGGTAGAAATTTTCCATAACATAAGCCCAAATCCAAACAGCAACTGCCTGAAAGATAAAAACATAAGTGAGCCTTTTATTGTTTATCCAGTTTTTTATAAGCATAGGCCCAATAACCAAACCTACAGCACGGCTGGCATTTAACAAGCCAAGGGCAAGCGATGTAGCTATAATCCCTGCGTAGTATTTATCTACCATCAAAGCAACCAAAGCATCAAACGCAGTCAAACCTATAAATGAATGTAAAATCATCAAGTGGATAGCATGCGGATACTTTTTCAAGTATGTAAAAGTATCCCGCATCATCCTTAAAAGATTTTCCTGCGTTTTAAAAACTTCAATTTCCATTTTTAAAGTAGCCAAGAGATAAACGCCGCTCATAAGCACAAAGGTATCTAAAATAAAGGCTATTTTCACACCCAGCAAATAGACTACAAATCCGCTTATCGCCATACCAAAAGTATACGAAAGTGACCAAATAATTGAGTGAATCTCATTTGCTTTTTGCAATTTCGAGCCGGAGAGTATTTTTGGCAACAAAGACATCTCGGCTGTAAAATAAAAACTCGCTGCCGCCATCTTAATAAATATAAGCGTGTAAAGCAGCCACAAATCAGAAACTTGATTAATAAAAATGAGAAAAAATGTTGTAAACATCTCAAGAGTGATGAGTCCAAGCATCAACTTTTTAGGTTTGAACTTGTCTATAATTACCCCTGAAAATGGTGCTTGAATGACTCCGGCTAAAAAATGTATCATTGCAGTAAACGCAACAACTTCAGCTGAAACATTCATACTTAAAAGTAGAGTATAAATAGCAACATTGCTAAACCAGGCACCAAAATATGCTATAAGCTGAATAGTCGAGAGGCGCTTTAAAACGGGTTCTTTTTGTAATAATTCGATGTAGTCTTTCATGAGTGCAAGAGTATCATAAAATTATATATTTTAAATTTAGTAAAAAAGTATTAAAGTTATTTTTCTATCTGTCGATTTGGAGTGTAATAATATTCTTTAAAGAGGAGTAAGTCATGGATGGCATAGCAAACGTCGCAAGACATCAACAATCACAATTAGCTTCACAAGAGACTCAAGGAAGAGCGGCTCAGGATGTTAAACAGCAGGTGCAACAGCCTCAAAATGTTGACGTTGTAAAACAGATGCAAAAAGATACGACGGCTAGTGCTCAGAAGATTAATTCTAAGGAGCAGGTTGAAGATTTAGTGAAAGAGCTCAATAATGCAATGGCTCCGATGAATACGAATCTTAAATTCGGTGTAGATACAAATGATGTATTTTATGTGTCTGTAGTCGAATCTGAAACAAGCAAAATGATTAGAAGATTTCCAGCAGAACAAGCTGCAGATTTTTTACCAAAAATGCAAGAAGTCACAGGGATACTGTTTGATTCCAAGGGGTGATTCGCTCCCTGAAATCAAACCTTCTGGTATGCTTAGTTTTGCAACACCTTGATTGTATTTTTTTAAACACCTACAAAATTCATTCCTTATAAGAATCCCCTCACTTCTTTTTCGTTATAATCGCGGTAATTATTTCTCTAGCAAAGGGTTTTTTATATGAAAAAAGAAGTTAAAAAAGTAGTTTTAGCCTACTCTGGTGGATTAGACACCAGCGTTATTCTTAAATGGCTACAAGATGAGTACAAGGCTGAAGTCATTACATTTACAGCGGACTTGGGACAAGGTGAAGATGTTGAACCGGCACGTCAAAAAGCACTTGACAATGGTATTAAACCTGAAAATATTTTTATTCTTGATGTACAAGAAGAGTTTGTAAAAGATTATGTTTTCCCTATGTTTAGAGCAAATGCCATCTATGAAGGCGAGTACCTTCTCGGCACTTCTATTGCCAGACCTTTAATCGCTAAAAAACAGATTGAGATTGCAGCCAAAATGGGCGCTGATGCAGTAAGCCACGGTGCTACCGGAAAAGGAAATGACCAAGTAAGATTTGAACTTGGCTACCTGGGTCTAAATCCTGACATTACTGTTATTGCACCTTGGAGAGAGTGGGACTTAAACTCAAGAGAAAAACTTTTAGCTTATGCAAGAGAACATGGAATTAAAATAGACCAAAAGCATTTAGATGCAAATGGAAATCCTACAGTAAGCCCTTATTCTATGGATGCCAACCTTCTTCATATTTCTTATGAAGGTCTACACTTAGAAAATCCAATGAATGAGCCAGAAGAGTCAATGTGGTTATGGACTACCTCTCCAGAGAAAGCTCCAGATCAAAAAGAATATATCACTATTGGGTATAAAAATGGCGATCCTATCTCTGTAAACGGTCAAGAGATGTCTCCGGCTACTCTTCTTAGAACACTAAACGAGTATGGAAACAAGCACGGTATAGGCCGTGTTGATATCGTTGAGAACCGTTTTGTCGGTATGAAAGCACGTGGATGTTATGAAACTCCGGGCGGGACTATCATGCTTAAAGCTCACCGCGCAATTGAGTCAATCTGTCTCGACCGCGAAGAAGCACATATGAAAGATGGCATGATTGCAAAATATTCTGAACTTATCTACAATGGTTTTTGGTTTACTCCTGAGAGAGAAATGATGCAAGCGGCAATTGATATTACTCAAAAATATGTTCAAGGGACTGTGAAACTCAAACTTTACAAAGGAAATGTAGAAGTTGTAGGCCGCGAATCAGATATGTCTTTATACTCTGAAGCGCACTCAACATTCGAAGAAGATGAAGTTTACAATCAAAAAGATGCAGAAGGCTTTATCAGACTCAATGCGCTTAGAAGAATTATCGCCGGTAAAAAAAGAAATCACTTAAATAAATAAAAAGGATAAAAAATGAGCATTATCAAAATTGACATGAATTCACCTGAATTTCAGGCAGAGATGGAAAAAACTATTAAGTTTACAGATAAAGTTGTAAAGCAATTTAACTGGGAGTACAACCCTCAGGCAGAGATAAATGAGGGTGTTCAAATGGGTCTTGCCAGAAACAAGATGATGTACAACAAACGTTTTTGTCCTTGTTTTATGGTTGAAGTTGTGGATGAAAAACCAAGAAGTGTTGAAGACAGAATCTGCCCTTGTAAACCTGCGTTAGAACATGAGATTCCAGAAGAAGGTGTTTGTCACTGTCAAATATTTTGTACGCCTGAGTTTGCAGCAGCCAAACGAATTGAGCTTGGAATGGAAGAAGCTGTTCATACACACTCACGCGGTTTAACTAAAGAGGAGTGTGCATCTTTAGTCAGTCAAAGTGAAATTGATGGTGATGAGATGATGGCTCTCCTTGAAGCAAGAGAACTTGGAATGGTTGATTTTAAACTTGTAGATGTTCGTGAGCATATGGAATGGCAAATGGGTCACATTAAAGGAGCAGATGCTCTTGTGCCTACAAGTAGTTTCTTCCAAACGCTTGATGAAGCAAAATTAGATAAAAATGAAAATATCATTCTTTATTGTCATGTTGGTAGCAGAAGCGCACACTGTGCAAGAATTCTTGGCGATATGGGATACAAAAAAATAGGAAACTTAACTCACGGTATCGTTTCTTACGGCGGTGAAAAAGAAAGATAATCGCATTCGTGCGAAAAGTTTAGATGGCAATTTTTTTGCCATCATGATTAAATCAAGGAATAATAATGAAAGTACTTTTAATAAAAGATGTAAAAAGCTTAGGTAAAGCTGGTGAAGTTAAAGAAGTAAAAGACGGCTACGGAAAAAACTTTCTTATTGGCAAAGGCTTCGCAAAACATGCTACTGCTGACATTCTGGCACAACATGCCAAAGATGAAGCAGAAGCAGCAAAAAATTTAGCTGATGAAATAACTTTACTTAAAGAGTTGGCGGTAAAATTAGATAAAGCTGAAATAATAATTACAAAACCTCTTGGAGACAATGGACATCTTTTTGGTTCGATTACAAAAGATGATGTTGCACATGCCCTTCTAGAGCAGCATAATATAGAAATAGACAAAAAGCACATAACAGACAAAGTTGCTCTTAAAACTGTTGGTGAACATGAGCTGGATTTAAAACTTGGTCATGGAATTCATGCAGTACTTCATGTGGATATTCAAGGAGAATAGTAAAATATGTCCTATTTTATCTCGCCTCTAGGTGTAGCTTCAGTGAGAGGAATTTTTCAAAGAATTCACTTCTTTGAAAAAGGAGACAAACAAAGTGTTTGATGCAACTACCATACTTGCCTATAAAGGCAAAAATAAAGCTGTTATAGGTGGAGATGGGCAGGTAACTTTTGGAGACTCAGTTCTCAAAGGTAATGCAACAAAAATCCGTACTCTGCACCAAGGGAAAATCCTTGCCGGTTTTGCCGGCAGTACTGCAGATGCATTTAACCTTTTTGAAATGTTTGAACAATTTTTAGAAGATAAAAAGGGTGATTTGCTCAAGTCTGTTATAGAGTTTTCCAAAGCCTGGAGAAAAGACAAGGTTCTTCGCAGACTTGAAGCTATGATGATTGTTCTAAATAAAGACCACATATTTATCCTCACTGGAAACGGTGATGTCGTTGAACCCGAGGATGGAGAAATAGCTTCTATTGGGAGCGGTGGCAACTATGCAATTTCAGCTGCGCGCGCACTCAAAAAGCATGCGGTTTTAGATGAAGAGGAACTTGTAAAAGAGAGCCTTCACATTGCTGCAGATTTATGTATCTACACAAACCACAATATAAAAATTCTCACTCTCTAGGAAAAGAACTCATGAACTTAACACCAAAAGAGATCGTTGCATTTTTAGACCAGTATGTTATCTCTCAAGAAAATGCAAAAAAGACCATTGCTCTAGCCCTTAGAACCCGCTATAGAAGAATGCAACTCTCTCCAGAACTTCAAAACGAAATCATGCCAAAGAACATTCTGATGATTGGTTCAACCGGAGTTGGAAAAACAGAAATTTCTCGTAGACTTGCAAAAATGATGAAGGTTCCTTTCATTAAAGTAGAAGCTAGCAAATATACAGAAGTCGGCTTTGTAGGTCGTGATGTGGAGTCTATGATTCGTGATTTAGTGGTGAATTCCATCTCAATTGTAAAAGCAGAAAAAGAAGAAGAAAACAGAGAGAAAATTGAAAACTATGTCTTAAATAAAATAGTTGAAAAACTTGTCCCTCCTCTTCCTTTAGGTGCAAGTGAAAGTAAAAAAGATGATTATCAGACTCTTCTGTCCGCAATGGAAAAGAGGGTTGAATCTGGCGAAATGGATGACAAAATTATTGAAATTGAATTCGATAAAGTAAATATTGAATTTAACGACACAAACATGCCTCCTGAAATGGCTAAAGTGCAAGAGAGCTTTTCTAAAATATTTTCAACTATGAGTAAAGAAGACTCTAAAAAAGAAGTAACTGTAAAAGATGCAAAGTCTATGCTCAAACTTGAATCCACGAACAAACTTTTAGACATGACCAACATAAATGCAGAAGCACTTAGACGTGCCGAAGATGGCGGGATTATATTTTTGGATGAGATTGACAAAATAGCACTGAGTGAAAAATCTCAGGGCAGAAATGACCCAAGTAAAGAAGGCGTACAACGCGACCTACTCCCAATTGTAGAGGGCAGCAGTGTAACTACTAAATATGGAGTTATCAACACAGACCATATTCTCTTCATTGCTGCAGGTGCATTTCATGTCAGTAAGCCAAGCGACTTAATTCCTGAACTTCAAGGAAGATTTCCACTCAGAGTAGAACTCGAAGCTCTGACAGAAGAGACGCTCTACCAAATACTTACACAAACGCAAAACTCACTCTTAAAACAGTACGAAGCACTTTTAAGCGCAGAAGATGTCACTCTTAAGTTTGATGATGAAGCCATCAGAGCTATAGCACAGCTTTCTCATCGTGCGAATGAGATAACAGAAGATATAGGTGCAAGACGCTTACATACTGTTTTGGAAAAAGTTTTAGAAGACATCAGTTTTGATGCAGATGAGCATAAAGGTGAAGAATTTACCGTTACAGCCAAACTCGTTCATGACAAACTCGATCTTGTAGTCCAAAACGAAGACCTCTCCAGATATATACTATAACAAACTCATTCAAAGGCGTATACAGATGAACAAAAACAACACGCAAGAAACTACTAGAAGTGGTTTCGTCTCTCTCATAGGCCGTCCAAACGCAGGTAAAAGTACACTTATGAATTCACTTTTAGGTGAAAACATTGCCATGGTTTCCCAAAAAGCAAACGCGACACGAAAACGCTCAAACGCCATCGTTATGCATAACAATAATCAAATTATATTTGTTGATACACCTGGTATTCACGAGAGAGAGAAAGTACTAAATCAGTTTATGCTTGATGAAGCACTCAAAGCTATGGGTGATTGTGATTTAATTGTCTATCTCGCTCCTATTACAGATTCCACTGAACATTATGAAAAATTTTTAAAACTTAATAATGGCCGTGTAAAACATATTATAGTTCTAAGCAAAATAGATCAGGTAACTCAAGAAAAACTCTTTAAACGTATTTCCTCGTACAATCAGTTCTCGGATCAGTTTGAAGCACTTATTCCTATAGCAGTTCCTAAAAAAATAGGCCACAAAGACCTTCTTGAAACAATAGCTAAAAATTTACCGGAGTCCCCTTATCTTTTTAATCCGGAAGATTTAACAAGTGAGCTTGTACGTGATATCTATGCAGGCTTTATCCGTGAGGCAATCTTTGAAAATGTCAGCGACGAAATTCCTTATGAGTCAGATGTTTTAATAGACAAAATAGAAGAGAAAAAAGGTTTAGATAAAATCTATGCAACTATTATTATAGAAAAAGAGTCTCAAAAAGGAATTATTATCGGTAAAGGCGGAGAGTCTATAAAACGTATTGGTAAATATGCTAGAGAGAAAATAGAATTTTTAAGTGGACAAAAGGCCTATCTTGAACTTCAGGTAAGCGTCAAGAAGGGCTGGACAAAAGACAAGGCTTATCTAAAAGAGATAGGATATGAGAATGAAGAAAACTAAGACAGGGGCTGTTTTAAAGAGTATTTTAATTATCTTATGTTCTCAAGTTGTGCTAAACGCTAATGATTCTCTGAATAATTATAGAATCAACGGCATAGATAATATTGCGAAGATGATGGATGAAGAACTAACCAAAGAGAGTTATTGGAGTGAATACCTTAAAGACAAAGATACAAGATTTGGGTTTATAGAAGAGTATTCAAGTATTCTTACCTGCGACAAAGACAGATCTACTCTTGCTTTATATGTCAGAAATAAAGATAATAAATATGAATTTGTTAAAGAACACAATGCTTTTACAGGAAAGAATAACGGTGACAAAGTTCAAGAAGGAGATTTAAAAACTCCTGTGGGCATCTACAGAATAGTTGAAAAACTCTCCAAAGAAACAAATTTAGACTCATTTTACGGCCCCTTGGCATTTGTCACTTCATATCCGAATATTTATGACAGATATCAGGGTAAAAATGGGCATGGCATTTGGATACATGGAGTCCCTACAGAACAAGAGCGAGATACGTACACCAAAGGTTGTATTGCTATTGAAAATGACAGTATTGAGTGTTTGAACAGAAAAATCAATTATGCAGAGACACTCTTAATCATCAACAACAAAAAAGTAGAAGAAAACCCTCCAAAAGAAGTTTTAGCATCCCTGCTCTCTGAATTGTTTAAATGGAGATATGCTTGGATTTACAGCGATACATCAAGCTACCTTGATTTTTACACACAAAATTTTGTAAGAGATGATGGAATGAACTATGAGGAGTTCAAAAATTATAAAATGCGAGTTTTTCAAAAAGATGAAAAAAAGACAATTGTTTTTCAAAACATAAGCATAGTGCCCTACCCAAATAATGAGAATGTTTTTAAAATAACTTTTAAAGAGCATTACAGATCGGATTCTTTTAAATTCAGCGGAGATAAGTCGCTTATGGTAAAACTAGAAGATAATAAAATGAAAATATTTACAGAGCAATAGATGAAATTTCTCTTGCTTCTCATACTTGCGTTTAATTCTCTTTTTGCAACAGTCCAACTTATAAAAAAAGAGAATCCAGACTCAAATACAACACTCCTTGTTATAGGTGGCATACACGGCGATGAGCCGGGAGGATACTTCGCCGCATCTATTCTTAGTTCACACTATGAAATTCAATCAAAAAACTTATGGATAGTACCAAACCTCAATAAAGAGAGTATTCAAAAAAATTCACGCGGTATATATGGGGATATGAATAGAAAATTCTCAGTGATTGATGCCCATGATAATGACAAACAAACTGTAGAAGAAATAAAAAAAATAATTTTGGAAAAAAATGTTTCATTAGTCTTAAACTTGCATGATGGACATGGTTTTTATAGAAAAGAGAAACAGGGAAATATCTTTAATCCAAACGCATGGGGACAAACATGTGTTATTGACCAGTGTAAACTTAAAGAAAATCAGCCTTTTGGAGATTTAAACGAAATTGCTTCTACAGTCAAAAAGAACTTAAACAAACAACTCTTACAAAACCATCACAGTTTCGATGTCAAAAATACTAATACAAAATTTGAAGATGAAGCGATGCAACTCTCACTGACTTACTTTGCTGTAACAAACAACAAACCTGCGTTTGCTATTGAAAGCAGTAAAAACTTATCTTCTTTAAGTCAAAAAGTTTTTTATCAACTCCTCGCTATAGAAGAATTTATGAAAATAATGAATATTTCCTATATAAGACAATTTGATTTTAATGAGACTGAGATAGCTAAAATTATAGAAAACTATGGTTTTTTAAACATAAATAATAACATTTCTCTAAATCTAAATCAAATCAAAAAATCTTTAAGCTACATTCCGATAAAATCAACAGACAATCTCTTTTGTTTTTCCCATCCCTTAGGTGAGATAAGAGACCTTAGAGGGGAAGTCGCGATTTATATCGCAAATAAAGAAGTGGCAGTACTTAGGCCTCAATACTTTACAATATCTGAACAATGTCCAGATAAATATGAAGTTGAGATTGATGGAAATGTTACTTTTATAGAAAAAGCTTCATATTTTTCTATAACTGACGATTTTAAGGTATTAACTCAGCAGGGTCTTCGAGTTAACGTTATCGGTTACTCATCTGCAGGTGTTGTGAATGAGAGTGGGATACTTTTAAATCTGGGAAACATAGGTGAAAATTTTTCACTTGATGATGAAAAAAAAGTTTACAGAGTAGAGCTTTACAAAAATGATGAATTTTGCACCATGTTAATGGCCAAATTCAAATAGGATTATAGTTAATGAGTCAATCAAATCAACACTCTTTTTCAAGTGTAACATCAGTTAATCCCTACAATAATACGTACGTGAATGGTGTCTCTAGTTTCTTAAATGTTACTACAACACCTTCTTATGCAAAAAATCAATATGTCATCTCTTTCTTAGATACACATAGTTTTATTAACGCAAAAATTGAAATTAGTAAAAATATTCCGCAGGAAGATTTAGCTGATGCCATTTTTAATAAAGTTTATGATGAATTGGCTCTTGATCAAGCAGTTGAGTATCAAATTCAATTTATAGAAACGTTTGCAAATCTCGATGCTGAAAATAGGCATTTTAATGTCTTTATTGTTGATCCACTAACAATAACGCAAACATATCGAGATGTAGTAGATAGAATTAAATATATCGACACGATTATTCCGGCACCACTTTTACTAAAGTCTCTTTATACAAAAGAGTTGATAGACAACGGCGGTGTACACTGTTTTGTGTATATTCAAGAGAATGATGCGTTTGTAACTGTATATAATGAAAAAGAGTTCGTATATACTAAATCTATAAAATATTCACTTTTACAAATGCATGAAAGATTTTGTGAACTTTATGGTGAAAGGGTTGAATATAAAGAGTTTGTAGACTTTATCTCTACTCAAAACTTAAAAGAAACACAAAGCAATTATAAGAGTTTCATTATTAAACTTTATAAAGAGCTTTTTGCAAATATTAATGATATTCTTACTTATTTAAAAAGAGCCTTTGAGCTAGAAAAGATAGAACATATATACATTGGCGCTCAGGTTCCGATGATTACAACTTTAGATGAGATGATTGAGGTAGAATTAAACATTAAAGCAAGCGATTTTAATTTTAACTATGGATTTCAAAGCAATGATGTGTTTATTGAGCAAATGCATGCTCTTATGCATATTTATACTACTTTGCCATTGAGTGAAAAATATGAAACTAACTTTACAGTTTTTCATCGCCCTCCGCAATTTTCAAAACGTGAGAGTGGTAAGCTTCTTATAGTTATTGCTGCTTCCATCGCAATTGCATTTGCATACCCAATCACATACTGGATACTAACTTATGCACAAACATTACAATATAATTTGCTTTCTCAGGAATATGCAGAAATACATAATATAAAAATTACCCGTGAAGCAACTATAAAAAATAAAGAAGCTGACAAAGAAAAAGCTTTAGCGCTTTTAAACAAAGAAAAAGATGAATATACAGACAAGAAAAACACTCTGATCAAAATACATGATGTGAAAGCGAATTATCCTATGAAAGCTAAGCTTTTGTCTACTCTTACAAAAGATTTGAATGAATATGAAGTAAGACTTGAAGCACTTTCTTATAATGAGAAGGAATCTATAAAAGAACTTACTCTAAATTTGGTTTCAGAAAATGACAAAAAAATAACAAAGCTAGTTGAACATTTAACTAAAGCACATCAAGGTGTTTTTAGATTTTCATTGCATGAGATATCTTATGAAGAAGAGTCGAAAAAATACTTTGGTAAATTAAAGGTTGAATTACTATGAAAACAAGTATTGAAGATTTACTACACCAGATAGACCACAGTTTTAAAGAAAAAAGTCAAAAAGACGTTTATATGACTTATGCTATGATATTTGCTGTTTTATTTGCAATCTCGTATCTATTTTTTTGGGAAAGTTCATTTGAAAACTTTGAAACAAAAAATAAAGAAATAATTGTCGTAGAAACAAATATAAAAAATGATAATTTATATCTCAAATATAATACTGAAGAAAAAATAGCACAACTTGAAGCAGAAACTTTGCAGGCAGGCAATGAAATGATTATGCATAAAGACAATAATGCATATATTAAAAATAAAATTGAGGCCATCTCTTTTTTAATATATGATGAAAGAGCATGGGGAGAGTATCTTCACTCTATTTCAACAAATGCAAAAAAATATGATGTTAAAATTTTAAACTTTACAAATCAACTTGCGCAAACAAACGCTTCTTTTGGCCATGTTCTTGATATTACAGTCAAAGCTGTCGCAGATTATAAAAATACGTTAAGCTTTATTAATTCACTTGAACAAAGCGATCTCGTTGTTGACCTGCATGACTTTAATATAACAGCCGAAAATGGATTAAACTCTGATTTAAATATCTCAGTTTGGGGGATTACCTACTAATGAAAAAAATACTAATAGTCAGCTTTGTTGCCTTAGTATCTGGGCTTAGTTCTAATGAACTTGCCTGGGTTGATAAACAGATAGACTCAATAAAACCACCGAGGGAGGGAATAACTGCTGCAGCCATTTCATCCCTCAGTGACCCTTTTATTTTTTTAAAAAAGCCTGCGGAGAGTGTCATAAAAGGTAATCCTGCAGCTTCGAATTCATTTGTATTCAAAAGCGAAGTAAAGAGTGCGCCTGTTTTACGCCTAACGGCCATTATGAATGATACTGCGCTTATAAATGGAAAGTGGTACAAGGTTGGCGACACCCTTCATGGCTATAAACTACTGGCGATTAACACGAAATCTGTTAATTTAAGAAGTAAAAAAACAAAACTAACGCTTAGCACACAAAGCAATAGTAAAAATTTAAAATTTAAAAACAAGTAGGAACTAAAAATGAAACTCGTTAATAGAAAAATTCACTCAGCAATATTAGCTCTTCTTTTATCTGGCAGTGCCTTTGCAGATTGTTCTTACGAACTTTTTAGCATCAGTTCTACGAAAGACACGAAAATCATTGAATTCATTGAACAATTAAGTGATGAATGTCAATTTAGCATAATTGTAACTGATCCTCATGCTGAAGAGTTTTTAAATACCAAGCTTAACAAAACTCATTTAAAGAATCTAACTATTGATGAAGTTTTAAGTATTGTTTTAAACGAAAACAACCTTTCTTATATATTGGAGAACAATGTACTTAAAATATCTTACTTGACAACAAAAGTCTTTAATATAGATTATGTACTCTCACAAAGAAAGGGTACGGGAAGCACAGATATAACACTCAGTTCTCAGTCTAATCAACAAGGGATGATGGGTGGAGCAGGCATGAGTACAAGTATGACTGGAAGCGCGAGTGGGGCAAACAGCGCTAATAAACAATCAGGGGCACAATCAGGTATAAAAATTGAAAGCTCAGATGAAGTAAAATTTTGGGAAGAGCTAGATTTAGAATTTCAAAGAGTGCTCAATAGACCACAAGATACATATATTGCACAAACACCCATTATAAATAAAAATGCCGGCCTTATAACTATTACTGCAACGACAAAACAAATGAAACGTTTTGAGGATTATCTTAAAAAACTCCAAGACAAAGTACAGCTACAAGTACTTATAGATGTTCAATTATTAAGTGTAACTATGTCAGATTCCAAAACAACCGGTATTGACTGGAAACAAATATATGCACTACAAAATGTAGAATTAAGTGTGCATAAACTTCAAAATAAGAATGTATCTATTTGGGAAGATGATGGCAAGGGAGTAAATATTACAGAAACACAGATTGCTGCGGATGCAATCAACGGTGCAGCAAGTCTCGTAAGTTTTAAAGCTGGCGGAACATTAAATGAAGTAATAAAATTTCTTCAAACGCAAGGAGATGTTACTGCAATATCTAATCCTAAGGTTCTTACTCTCAACAACCAACCTGCTCTAATTACTGCAGGAACGGAGTACTTTTACAAACTAACTAGCACAGAAACTCTTGCTACAGGAACATCGGGGACACAAGGTACCAACGAGAATGTACAATCCGTATTTGCAGGTGTGTTATTATCGATAACTCCAGAGATAGCTGACGATAATACTATTACTCTGATTATTAATCCTTCTCTCTCTGAAACTAATGTCGATATATCGCAAGAGTCCAACACAGGTAGAGATATGCCGCCAGACTTAAATCGTCGCCAACTCTCATCTGTTGTTACTGTTAAAGACGGAAATAGAATTATTCTAGGTGGTCTTATTAATACTAAAAATACTCAGGAAACAAATAAAGTACCACTTTTAGGGGATATCCCGGTTATCAATTACCTTTTCAAATATGACGCAAATGTAAAAGTGGTTCA
>Ga0180732_1001287_pt1 | contig 16000 bp, 20 predicted proteins | sample KR11_01MetaG_FD_148674 | JGI IMG/M metagenome (GOLD analysis project Ga0180732, IMG submission 148674) | Groundwater microbial communities from the Olkiluoto Island deep subsurface site, Finland - KR11_0.1 MetaG | ecosystem: Environmental > Aquatic > Deep subsurface > Groundwater | place...
CGGAAACCAGTAATTCCATTGGGTTCTGGATACCGGATCAAGTCCGGCATGACGGTTTAGGTGTTTCACAAAATTATTAAATGGCATATTAATTCCAAAGGAGGAGGTCGAATCAGCGTGGGAGATTGTTCAACATATACTGGTTGATCTGAGGCATGCCAACATCAAATCCGCATTAGGCATCGCGATTAAATATAACCTGTATGCATACGATGCTTATTTTTTAGAATGCGCCGAAAGCTTTCGAAGCCCGCTGCTTACGCTTGACCTTGGAATGCAAAAGGTGGCGCGGGAGATGGGAATTACAATTTTGGAGTAAAATATTATGAAAGTGTATACATATTCTGAAGCGAGACAACGGCTTGCCGATGTGCTCAATATCGCAAGAAGTGAAGAGGTTGTCATCAAAAGAAGAGGCGGCGAAACCTTCTCAATAATTTTTAAGAAAAGTAAAAAATCACCATTTGACGTACCAGGAATCCAAACCAAAGCAACTACAAAAGACATTCTTGTGGCGGTTAGAGAGTCCAGAGAACGATTTGCCGAACAAAACGTTGAAGATTGACGGGCAGGGTCAGGCGGATTTTAACATATCAATATTTCGATTTCTTGAATTACCTTGCCATTATTGTCGTGATTCTCCCTGCCCGCAACTTAACTTTCGGCGGGGGGGGATCCAAAAACTTGCAAATAATTTAAGGGCTATATTACACTACCAGAGAGAACGAATTGGGTATTGTGTGATAAGCGGGTCAGGGGTAAGAATGGTTAGAGAATGTTCAATGGCCTGACATATAAGCAGACGGTCAAAAGGATCTTTGTGGGGAGTAGGTAGTTTCCATAAGTGCAAAGTATCTTTTTCCGATAAATCTAAACGGGTAATCATGTGTCTTTTTCGCTCTTTTGGAATGAATTTATCAGGTGAAACAGGAAGAGATAATTTGCCCAAACGATATTTCACATTAATTTCCCAGGCAGAAACAGCACTTAGATAGACTTCATTTTTCGGGTCGGCAAAGGCGTCAATTGCCTCAGGTGACAGCTCTTTGCTACCCTTAGTCAACCAGAGAAAGGTGCAGGTGTCGAGTAAAAGTCTCACGAGTCTTCGCCATTAAAAGCAGCAACAATATCATCCGGAAGAGGGTCAAAAAAATCATCGCTAATTTTAAAGTCAGGATATTCTTTGCCAGCCAGACCAATTGGACGTTTTTTATTGGGGAGTGCCACAATCGGTTTCATTTCTGCAATCGGCACATTCCGTTTACAGACTATTATGGTTTCTCCATTGCAGACTTTTGCAAGAAAGCTCGAGAAATGTGTTTTGATTTCGTTTATATTTAAGCTTATCATGGTTCTATTGTAAGTCATCATGTTGGTCATGTCAAGCATATGCTCAAATGGAAAAAGCTACTAATAATTAATTTTTTATTCAGGAGGGCATCTTGAAATTAATATTTAGGTTTTCAGTAATTATAATATTTTTCATGATTTGCTTTTGTTCTTGTTCGAAAAACGAAAAGGCCCGTGATGGTTTTTTTCGCGGCATGTATGAGGGTTCCAAGCAGGTACAAGAAATAAAGCACGCTGATGAAACTCAACGACCGGGTAAAGAGCCACCCACATATGATCAGTACAAACGAGAGAGACAGGAAATATTAACCGAGCAGGAGAGCCAGCGGTGATATGTCTTGGAATGTGAACAGGCTCGCTCTGTTGAAAATAAAACGGGCATAAAATTATTGCAACCGATTTATAAATAAGTTGTAATACATAATTAATAGTTTATTATCCATTATTCAGGATTTGCCCACAGTAAACTCAGGTATCATCTGGACAAACTGGGAGATTGCCATAACATATTTAATTATTGAGTTGATATGATTATACTTGATTCCGTTACAAAAAAATTCGGCTCCTTTACCGCAGTCGATAATATTTCATATTCGATTAAAAAGGGAGAATCTTTTGCATTGCTTGGGCCAAACGGTGCCGGCAAGACAACCATTGTTCGGATGCTTCTTGATTTTATCAAACCGTCTTCCGGCAGTATTACAATCGATGAAATGTCTTCATCTAACCCGGAATCCCGCAAGCACATTGGATATGTTGCCGAACAGCACATGATTCCGCCGTATCTTTCAGGACTTGAATATCTGTTGCGCAATGCTTCTTTAATCGGTCTGACCGGGCAAGACGCTAAAAACGAAATCGACAGGGTTCTCGAAATGGTTTCCATGAAAGGGGAGGAACGGAAAAAATCTTCGGCGTATTCAAAAGGTATGAAACAGCGCATCGGTCTGGGGGCTGCCCTGCTGGGACAGCCAAAGTTATTGATATTGGATGAACCCGTTACCGGGCTTGATCCTATCGGTATCCGCGATGTTAGAAAAACTCTTGAAATCCTCCGTGACAAAGGGCTGACCGTGATCTTAAACTCACATCTGCTTTCAGAAGTGGAAAAAACATGTGACACTGCGGCGATCATGTATAAGGGGAAAATCCTTGTCAAGGATACCATTAACGCTATCCTGAAAGATCACGAAACACTCGAAGATGTTTTTTTTAGATATATAGAGCATGAAAATGAATAATGTCATAAAAATTACGGCCTATACCATGCGGGACCAGCTGCGGCATAAAAGCTTTTATGTACTGCTGGGTCTTTCCATTCTATTTATTTTGATGATCCGCGGATGTTATGATGGCGGATATACGGTTAATGGAGAAATGGTGAATAATGCCACGGTTGCCTGGCATGTTTCAAAAATCGTTTTCCATTTGATTGCCGCCGGAATGTTTCTGATGGTTTCCATGCTTTCAATGAAGATATTCAGCAGAGATCATGAGGATGGAAGCGTTGTTTTGTTTCTTTCCAGATCCGTTTCCCGATGGCAATATGTTCTTGGGAGAGTCACCGGTACCTGGGTACTTTGCCTTGTTTTTATGTTTATACTTCACCTGACAATCTTTTTGACGGTGTGGGCAAAAACAGGAGCCTTCATTTCCGGATATCTGAGTGCATCTTTGATATGTTCGATCAATCTTCTTTTTGTAATTGCATGCGTTTGCTTTTTGTCTCTTTATTTGCCGGATTTTATCAGTGCGCTTTTTACCATGGGTATACTGTTTGTTGGCTTTATTTCCGATGGCGGGTATCAGATTCTCAATAGTGACATCGTGAGATCTGCCGTCTCTTCCACAATCAATGCTGACCCTGCCTTATGGCGGGTTTTATACCCCAAGGTTTTTATGGTACAGTCCTACGCAGATACAATACTTGGCAAAAGCGAATTCCATAATATGGGACCTTTGCATCCGCTTTTAAATCTTTTCTTTTATATTCTATTAATAATGACGTTATTGTTAGTTTGTTTTAATAAAAAAGAGATTTGAGACAGTTTCAAAACATCCCATATTAGCCGATCTCTGCGTTGGGCAAAAATTTTGCACTTTAGTGAAGCTTTAGTGCTATCCTCGAAATACTCCCTGTATTCCTGCGTTTAAAATTTTCATCCGCCTTGACTTTTACCAAACTGAAACGTTTTGAAAGTGGCTCATTTGAGATGTTATTATTCAGTCATCAAGTTTTGGATATCTTCAATAACAAAAGGGGCACAGCGAACTCCGACGCTTAATTTTCTTACCCATATACGGACCATCGCAATTGCTTTTCCCCTTATATCGACAAGATTAGAAAGCTCTTCCAGATAATCAATATCTTTGTTTTTAAACTCATAATAAGTTGTATTGCTGCTAAACGGGTCTGTAATCAGTAAAATCTTTTCATCATCATAGGGATGCCGTTGTGGTGAACCTGAAAACGGAACATGAGTCTTTTTAAGAGCTTTAAAATCTTTTGGCTTTTCATAGGCCTGAATTTCAAATTTTTCAAATTTTGATGGACAAGGTGTATCCGCCATATCGTTTTCCTTTTAAATAATTTTCAATCTGATGCCGCTATCGCACACTGCTTATCAGTAATTAATAAAATCAATTTATATGTTCTATAGACTATCAAAAATGTTTTCCATCGTCAAAAAAATATCCGATTTAGACAAATTATTATAAGGAGCCTCTTTCAAAACGTTTCAGTTTGGTCAAGGTCAAGGCGGATGAAAATTTTAACCGCAGGAATACATGGAGTATTTCGAGGATTAAAATTTTCATCCAACGCAGAGATCGGCCAAAATGGGACGTTTTGAAACTGGCTCTAAGGATTAATAAGGAGCATCAAAATATATCATTGCAAAAAATATCTTAAAATATTATGTAATTACAAATCAAATTAAATGATTAATGAATGTTTAAAAGAATTAGAATATTTTAATCTTTCCTGTGATCATACGAAATTTTAAGATCAACGGGTCTGGTGAATAAATTGTTATAACTCTTGGAACAAAATGAGAGCCATAGACAATCAATTTGAATATTGGGATAGTGTATCATCATCTAAAACATTTACCCATCCGGTAGATATTGATCGATTCCATTCAGTTGTGTCCCCGCAAGCGAACATACTTGATTTTGGTTGCGGTTATGGTCGAACTTGTGAGGAATTATACCGTTTTGGATTTCAAAATATCGTAGGCGTTGACTCATCGCAAATGATGATCGAACGTGGTCACAAAGAATACCCGCATCTCAATCTCCAAACATTGGAAAGCAATAATATCCCTTATGATTCAAACATTTTTGACGCCATCATTCTATTTGCAGTCCTAACCTGTATTCCAACGGATTAAGGGCAACAGGCTCTGATAAATGATTTATTTCGTACCCTCCGTCTCGGCGGCATTATTTATATAAGTGACTACTTGTTGCAAAGCAATGAACGGAATTTTAATAGATATGATAAGTATAAAGACAAGTATGGCATATACGGAGTCTTTGAGTTGCCGGAAGGCGTTTATTGTGAGACACCATGATAAAGTTTGGATCACGATTCTCCTAAAGGACTTCATCACTATAGATATGTTTGATATTCAAGTGAAGACTATGAACGGAAATATATCACATGGGTTTCAGTATTTTGGTCGTAAACAGAGAAATTTATAACCATTTTGCTTCACCAGATTCGGGCCAAAAAACAGCTCAAACCTGGTGAGCAAGTTGTTGGAAAAAAAAGGAACTTATGATTAACAAATATAACAAATTTCTCTTTGGTTTGCATTCTATTGTTCTTTTGCTTTTCTTCATTTGGATTACTAATATTCATTGTACAACAATTAGCAAAACTCCTAAGATAGATAGCTGGGTAAACGATTCCGCGAATATACTTTCTAAAGAAGATCAAAGTAAATTATCAAATATATTAAATCAATATCATAACGAAACGCATCATCAAATAGTCATATTAATAGTACCAACACTATCAGGTGAAACTATTGAAGATTTCTCTCTAAGAGTCGCGAAGGCTAATGGCATTGGATATAAAGGGTACGATAACGGTATACTTATTACTCTTGCGGTGAAAGAAAAAAAAGTTCGCATTGAATTAGGTAAAGGTATGGAACCATATATCAGTAATTCAACAGCTAAAATGATAATTGTTACAAAAATGACTCCATACTTTGCTAAGGATGATTTTGCTACCGGACTAGAAAATGGATTAAATCAACTAATGGAAAAGGCTCGTGAGTTTGTGATTAAAGATGAATTATTATTAAAAAAGTAAAATAAATTCTAACATTGTTTGCTGCGGATGCTTCCTCGCGCATGGCAACGGCCGGTGTTGGACGGTCAATGTCCAATTGGTTGGCTTTCAGAGTCGGTAATAGTATACGCAAGCACAGCTGAAACTTGTCGTTAACGCAATGCTTACAAAATCTTGTCGGCTTTGATATACATTTGATTGTGCGCTATTTTGTATGAAAATGTGTGTTAAAGGAGGTAGCAATGGTGACAAATCTGGCTATAGATCAGAAATTACTGGAAAAGGCATTGGTGGTCAGTGGTTTAAAAACCAAAAAGGAAACTGTCAATTTGGCTTTACAGGAATTTAAATGCTTTTGTTGCATATTGAAAAGGAAAATAAATGCACCAGCGATGGATTAAAGTTATACTACCGGAAAATTATAAGCAAAAGGCATTAGAGATACTGGAAAATCAGGACTATATTTACTCCTGGCAGGATGAATCATACGGCGATAATTTTGTTGCCGGTATTCTCACGGATTTAGGGCACAGTGAAGTAATCATGGATCTTTTTGAAAAAAGATTCTCTGCCATAGATTCCTTCAGATTGATAATGTTTCCTATAGAGGCATCCATTCCGCGTATTGATGTATCTGACGAACAAGATTCTGCTTCAAGTGAGAAAAAAACCGAAACCGAAAAGGCAGCAACATCAAGAATCAGTCGTGAAGAACTTTATACAGATATAGTTGATAGTACAAAGCTTTCTAAAATGTATATTTTAATGACTGTACTTTCAACAGTAGTCGTAGCAATAGGCCTGGTAAAAAATAATGTAGCTGTTATTATCGGAGCAATGGTAATTGCACCTTTTCTTGGTCCAAACGTTGCCCTTGCCCTATCCACAAACCTTGCTGATAAAAAATTGGGATTAAATGCTTTAAAAACTCTGGTAACAGGGATTTTAATTGTTCTAACATTGTCAGTTTGTATGGGGTATTTTTTAAATACGAATCCTGCTGTTCCTGAAATTGCATCAAGAACCCGGGCAGATCTTTCAGATATTATTCTGGCTCTTGCCTCCGGCTCAGCGGGTGTGCTCGCATTTACAACCGGAGCATCTTCTGCGGTAATCGGCGTTATGGTTGCAGTAGCACTTTTGCCTCCTTTGGCTGTTTGCGGTTTATTATTGGGTGCGCATCATTTCCACGAGGCTTTTGGTGCATTTTTGCTTTTTATTACTAATATAATCTGTATCAATCTTACCGGTGTAATAACGCTCTTAGCTCAAGGAGTCAGTCCACGGCGTTGGTGGGAGGCTGATAAAGCCAAAAAGGCGACTCGTAAAGCTTTGGTCCTATGGTCTGCAATATTAGCCGTTCTTGCGATGGTAATTTTTCTTTGGCAAATAGAAATTTATCCGGGATGATAATAAAGAAAAATCATTTATAACTTAAGAAAGGATTAAAAATATGAAGATACTAGGCATTTCCGGAAGTCCGAGAAAAGATGAAACTTCAGGCGTTTATAAATTGGTAAAAACCGTTCTTGAAAACACGGGAATAGAATATGAGCTTATTTCTCTAAGAGGTAAAAAGATAGGAGGTTGTATCGCCTGCCTGAAGTGTGCCAAAGATAATGTATGCAAAGTCGATGATGATATGTCAGAGCTTCGTGAAAAAATCGTTCATGCTGATGCTTATGTTATTGGTGCTCCAAATTATTATTCTACCATAAATGCCATAACTCACGCATTTTTGGAGCGGTTGTATCAGTTCCGTCATCAGGAAGGAGATTCGCTTTGGGGAAAATTAGCTGTTGCAGTGGGAGTCGGCGGTATGGACGGCAAGATTCCGGCGGATGATATTGAAAAGTTTTTAATGTACAGTTTTATTGAAACAGTTGCAAAAGTCAGCGGCCAGGGTGCTGCGGCTTGTTATTCCTGCGGATATGGTGAAACATGCGGTGTAGGAATTCCGGTTATGCTATATGGGAAAGGCGTAAAAATTACACCCGAAAGCATTCCGGATGTAAGTAAAGACCAGGACGTTATGGAAAAAGCAGCAGATGCCGGAAGGATTCTGGCCAAAAGGCTGACAACCGGGCATGACCGTAAAATAGTTACGCAGGATATGCAACAGGCATTGATGGATATGCTAAAATGTTCTACATAAAGATTTTATACAAGAGAACCAATTGCAAAACGCCCCATTTTGGCCGATCTCTGCGTTGGGCGAAAATTTTGCACTTTAGTGAAGCTTTAGCGCTATCCTCGAAATACTCCATGTATTCCTGCGGTTAAAATTTCCGCCCGTCTTGAGCTTGACCAAACTGAAACGTTTTTAAAAGTGGCTCATGAGTCAACGATTCCTTTGTAATCATATTTTAACCTTGCTTGGGTAACATTTTATTTGACGCAATTCGGGTTGCAGAAATAATTATAAAGTAAATTGACAAAAATATTTTATGATTTATAATCATATTTTATTAAAAAATGTAGAATTGATGAGCTATCAGAAAATTTTTATATATTTACGAAGCCATCAAAATTTAGTTATACCTTTTTAGAAAGACAAGACAATATGTTCGATATCCGGCTCGAGCTGTTTATGCATTTCGATTCGGTCAATTATTCGGGCAAAAAGAAAAGCCCAACTTCGTATTTCCTTACTCTTCTTTTAATAAAATTTTTATCTAATATAATTGCCTATATAATTAATAAGTTGTATATGATTATAATCTTGGATGCAAAAGCATCACCAGCTATGGTTATAATTATAGCCAGCCTTGATATTGACCAAACTAAACCATTTTGGAACCGGTTCTCGTGTTTAAAATTTATCTTTGGGAGGATGAGAACCAGACAAAAAAACATTAACAAAAAACTTTTACAGGAGGTGGAATATATAAAAAAACAAAATAAGTCTTTTAAAATCACAATAATTTACCAATTAATTGACGGAAATCCGTCTGGGGCGGAAATACTACAAAGTTATAAGGTGGCATAACTCCAGTAAAGAGACGAACAGGTGGACAATAACCCACATAAAAAGGGCAATCTATCCTCAAGAAATCTCTCTAATAAATAACAGCCCCTTGTCGTATTAATAAAACGTATTTAATTTGATAACGTATTTTTTTGTTTAAGGAGGAATAAAAATTATGAAAGGTATTATGAAATATTTGGCATTGATAATGGTTACAATCTTTTTATTTGCAGGCTGCGCAAAAGAACCCACCGAGGACATTAATTCGGCAAAAGCAGCTGTGGACACAGTTAAATCAGAAGATGCCCAAAAATATGTGCCTGAAGACGTAAAAAATGTAAATGATACAATGCAGGCTGCTGAGGATGAAATCAAAGTACAAAAAGACAAACTGTTCAAAGATTATTCCAAGGCAAAAGAGCTTTTGGCAAAGGCAAAGGCTGATGCTGAAGCACTTAACACAAATTTAGCCGCAAAAAAGGAAGAGGTCAAAAATAATGCAACGGCAGCACAGGAATCTGCAAAATATTCTATAGAAGAGGCTAAGGGCCTTCTGGAACAAGCTCCTAAAGGGAAAGGTTCAATGGCTGATATTGAAGCTTTTAAGGCCGACCTTAAAGGATTAGAAGATTCTTTGGTTGAAGTTCAAGCTGCTATGGATTCCAGTGACTACAATGCAGCTATTGAAAAGGCAAACGCTATTAAAGAGAAGGCAACGGCAATTTCAGACCAGGTTAAAGCAGCAATGGAAAAAGTGGGAGAATTAAAATAAATAATATTTTAATTTAAACACAAATCAAATAATTATTAAAAAGACACGGGCGATTTTAAATATAAAAATCGCCCGTGTCTTGATATTACAGAAAGGTAACTTGTTACACTGATATAGATGATAAAAAAAACTATAATAAAAATACTGATCTTTTCATTAGTTATATTTTTGACCGGTTGCAGGGACAAACAGATTCCTCCTGAATTGCAAATGGTTGAGAAACAGGAGATTAACCTATGGAGGTCAGGAGCACAAATTTATGCACCGGTAGAGTATAGCAGTTACAAGATATCGTTTGGCAATGTAAAAGAACTCCTGATAAAAGAAAAATCCAGATTTGCATGGTTTCAGGATTATCAGAAGGTTCAGTCTGAATTAAGAAATATTCTAATAGAGGGCAATCTTTTGCAGAATATTATTTCAGATAATAAGAAAAATATGAATGATAAAGTTTTTAATGAAATATCGCTTGCAAAAAACAGAATTGACACTATTAAAGGCCTGACTGAAATGATAAATGAAGGAAGGCTTGCGAGAAAGAATCTGATAAAAGCCGAACTGCTGCTGTCTGAAGCAATAATCCGCTATAACAATAATGATTATAATACTGCTGAAAAGAAATTAAACAATTTATCCGGCTTTATCAAGGCATCTGAAAATGCAATATTACCAATACTAAACCGCTATTCGGACAGAAATCATATAAAAAAATGGCAAAAAATGGTTGAAGAGACTATAGCCCAATCAAAAAAAATGGGTATTCCTGCAATCATAGTAAATAAAAGTGAACGCACTCTTGTGCTATATAAAAGTGGAGTTCCGGCATGGACTTATATTGTCGGAATTGGGCGCAATGGCTCACTCGATAAGCAGCGTGCCGGTGACAATTCAACTCCTGAAGGGAAATACAGGATAATAAAGAAAAAATCTGAAAGCCGTTACCACAAGGCATTATTGTTAAATTACCCTAATGAGGAAGACAGAAAAAATTTCATTCTCGCAAAGAAAAACGGGCTTATCCCGGCAAAATCCGGAATAGGGGGACTTATAGAGATACACGGCGGAGGCAAAAACAGCATGACATATGGCTGTATAGCAATGGATAACAGCAAAATCGATCATGTCTTCAATATCGTTTCTGTAGGAACTCCGGTAACTATTGTCGGAGCAGTTGATTACAACAACAAGCTTTCGTCTGCTATAGAAGGTCTTTAAAAAAATGCCCGGCAATAATAAATTTATTAAAATCATTATTGCGTTATTCATAATATTTTTAGCTGTAGAGTCTGTCGGATATTATCTTGGAACAAATACTACTTCGCCGGATAATAAAATAAAGACAAAACATAAAACCAGTTTGAATGCGCTTAAGGTAAAAAACACGGTTCTTAAGCGAAAGCTGGCAAGCTTTAATCCGGACGGCATTTATATTGTTGTGGACTCCGGCATGAACAGGCTCTATCTGAAAAAAGGTAATAAAACTATCCGCGAAGCAATTGTATCATGTGGAAGCGGAAACATACTGAAAGATCCATCGGGCGAACGGCAATGGATATTTGATACACCTGTTGGTGAATATAAAGTGAAATCAAAGCGTACATCACCTTTATGGACAAAACCGGACTGGGCATTTATTGAAGATGGCGAAGCAATACCAAAAGATCCAAACAAAAGGATAGAAAAAGGTGTTCTTGGTGATTATGCACTGGGTTTTGGTAATGGGTATTTCATTCATGGAACTCTTTATTCCAGGCTGCTTGGAAGAAATGTTTCGCACGGTTGCATAAGAGTCGGCGATAAAGACCTTAAAATTATTTATAATGCGGCAGAACTTGGTGCAAGGATATATATATTTTAATTATGATGTTTAGATTACTGTCAATTATTCTTGTCTTAGTTTCCATACAAGCCCATGCCGGTGATAATATCGGGGAAAATTACATCAAACAGAACCGGCTTCTGGAGGAAGAAATCAAGCTGTCCCGCAAGCCGGTTATTTATTTTGTTGTAAATATTGATGAAAATAAGATCGTTATAAAATCCAGAGGAATAAATCTGAAGGAGCTTAATTTTCAGGATTCCGGTTGCTGGGGCAGACCTGTTTCGGTAAATACATATCAGGTAAAGAAGAAAAGCACATTCATTAAACCCGGCAGGGAAACGATAACACCTAAGGATGACAAGGAAAAGAACACTTTCGAATTAGAGGCACTTGAACTTAAAGATATGCCGTCCAGATATACAATTGCACTTGAAGGTGGCGCAACCTTATTTGTAAGACCTTTAACAGTGGGGTTTGTATCGGCAATAGGCAATGCTTATTATTCATCCGTTAAGTATATTACACGCCCGCTCTCAATGGTCTGGAATACTCTGAAAGGTATCCCGTATACTGCCTTCGATATTGTTTTGAATGAAAATGATGCCAGAGCGTTTTACTGGTCACTCTCCGAAGATTCAACCGTAATCGTGTATAATTGATTTTATTACACTAAAATTAAAATGAAAAATATAATCGTAATTTTAATAATCGGATTTGTGCTGTTTGAATTTGCTGAGCATATACTCTTTCCTCTGATCATGTACATTAAAGATAGAAAGAAAAAATCCGTTTGCGGAGCAGACAGTATGATAGGAAAAACCGGCGAAATTAAATACTGGAAGGAAACCGAAGGAAAAATTTTTGTCAACGGTGAATTGTGGCGTGCTGTCAGCAAGTTTCCAATGTCCGCAGGAGATAGGGCGGTTATACGAGATTTGGAGGGCCTTACAATGAATGTGACTCCCTTAACAAATGAGGCAAATGAAAGCATCAAGGATTGCTGAATTCCGGGTGTCGCCAAAGCCAACCAACCAGTGGAATCCCCCCAGCTGATTTAGATCAACTTGATGATATGTTAAAACGGAAAAGTTGATCCTGCATGATATCCTGACTCCTGAGATGTCTGAGGGATAAATGTAATATTTCCATTTAGAAAAGCTCAAACTGACAACCGGGGCTGTTTCAAGTCCATATTTATTGATAATCTCAAATAAATCCCTTATAAGATTCTTATTTAGGAGGAATTGTGTTCGGAATTATTCTTATTACATTATGTACCTTGATGCATATTTATGTTTTTCGTTGTGCAGCTTCGGTTCCGTTTGTGGCAAAACACATACCCTTAAAGATTCTTATAGGAACCGGCATATTTCTGTGGGTATTGTTCATATTTGGCCGTCTGGTCGGACATAATGGTAAAGGAGTTTGGGCATGGCTCCTTGAACTATCCGGAATGAACTGGATGGCGATATTGTTTCTGCTTTTTGTGTTTCTTCTTGCAGCTGATCTTGTAACTTTATTTGGTATTCTTTTCCCACGCATAGTACCTTTGTTACGTGGCTGGGCTCTGTTGGCGGGTATTGTGCTATCCGGCATAGCATTCTATCAGGGTCTTCGACCCCCGATTATTCAAAAATACGAAACAGTACTTCCCGGCCTGCCTGATAATATGGACGGAACAGTAATTGTCGGGCTGTCCGATATACATCTGGGATCTTTGCTTGGGAAACGCTGGCTGAAAGACAGGATCGATCAGATAGAAGAGCAACAACCCGACCTTGTGGTTTTGCTTGGCGATACTTTCGAAGGGCATGGTAAAATCGAAGATGAGTTGATTGAAACTTTTAAGCAACTTTCTGCTCCTTTAGGGGTTTTTGCAGTTTCCGGCAATCATGAATTTTACGGCAAAGTCGGTATGCGGCTTTTTGATAATGCAAGCTTTAAGCTGCTGCAAAATCGCTGGGAGGAAGTTAAGCCAGGGCTTATCATAGCCGGAGTGGATGATCTTACCATTACCCGCAGAAATTCACATGGTTTTGATCCGGTACAGCAAGCTCTGAAAGATCGTCCCCCGGGCGCAACAATACTTCTTTCTCATACACCATGGGATACTATAAAAGCAGCAAAAGGCGGGGTTGGCCTGATGCTTTGCGGCCATACCCATGGAGGACAGATTTGGCCGTTTGGATATCTGGTGCGTTGCTTCTATCCGCTGCTGGAGGGACGATATATTGTTAAAGGTATGACAGTTATAGTATCCCGAGGTGCCGGTACGTGGGGGCCGCGCATGAGGCTATGGCGTCCGGGTGAAATTCTTCATATAACTCTGCATGCGCAACAAAGGCCAAAAGACGGGATTTAAGACGGATTTAGACTTATATGATGTAAAGGGTTTTGGGTAAATATATGTTTGGATGGTGTGGCAAAATATTAAAGATAGATCTGTCTGAAAAAAGATATAATACTTTTATTCCTGATCCTGATATTCTAATCAGATTTATTGGAGGAAGAGGTCTTGCGGGATATTTTCTTAAAGAGCATATAACTCTAAATTGGGATGCCCCCGACATGCCGATTCTTTTTTTTGCCGGCCCGCTTGCCAATACGCCGTCTCCTTTTTCAGGATTCACAAATGTCATGTCCCGCTCGCCCCTTACCGGAACTGTAGGCGATTGTTCCGTCGGGGGAAATTTCGGAACTCAGATAAAAAAAGCAGGTTTTGACGGAATCATCATTACAGGTAAATCCGATACTCTTTGCGGCATAGAAATTCATAACAGCAAAGCAAATATAGTTCAGGTTCCGCATATGTCGGGAATGCAGATAAGCGAAACCGGACATTTATTAAAAGACAAAGGTTCGACTGCTGTCATAGGGCCTGCTGCCGAAACCGGCGTTTTATTTTCAAACATAATTTTCGACAATAATATCGCAGGAGGCAGAAACGGTCTCGGCCTTGTTTTTGCCGCAAAAAATCTGAAATATATTACTGTTGAAGGCACAAAGAAAACAAAGGTCTCAGATTCCAACGAGCTTGAAAGATCAAAAGAAGATATCTACAGGCTGATTTGTGCATCTCCGGTGCTTTCAGGTAATTTTGGAATTTCTAAGTTTGGTACAGCCGCTTTTTACGATCTTATAAACGGCAGGCGTATGATGCCTACAGACAATTTCCGGTATAGTTATTTTGAGCATGCACAATTGCTTAATGCACCTTCTCTGAAAAAGTTATACCGCCCGAAAGAAGATGGCTGCCCGGGATGTAGTATAATGTGCAAACGGGTAACACAAAAAGGGATAAGCATGCCGGAGTTTGAAACTCTTTCCCATTTTTCGGCATTAATTGGAAATACTGATATTAAAACGGTAATTTCTGCAAACAGCTTCTGTAATGAAACCGGAATGGATGCAATATCAGCAGCATCAACTATTGCATGCTTTTCGGAAATTCATGAAATAAAGCTAACTTCCTCTGAAATATTGGGTATGTTGGCTGATATAGCAGATAAAAAGGGAGAAGGGGAATTACTCGGCCAGGGCGCCGCAAGATATGCAAAGATTAAAGGATTTCCTGATGCTGCGATGACTGTCAAAGGCCAGGAACTTCCTTCTTATGATCCTCGTGGAGCTTACGGTATGGCTCTTTCCTATGCAACCTCAACAAGAGGTGGATGTCATTTAAGCGCTTATCCCGTAAGTTATGAAATTTTAAGAAAGCCCGTTTCAACAGACCGGTTTATATTTGAAGGAAAGGCAAGAATAATAAAAAACAGCGAGGATTTAAACGCAGCAATTGATTCACTTGCAGTTTGCAGATATATTTTTTTCGCAGCTTCCATGGAAGAATATGCCCGGGTTTTTCATGCGGTAACGGGTATAAGCTTATCGGCCCATGAACTCATAAAAGCAGGAGAACGCATTTACTACAACGAACGTATAATGAATGCCGCAAACGGATTTTCGGCAAAAGACGATGACCTGCCCTCACGCTTTTTTAATTCTTATGGTTATAAAGGATCAGATATTCAAATAAGGCCGATTAACCGAAAAAGTTTTTTGAAGGCAAGAGCAAATTATTATAAGGCCAGGGGCCTTGATAAATCAGGTATGCCTGTTGCTGAAATTATAAAAAAGCTTGAGCTTTAACATATGGAAAATCAGTTTTTAAAATACGAAAAAAAACTTATAAAAAGCGGTCTTGCAGAAGATGGAGATCCTCTTCTTGGTATTCTTGATGCAAAAATCAAATGGAACAAAAAAGACAAGGCAGGTAAGGTTTTTGAAAGTATATTTGAAAGTTTAAACATAAACTCGCTCATATTTTCAAAGCCCAAAGAGCCGTACTTTTCCATCATCAATTACCTTGCAAAAAACTCAGATGGAATAATCAGGCCCTGTGATTGTGAAACAAGAACTTTTTTTCATGATCTTCCCGTATCTGATAAATTCAATACTGATGCTATCATATCAAGGCTTAAAAAAAGAAAATGCGTTATAATACCGGATTACGGCATCATCGCTACAGGAATGGTGAGCATTGAGCAGGCTTTTATTACTTATTCCTCCGTATGTTTTTCATGCTTTGTTAAATTTTTTTCAGATTATCTTTATGCAATAAAATATAATAAACCGGATAAAAGATTTATACAGATTTTTGAAAAAGTATTAAATTTTGTAAGCCCGCCGCTATCTTTTAATCACTGTCTTTTGCAAGGCCCGTTTAACTCAAGCACAGATGTTCTGAATGCTTTAACGGAAGCCGGAAAGCTTATGGTTGATCTTAAG
>Ga0180732_1001288_pt1 | contig 15978 bp, 28 predicted proteins | sample KR11_01MetaG_FD_148674 | JGI IMG/M metagenome (GOLD analysis project Ga0180732, IMG submission 148674) | Groundwater microbial communities from the Olkiluoto Island deep subsurface site, Finland - KR11_0.1 MetaG | ecosystem: Environmental > Aquatic > Deep subsurface > Groundwater | place...
GGTGACAATGTAACGATTTCGGCTGATCTGATAACTCCGATAGCAATGGAGAAGGAACTCAGGTTTGCGATAAGGGAAGGCGGCCGGACTGTCGGCGCTGGAGTGGTAAGCGAAATAATTGAATAGATGGAAATATAGATATAATGATTAAAAATACCAAAATAAGAATCAGACTTAAAGCATATGATCATAAGCTTCTTGATCAGTCAGCACTTGATATTGTTGATACGGCCAATAAGACAGGTGCAAAGGTAGTCGGTCCGATACCGCTTCCGACAACGATCAATAAATACTGCGTCTTACGATCTCCCCACATAGATAAGAAATCGAGAGAACAGTTTGAAATTAGAACACATAAACGGCTTTTAGATATTTTGGAGCCGACTCAGCAGACCGTTGATGCTTTGATGAAACTGGACCTTTCTCCAGGAGTCGATGTAGAGATTAAACTGTAAAGCAGCGAGAACTTTTTTAAAAAAAAGAAGGCTGTACAAAGGAATAAATAGAAAGCATGTGTAAAGGATTGCTTGGTAAAAAATTGGGGATGGCGGGTATTTTTTCACCAGATGGAAAACATATACCGGTCACAGTAATACAGGTCGGTCCATGTGTCATAACTCAGATAAAGACCGTTGTTGCTGATGGATATAATGCGCTTCAACTGGGCTTTGGTGAAAAAAAGAGATCTCGAATTAACAAGCCGATGCAAGGGCATTTAAAGAAAAGCGGGGAAGGTTGTTTTGAGTTTCTGCGGGAATTTCCTGTAGATGATCCGAGTGAATACGCCATTGGAAGCACAATAGGGCTTGATTTATTTGAGGTTGGCGAACTGGTTGATATCGCCGGTGCAAGTAAGGGCCGTGGCTTTTCAGGAGTCATAAAGAGGCATGGATTCCATGGCGGGCCTGAGACACATGGCTGTCGTAGCCATAGAGTGCCTGGCTCTATAGGTAGCAGTGCATGGCCATCTAGAGTTACTAAAGGGAAAAAAATGCCCGGTCATTATGGGGATGAAAGAAACACCGTTAAAAACATAGAGATTATAGACATAAGGCCCGAGGAAAATCTGATATTGATAAAAGGCGCGGTACCTGGTTCTAAATCAGGACTAATTGAAATTAGAAAAAAGAAATCGCTCCAATAGATATATACAACTAAATAGGTAACTACTCAGGTTCACAGTTCCAAGGTTCACGGTTCAAGGTTAAAAGCCAACTAACCCCTGAACCGGTTACAAACTTATGTATCTGTATCATGAATGAGGAGATTATGGCTGTTGTAGATGTTCAAAATATTAATGGAGAAAAAGTATCACAAATTGATCTTGCTGATGATATATTCAATATCCCAGTAAAATCGTCTGCCTTGCATGAAGTTACAACAATGCAGTTGGCCTGCCGGCGTTCTGGGTCAGCATCTGTTAAGCATCGAAGTGATGTAAAGGGCAGTACAAGGAAACTGTTTCGTCAAAAAGGGACTGGTCGTGCACGTCGCGGCGATATAAAATCTCCTTTGCTCAGAGGAGGTGGGGTTATTTTTGGCCCAGATCCAAGATCTTATTATTACAAGGTGCCCAAAAAGCTAAAAAGTTTGGCGCTTAAAATGGCATTGAGCAGCAAATTCCAGGGGAACTCTCTATTTGTTATTGACAAAATTGAGTTTGAGCGGATTAAAACAAAGGAATTTTTGAAGGTATTAGATGCGTTAAACATGAAAAACGCGTTAATAATAACTGATAAAAAAGATGAAAACCTGGAACTTTCATCCAGAAACGTACCTGGCGTAAAAGTTTTGAGAAGTGAGGGATTAAATGTATATGACATTCTCAAATATGAAAATTTGATCCTTCTTGAGTTATCGATAAAGGCAATTGAAGGGAGGCTGCTCAAATGATTTATTACGATATTATAAAGAGCCCTCTAATTACTGAGAAGACAACTATTCAAAAAGAAGCTTCAAATCAGGTTTCATTTAAGGTCTTTCGTGTGGCCAACAGAATTGAAATAAAAAGGGCTGTAGAGAATATATTCAATGTTAAGGTGGCCGGCGTGCGTACCATGCAGGTTAAGGGTAAGACCAAACAGAGAGGTCGCATTGTTGGAAAACGCAAGGACTGGAAAAAAGCAATTGTAACATTGATGCCTGGCGAACGTATTGACTTTTTTGAGGGAGTATAGAAAATTTTCAATCTCAAATTGATAACTGGAATTTTCAGGAGAACAAACGAGGCTTTATAATGGCGGTAAAGAACGTAAAACCCACATCTCCAGGAAGGCGTGCTCAAATATATTCAACGTTTGATGAAATTACCAGCACAAAGCCTGAGAAGAAATTACTTAAAATAATCAGGAAAACAGGCGGACGTAATGTAAACGGACGTATTACGTGCCGACACCGTGGTGGTGGACACAAACGGCAATACAGGATTATCGACTTTAAAAGGGATAAAATAGGGATCCTCGCCAATGTGACATCAATTGAGTATGATCCTAATCGTAGCGCCAGAATAGCTCTTCTGCACTATAGAGATGGCGAAAAGAGATATATATTAGCACCGGTGGATCTCGCGGTTGGCGATATTGTAGTTTCAGGACCTGAAGCAGATGTAAAGCCTGGGAATACACTTCCTTTAAAAAACATACCGCTTGGGACACATATTCACAATATAGAGCTGCGACTGGGAAAAGGCGGTCAAATTGTCAGAAGCGCCGGCACATTCGCACAGTTAATGGCAAAGGAAGATAAGTATGCTCTGATAAAGCTTCCATCCGGCGAAGTTCGCATGGTGCTCATTAATTGCAAGGCAACTATAGGCAGGCTTGGTAACGTCAGCCATGAGAATTTATCTTTGGGAAAAGCGGGCCGGAAACGTTGGCTTGGCAGACGGCCAAGAGTACGGGGTGTTGCGATGAATCCAGTTGACCATCCAATGGGCGGAGGTGAAGGAAAATCTTCAGGAGGACGGCATCCTTGTTCACCATGGGGTATGCCTTCAAAGGGCTATAAAACTCGCAAGAAAGGAAAAAGTGATCGCTATATAGTTAAAAAGCGTGCAAAGAAATAACAACAGGAGAAATTTATGCCACGGTCGTTAAAAAAAGGTCCATATATTGATTCAAAATTATTAAACAAAGTCCTGAAAGCCCAAGAGACACGTAGTGGCATGGTTGTTAAAACATGGTCTAGGCGTTCGATGATTATTCCTGAGATGGTTGGTGTTACAATAGCAGTACACAATGGAAGAAAATTCGTTCCAGTTTTTGTATCAGAAAACATGGTAGGCCACAAGTTAGGTGAATTTTCTCCAACACGGACTTTTTATGGACACGCCGGGGACAAAAGATTAAAATTAAAGAAATAGAAGTAAAGTTATAAGATTAGATATAGTCGAGTGGTCAAATAGTCAATCACTCAACTATTTAACGAGGTCTGAAGATTAAGGAATATTTAATAATGGAGATTAAGGCTGTAGCAAGATATGTACGCATTTCTTCTCAGAAAGTTCATAAAATTATAGATGCTATCAAGGGCAAGCCGGTTGAGGTTGGTCTTAATATACTTAAATTTATGCCCCATAAAGCAGCGGCAATTGTGGAAAAAATTGTTCGTAGCGCTGTAGCAAATGCTGATCAGAATTCTGATATAGATGTAGATTCGCTGGTTATTCGTAATGTAATTGCAGATCAGGGCCCTTCACTGAAGCGTTTCAAGCCAAGAGCGCGCGGTAGAGGCACAAGGATATTGAAAAGGTCTTCACATATCACGGTCGTTTTGGCTGAAGAATCGTCTTAAAAAGGAGGTAATGGCTTGGGCCAGAAAGTAAATCCTATAGGATTGAGATTAGGGATTGTTAAAACATGGGAATCAAGATGGTATGCCGGAAAGAATTATTCCGATTATATTTTGGAAGATTATAATATAAGAAAATTTATAAAAAAGAAATTATACCATGCAGGTATATCCAGGATTGAAATTGAAAGATCGGCCAAGCGTGTTAAACTCCGAATTTTTACATCTAGACCGGGTATAGTTATTGGGAAAAAAGGATCTGAGATATCTCAGCTTAAGAAAGAGTTAGAGAGCATCATTCCTAATGAAGTCCTAATAGATATTCAGGAAGTGAGAAAACCTGAGATTGAGGCACAGCTTGTTGCTGAAAATATTGCTCTTCAGATTGTAAGAAGAGTTGCATTCAGGCGTGCTATGAAGCGCGGTGTTTCATCGGCCATGAGGTTCGGCGCAAAAGGCATAAAAATCATATGTTCAGGACGTTTAGGTGGAGCCGAAATGGCCAGGAGAGAATGGTATAAAGAAGGCAGAGTTCCATTGCATACTTTAAGGGCAGATATAGATTATGGATTTATTGAGGCAAAGACCACATACGGGCTTATTGGTGTAAAAGTATTTATTTTTAAAGGCGAGATTTTAGATAAAAATTCCGCTGGTGCCGTCGCCAGTTAGCTAATAGGAGAAATAAGGACATGCTGAGTCCAAAAAAGGTAAAATTTAGAAAGCAGCAAAAAGGTAGAATGAAAGGTACATCCAGCCGAGGATGTAAATTGAGTTTTGGTGAATTTGGATTGCAGGCAACGGAATGCGGCACGATAACAGCTAAACAAATTGAGGCCGCCCGTATAGCCATGACCAGGCATGTAAAAAGAGGCGGTAAGATGTGGATAAGGATGTTTCCTGATAAGCCTTTTACAAAGAAACCCGCTGAGGTTAGAATGGGTAAAGGAAAGGGTGCACCTGAAGGATGGTGTGTAGTTATTAGACCAGGGAGAATCCTTTATGAAATGGAAGGCGTTGACAAGGAATTAGCAAGGGAGGCATTCCGTCTTGCTGCTCACAAGCTTTCGGTTAGGACGAAATTTATTGAGAGGGGCGATGCATAATGAAGGCAAGTGAGATTAGAGAATTTAGCTTGGAAGAAAAGCAAAGAAAACTGGATGATCTTAAAGAGGAGCTGTTTAATCTGAATTTTCAGCAAGAAACGGGCCAGCTCGAAAATCCACAAAAGATGAAACAGACCAGGCGTGGTATAGCAAGGATAAAGACTATTTTAAAAGAAGCTAAAATAAACAAAACAGATAAAGAAGAATAGATGCTGCTATGAAAAAGCAAGGAATGAGAAGGCAACTATTGGGAACAATAGTTAGTAATAAGATGGATAAAACTGTGGTAGTCATGGTTGAAAGAATGGTTAAACATAAATTCTATCATAAGTATGTTAGAAGACGTTCTAAGTTTTCATCTCACGACGAAAATAATGCATGCCAGATAGGAGATAAGGTATTAATAACCGAATCCAGACCTCTTAGCAGGTCAAAAAGGTGGCGTGTAAGTAAGATAGTTCAAAAAGCTATTTAATGATATAAGGGAATTAAAGGCGATGATTCAGGTAGAGACGAGATTGACGGCGGCAGATAACTCGGGCGCTAAGGTATTGTATTGTATAAAGGTTCTTGGAGGATCCAGGAGAAGGTATGCAAGTATTGGAGACATCATTGTCGTATCTGTCAAGGAAGCTATACCTAATGCCAAGGTTAAAAAAGGAGATGTCTTAAAGGCTGTTGTGGTTCGCACAAAAAAGGAAATCAGAAGGCCGGATGGATCATATATAAGATTTGATGATAATTCAGCTGTTTTAATTAGTGCAAACAAAGAACCCATAGGCACCCGCATATTTGGTCCTGTGGCAAGGGAGCTTCGAGCCAAAAGGTTTATGAAAATCATTTCGTTAGCACCTGAAGTTTTATAGGATTAATATTGCCCGGGGAGAATTGGCTTATGATAACAGATAAATGCCTTATAAAGAAAAATGACAAGGTCAAAATTATTACCGGTAAAGACAAAGGCAAGATAGGCAGTGTTCTTAAAGTAATCCGAAAGAATAACCGGGTACTTGTGGAAAATATTAATATGGTAAAACACCATGTTAAGCCTAATGTTAAGAACAAGCAGGGTGGAATTGTTGAAAAGGAAGCGCCTATCCGCTCATCGAATGTCATGTTGATGTGTAGCAAGTGTATGTCGTCCGTGCGAATCAAAATGCAGATTCTTGAGGATGGCAAAAAAACTCGTATCTGCGGAAAGTGCAGTGAAATTATAGACAACTGAAAATAGCGTTTAATATAATAAGGTATTATAATGTCGCAGTTAAAACAATATTATGAAAAAGAAGTTATCCCCAAGTTGATGGAGACCTTTAACTACCGGAATATCATGGAGGTTCCTAAACTTGAAAAAATTGTGCTGAATATAGGTTTGGGAGAGGCTATCCATAATATAAAATTGCTTGATTCAGCTACGGAAGAACTGAAACTTATATCAGGGCAGCAACCTGTTGTTACACGCGCCAGAAAGTCAATTGCTGCTTTTAAGCTTCGTGAAGGGATGCCGATCGGATGTATGGTTACCCTGCGTCATAGACGAATGTATGATTTTTATAGCAAGATAGTTAACATAGCTCTTCCTAGGGTTCGTGATTTCAGAGGTCTTTCAGGTAAAGCTTTTGACGGTCACGGGAATTATTCATTGGGGATAAAAGAAAATATTATTTTTCCTGAGATCGATTACGATAAGATCGATAAGATGAAGGGACTTAATATAACAGTAGTTACAACAGCTAAGAATGATAAAGAGGGAAGAGAGCTTCTTAAGCTGTTAGGCATGCCATTAAGGAATTAAGGAGGATAATTTGGCAAAAACATCTCTTAGAATGAAAGCTATTAAAACACCAAAGTTCAAAGTTCGGGCATACAATAGATGCCCTATCTGCGGCAGGCCAAGAGGTTTTTTGAGAAAATTCGGAATTTGTCGTATTTGTTTTCGCAATCTGGCTTCACAAGGTATGCTGCCTGGAGTTATAAAATCCAGTTGGTGATTTTTATATTCATAATGAAGATAGACTTTCAGATAATTAATTTCACAAGGCCAGAAGGAGGAAGGCGTATTAGTTATACGTCGACGACTGATAACACAGTGAAATTATTTATCTGAAAGTCTATAGTTAAAAGTTATATAGTTACGGAGAAAAAACAATGGCGATGAGCGATCCAATTGCGGATATGTTGACCAGAATCAGGAATGCTGAAAAGGCAAAATTTAACGCCGTTAATATTCCTGCCTCAAAGTTGAAAATCGAAATAGCTAACATATTTAAAAATGAAGGATTTATTAAGAATTATAAATTCATAAAAGATACCAAACAGGGCATCTTGCGGATCTATCTTAAATATGGGCCGGCACACTCAAAGGTGATATTTGGTCTTGAGCGTGTCAGCAAGCCTAGTAGAAGGGTTTACGTAAAGAGTAAAGAGATAAAGCCGGTTCTAAATGGTATGGGCATTGCAGTTTTGTCTACATCTAAGGGGATAATGACAGACAAAAAAGCCAGGAGTGAAAACATGGGAGGCGAGATCCTCTGTAATATATGGTAGCCACTAGGAGTATTATTATATGTCTCGAATAGGCAAAAAACCGATACCAATACCTGATAAAATAAAAGTATTATATAAAGACGGTATATTTACTGTTGAGGGGCAGAAAGGCTCTCTTTCAAGGCCCATACATCCTTTAATCGAGCTTGAAATAAAGGATGGCGTTGTGAATGTGTCCATGAAAAAGGATGGCAGAGTCAGCAGGTCATTGTGGGGGCTTACCAGAAGTCTTGTCGCTAATATGGTAACCGGTGTAAACAAGGGGTTTGAGCGTGTCCTGGAGATAAACGGCATAGGCTATCGCGCCACGCTTAGCGGAAATCGTATAGTTTTTAATCTTGGATATTCACATCCTATCGATTTTGATCTTCCGGAGGGTATTTCTGCATCTATTGATAAAAATAATATTATAAAGCTTTCCGGAATCGATAGGGAAAAGTTAGGGCACATATCGGCAGCAATTAGACGATTAAGACCGCCTGAGCCGTATAAGGGCAAGGGGATCAAGTACGCTGAGGAATACATACATAAAAAGGCAGGTAAAACCGCTGCTAGATAGAGTAACTGTAACCTGTTACTTGTATATGGGGATAATGAGATGGGTTCGTTGGATCAAAAAAGACTTGCGCGTTTAAAGAGAAAAAAAAGAATAAGAAAATCTATGTTTGGCACACAACAAAAGCCAAGACTGAGCATTTTTCGAAGCGCAAAACATATTTATGCACAGATAATTGACGATGTTGATAGCCACACTCTGGCTTCGGCATCAACTTTGGAACAAGTAGTCAAAGAATCGCCTGAGTATAAAAATAAAATTTCTGTGGCGACCCTTGTCGGAAAACTTGTAGCTGAACGTGCTAATAAAAAAGGAATTAAAAAGGTAGTGTTTGATCGGAATGGTTTTTTATACCACGGTCGGGTTAAAGCGGTTTCCGATGGAGCACGCGAGGCTGGTTTGGATTTTTAAATAAGGAGGCGAAATCTTGTTTAAACAAGATGCAGACGAAAGTCAGTTTATTGATAAGGTAGTTCATATTAACCGGGTGGCGAAGGTAGTTAAGGGCGGTCGCAGGTTTAGTTTTAGCGCCATAATTGTTGTTGGTGATGGGAATGGCAGTGTTGGTTATGGTTTGGGTAAAGCAGGAGAAGTACCGGAAGCGATCCGAAAAGGTATAGAAAAAGCAAAAAAGAACATGATTAAAGTTTCCCTGGTTGATGGAACAATTCCCTTTGAGGTTACAGGAAAGTTCGGCGCAGGGAAAGTATTTTTAAAGCCTGCTTCAAAAGGGACAGGAGTTATAGCCGGTGGTGCTGTCCGGGCCGTGTTAGAGGCGGTCGGCGTAAATAACATTCTGACAAAGTGTCTTGGATCCCATAATCCTCATAATTTAGTGAAGGCTACTGTTACAGGGCTAAGTCAACTTCAAAGTCGTGAACAGGTAGCTGCTAGGCGTGGTAAAAGATTAGAAGATTTGTAAAATAACTATTGAAAATTGACTATTGAAGATTGAAAATTGAATGTATTCTATTAATTTTAATCCACAGATTACACAGATTTTCGTGAGTTATTGGGTTAAATTCCCCGAACCTTGCTGATAGGTAGTTCATTTAAAATAATAGAGCGAAGCGATTCCATAAATATTCAATATTCAATCGACCCGCCCGCCTCGCCTGAGCACAAGCGCTTGAATTTCGCATATCTGGTTACGGCGAGTGCGATGGCGGGCAGGCAATATTCAATTTTATAACCAATGACCAGTAAAGGGAAATATAAATGTCTGGCAAATTGAAGGTGACTCTTGTTAAAAGCATGATTGGAAGGCCTGAAAAACATCGCAAAATACTGCGCAGTATGGGGCTTACTAAGATCAACAGAGCTGTTGAATTTGAAGATGCTCCATCTGTTCGGGGGATGATCAACAAAGTTGCACATTTAGTTAAGGCTGAGGAGAAGATTGATGAAGCTTAATGAATTGTCACCAGCAAAGGGATCTCGCAAATCGCGAAAACGTCTTGGGCGTGGTGTGGGCTCAGGGACAGGCAAGACTGCCGGTAGAGGGACAAAGGGACAGAATAGCCGTTCCGGCGGGGGCGTTAGGCCAGGTTTTGAGGGAGGTCAAATGCCTATTCATCGTCGTTTACCCAAACGTGGTTTTACAAATATTTTCAGAAAAAATATTGCTGTAATTAATATACGTGACCTGTCGAGATTTGAGAAAGACAGCATAGTGGATGAAGATGCTCTTTTTAGTTCAGGCCTTGTTAAAGGTAAAATAGATGGCATTAAACTTCTTGGTCAAGGCGAAATAAAAACCTCTCTCACGATACGCTTAAACAGTGTCAGCAAAAATGCCAGAGAAAAAATTCTTACTGCTGGCGGCAATATAGAGGTTCTATAGTATGGTTAGTGAGGGATTTGGAAATATATTTAAAATACCCGAGCTAAAAAAAAGGATAGTATACACTTTTGCGCTTCTTATAGTTTACCGTATCGGAGTACATATTCCAACTCCTGGAATAGATGCTGTTGCGCTCGCTTCATTTTTCGCACGGGCAAAAGGGACCCTGCTTGGCCTGCTTGATATGTTTTCAGGCGGTGCGTTGGAAAGGCTCTCAGTTTTTGCTCTCGGGATAATGCCTTACATAAGCGCATCCATTATTCTCCAGCTTTTAACAGTAGTTGTACCGCATCTCGAGAGGCTGTCAAAAGAGGGCGCACAGGGGCGGAAAAAAATTACACAGTATACCCGTTATGGAACTGTATTGTTAAGCATAATACAAGGGTTCGGTATCAGCATCGGCCTTGAACAAATGAGTTCGCCCGGCGGTGCTCCCATAGTTATACATCCTGGATGGGAATTCAGGCTTATGACTGTAATTACCCTGACGGCAGGAACCGCCTTTATTATGTGGTTGGGTGAGCAGATAACGGAGAGAGGGATCGGTAATGGTATTTCACTTATAATATTTGCCGGTATTGTTGCCGGGCTGCCAAATGCGATAGCAAATACTTTTAAACTCCTTTCAACAGGAGAAATGGGAGTCTTTTTAATCATAATCATGGTAGTTTTTATGATAGCTGTCATAGGTTGCATTATATTTGTTGAGCAGGGGCAGCGACGCATACCAGTACAATATGCTAAAAGGGTTGTGGGTCGGAAAATGTACGGAGGTCAGAGCACTCATCTTCCATTGAAAATTAATACCTCAGGAGTAATACCACCTATTTTTGCATCATCAATTATGATGTTTCCGGCGACTATAGGCAGTTTTATAGCAATTGCCTGGATACAGAATATTGTTTCTGCAATAACGCCCGGCAGCGTTATTTATGAAGCATTATTTGTAGGTCTAATATTCTTTTTCTGTTATTTTTATACTGCCATCACATTTAACCCCGATGATGTTGCGGAAAATATGAAAAAATATGGTGGCTATATACCTGGTATTCGTCCAGGTAAGCGTACAGCTGACTATATTGAGAGAGTTTTGACACGAATAACTCTTGGAGGCGCGATATATGTTTCTGCAGTATGTGTGCTTCCGTCAATTTTGATATCAAAATTTAATGTTCCTTTTTATTTCGGCGGCACGGCTCTTCTTATAGTTGTTGGCGTAGCCATCGATACTGTGTCTCAAATAGAATCGCATATGTTGACACGTCATTACGAGGGTTTTTTAAAAAAGGGCGGAGATAGGATTAAGGGAAGATTTTAAGATGGTGATTTTAAAATCACCCAAAGAGATTGAAAAGCTTTATGCAAGTAATCAGGTAGTTGCGGAAATTCTTTCTAAACTTGAGTCAGAGGTAACACCTGGAATTGATACTCTTTATTTAAATGACCTTTCAGAACGTTTGGCTTATGAGAAAAATGCGATTCCAGCCTTCAAGGGATACAGGGGTTTCCCTTATTCAATATGCGCGTCTGTTAATAACACGGTTGTGCATGGGTTCCCTTCTAAAACTCCGCTGAACGAAGGCGATGTTATTAGCTTGGATTTTGGTGTTCTTTTAAACGGTTATTACGGTGATGCAGCTATCACGGTAGCCGTTGGCAAGATATCCGAATCTACCCGAAGGCTAATTCAGGTTACAGAAGAGGCTCTCTACAAAGGTATTGAAAAGGCGATTCCGGGCGGCAGGCTTTCGGATATTTCTCATGCAATCCAAACACATGTTGAAGCAGCTGGTTTTTCAGTAGTTCGCAATTTTGTAGGGCATGGTATAGGAACAAATCTTCATGAAGAACCTCAGATACCTAATTTCGGCAAGCCTGGTATGGGAGTCAGATTAAAAGCGGGTATGACTTTGGCTATAGAGCCCATGGTGAATGAAAAAAATTATGATGTTAAAATACTTGAAGATGGATGGACGGCTGTAACAAAGGATGGTTCTTTGTCTGTACATTTTGAGCATACTATTGCGATTACAGAAAAAGGTCCAGTTATCTTAAGTAAAAGGGACGGGAGTTAAAAATGCCAAAGGAAGAGGCGATAAAGGTGGAGGGCAAGGTTCTTGAGGCTCTGCCCAATGCAATGTTTAAGGTTGAACTGGAGAATAAGCACCAGGTCCTTGCGCATATTTCTGGGAAAATGCGCATGCATTTTATAAAAATTTTGCCGGGAGATAAAGTCACAGTCGAACTTTCACCATATGATCTCTCTCGTGGCAGAATAACATACAGGTCAAAGTAAGATAGCTAAGAGCTAAGAGCTTACCCGAAGGTATAAGGGAGTTTTATTTATGAAAGTGAGAGCATCAGCTAAAAAGATTTGCAGCAAGTGTAAAATAATTCGTAGAAAAGGGGTTGTAAGAGTGATCTGCGAAAATAAGCGGCACAAACAGAGGCAAGGATAAGGGAGGATAAGCTTTGGCAAGAATTGCGGGCGTAGATTTACCTAGGCAAAAGCGGATTGTGATAGCGCTGACATACATTTATGGAATTGGCAGGACAATATCGAAAAACATACTAACAAAGCTCAACATTGATCCTGATACCAAGAGTGATGATTTGTCAGAAGCCGAGATTAATAATATCCGCAAGGTTATTGACAGTGAATATAAGGTTGAAGGTGAGCTCCGTACAGAAGTTTCTATGAATATCAAAAGACTTATGGATCTTGGAGCATATCGCGGCCTCCGCCACCGAAAATCGCTTCCCGTGCGGGGACAGAGGACAAGTACTAATGCGCGCACAAGAAAGGGGCCGAAAAGATCGGCTGTTAAGAAGAGAGGTGGAGAGACAAAGAAGTGATTCGGGTAATAAGTTTAATCTTAGCCCGCAACCCGTAACAAGAGGAAAAAGAGGCTTTATTTATGGCTAAAAGAGTCCAAACTAAAAAGAAAGAAAAGAAAAATATTCCGAATGGAATAGTGCATATTCAATCTACTTTCAATAATACAATAGTTACTATTACAGATCCTGCAGGTAATGTTATTGCCTGGTCAAGTTCCGGCGTTCATGGATTTAAAGGATCTCGAAAGAGCACACCATTTGCCGCTCAGCTGGCAGCCGCAGACGCTGTAAAAAAGGCGATGGAACATGGGATGAAGAATGTTGAAGTATATGTAAATGGCCCTGGAGCAGGAAGGGAGTCGGCGCTTCGATCATTGCAAGCAGCAGGGTTTAATGTTGTTATGATCAAAGATGTTACTCCTATCCCACACAATGGTTGCCGACCACCAAAAAGACGCAGGGTATAGATAAAGGAGGAGAATTTGGCACGATATATAGGGTCAGTTTGTCGGTTATGCCGACGAGAAAACTTAAAGTTGTTCCTAAAAGGAGATCGTTGTTATTCTGATAAATGTGCTTTTGACAGACGGAGTTTTCCGCCAGGTCAGCATGGCCAGCGTCGTGGAAGAAAAAATTCAGACTATGCTATTCAGCTTCGTGAAAAGCAGAAGGTAAAACGCATGTACTGTCTTTCAGAAAAGCAATTCCGTCTGTTTTTTAAGAGGGCGGACCGCCAGAAGGGTATAACTGGAACAAATTTGCTTGTATTGCTGGAACGTCGGCTTGATAATGTTATTTATCGTTTAGGTTTTGCTAATTCAAGAAATCAAGGCCGTCAGCTTGTCAAGCATAATCATTTCCTTATTAATGGCAAGAAGGTAAACATTCCTTCCTATACGATAAAAATGGGTGATGTTATTGAAATACGTGAAAAAAGCCGTAACATACAGGCCATAAAAGATTCATTTGACGCCGTTGTCAGAAGAGGCATTCCCCAGTGGCTTGATTTAGAAAAAGAGAGCTTGAAAGGTATGGTAAAAGCTTATCCTGTCCGAGAAGATCTGACAATGCCTATCCAGGAGCAGCTTATAGTAGAGCTTTATTCCAAGTAAAATGCAGAATTTTTTGTAATTGGAATGAGCAAATAACTAAATTCCCATAAATTTAATCTGGAGATAAAATATGTCGTCAAATGAACTTATGTACATGAACTGGCAAGAAATGATAAGGCCGGAAAAGGTGCAGGTAACCAGCAAACCTACTTATAGCAAGTTTGTTTGTGAGCCTCTTGAAAGAGGATTTGGCATAACGATTGGTAATTCTTTAAGGCGGATAATACTTTCTTCTTTGTATGGAGCTGCAATAGTAGCGGTAAAATTTGATACTGTAATGCATGAATTCAGTGTTATTCCAAGCGTGCTTGAGGATGTTTCTGAAATTATTCTTAACTTGAAAGAGGTGCGCTTCAAAGTAGCCGATGCCGAACCAAAGACAGTTCACATTAATGCCAAAGGAGAGAGAGAAGTAACTGCCGGTGATATAATCAGTGATGATGGAAGATGCGAAGTTCTTAATCCTGATTCACATATTGCAACTCTCTCTAAGAATGCGAAACTGAATATGACCATGACCGTTAAAGTCGGGAAAGGATATTCTTTGTCCGAAGCAAATAAGGATGAAGATGCACCTTTAGGCACAATACCTATTGATGCAGTATTTTCTCCGATTAAGCGTGTAAATTATGTAGTAGGTAATGCCAGGGTGGGGCAGAAAACTGACTATGATAAGCTCACCTTAGAGGTGTGGACAGATGGAAGCATACTTCCCGAGGATGCTGTCGCGTACGCTGCCAAGATTTTTAAAGAGCAGCTGACAATTTTTATTAATTTTGATGAAAAAATTGAACCAGAATCCGAGAAGAAATCCGATGAGCTGCGGGAGCCTCAGATTAATGACAACCTTTACAGAAGTGTCGAGGAACTCGAGCTTTCTGTTCGCAGCGCTAATTGCCTCAAAAATGCCGATATACTAAAGATTTATCAGTTGGTAAGTAAAACCGAAGCAGAAATGCTCAAGACAAAAAACTTTGGCAGAAAATCTTTAAATGAGATTAAGGAAGTCTTAAGTGAAATGGATCTTTCTCTGGGTATGAAGCTTGAAGGATTTGTTCCTACTGAGGAAGACACAGATGAAGAGGAGCAGGCTGGTCTATGAGACACCGAAAAGCTGGATTGAAATTAAATAGAACTAGTAGTCACAGAAATGCCATGTTCAGAAACATGGTAACCTCTCTGTTTAAATATGAGCGTATCCGTACTACTGATACAAAAGCAAAGGGATTAAGACTTTGGGCGGATCATCTGATCACTCTTGCGAAACGGGGAGATCTTCATGCTAGGCGACAGGCGCTTTCAATAATAAGAGAGAAAGATGTTGTTCACAAACTGTTTAGTGAAGTTAGTGAGCGCTTTGGTGCAATGTTAGGAGGATATACCAGAATTGTTAAGCTGGGAAGACGTCCTGGAGATGCTGCGCTTGTTTCTATGATTGAGTTCGTTACTTCTGAAAAGAGTAAAAAGAAGAAAACAAAGGCCCCCAAAAGTCCTGCCGTTAAAAAGAAACAGGTTGCGGTAGAGAAGGCCAAACCCGAGAAAAAAGAAGAAAAACTTATAGAAAAGATAGCCGAAGAAAAGTCTGCCGGTCCTGAAGAAGATATAGACAAGAAGGCAGATGAAATGGAGGCAGCGCCGGAATCACCGGAATCAGAGGGGCCTCCGTCTGAAAAAGATAAGGCTGAAGATGACATGGAAAACACCGAACCTGAAAAATAGCAGTTTTTTAAAAATAATAAAAAAGCCCTGCCTGGATTTACAGACAGGGCTTTTTAAATTATTATGACTCACATATTTTGATTCCTTAATTCCTGTCCGCTCTAAGTTATTTTGTAAACGTTCACAGGATACATTTATGCCTTACGGAGTTGTTTTGAAAGATGAACGTCCAACATCGAACATTGAACGTCGAATAATGATGTCGCTCCGCTCCGCCAGTTTATAAATTGGCAGAATACCTTATTCATCAAAATTCGATGTTGGACGTTCGATGTTCGATGTTCATTTTTTTCAGTCCCTCCTATGCAAAAACAACTTACCCCTTAAAGCTCTTGATAAATTTTGTACTTTTCGAATGCGGCCCGCGCTTCATCTATTAATAGATATTCTTTTCCTGTATATCTTGGTGAGAAATGGAAAAGAGTGTATTGCTTAATATTGGCTTCGCCTGCTAATCTGCCGGCCTGA
>Ga0180732_1001289_pt1 | contig 15977 bp, 14 predicted proteins | sample KR11_01MetaG_FD_148674 | JGI IMG/M metagenome (GOLD analysis project Ga0180732, IMG submission 148674) | Groundwater microbial communities from the Olkiluoto Island deep subsurface site, Finland - KR11_0.1 MetaG | ecosystem: Environmental > Aquatic > Deep subsurface > Groundwater | place...
TTATATCCAATGAGCTTTGAGACGGGATTTTTCTGAATTCAGGTTTTAATATTTAAAATTCTTGTTGTCATGAAGGCATGAGTTATTCTTCCGGTTGAAGTGGCGAAGATATGTTTTTCATGGGAAACAACCATGCCCATAACCCAGCCTCTTCCATATCCTGCTGTCACATCTGCGCTTTAAGTTTATGAAATCATCAATCAACAAATTCAATTAATACAGAGGTCACGATTTGTAGGACACTACCGATTATTCTTACCTGGATTCATTTACCAGAAGAAATTGAAAAGTCTGCAGCGATGTGTGAGAATACGGAAGCGATTATAAACAGGCGGAGTATGGGAATATATTACTTCCCGGAGCAGGCTGCCAGGACGGACGTTTTCATATTTGAGGTATCGCAGGCTGAGGCTGAGTAAGTCTCGACCTCTACGGGCAAGCAGTGGAGGTTCTCGATTACTTCTGCACATGGGTATGCAGCCCTGTCTTACGCTCTGCTTCCCTACGGCATTCGTGCAGGACTACACCGAGGCAGGCTATAACCAGAATGTGATGACCAGAGCGCCAGGGTTTGCACGGCGGAGGATCGCCTGAACCTCAACCGAAGGCTATTTTAGAGTAACGTTGCCTGGGGTTCGGCTGCACGCGATGCTAAGTAAAACATTCATAGTAGTCTTTTAACATGAGGATTTCTCTCAATAAGACTCATCTGCATGTCCTCCCTTCGTCCCTAATTGCCTGCAGATTTATGATTTCTTCGACGTGAAGTTCCGCTATCAGAACAGCGGATGCCGGAGCGAATCCCGGTAAATTGATAATGTATTCTCCTTTCTGGAGACTTTCTGAAGAGATCTTTGCAGCGCTTATCAGATTTTCAAATTCATTTCTGTACCATTTTTCTATTGAATAGCGTTGCATAAATCCTCCCTTCATCTGTCAACCACCATATTTTTACTCCTGTTTTTCCCCTGAAAGGTTCGCCTCTTTTAATGGCGCCTCTCCTGCTCTGTATCAATCTGTCAGATTCCATGACTCTCAGACTCGGTATAATGCTCTGGGGTTCCACCCCAAGGCTGGATGCGATGTTCCTGGTAATAAAAGACCGCATCTGTTCATCATCACATTCTTTGATGGCTCTCCCGAGTGCATTCTCTATCATCAAAAGGCGTGCAAGTATCCGTTTCATCTGCTTGCTTATTCTGTCAAGATATCCGGCGGCTGGAATAGGGAATTCTTCTTTTATTGCAACTCCCGTTCCCTTTTCCAGGATTATGAAGGCTCTGCATCCGCACATCCATGCAGCGCTGTGCGCCGCCAGTGATAGGGTCTTTGTGCCGCCTGTGACATTTACAGCTTTATCTTTATCGGGTTCACTCTGTATCAATTCGATGGTTTTATTGAGACATTCTATGAAGTCAAAAGGATTGACCTCATGGATTTCGACTTTGATATAGAAATCCTCCAGCAGCTTTTTCAATTCATGGGCTTTTTGAACCGGGTTTATGATGATTGTGCCTTTCTTGATCTCAGAATCCTTATAGATTTCATTCAGCGGCTTTCCTGCAATGAGAATCACTTTATCCACATTTTCCATTTTCCGGACTCCGAGTTTGACAACATCCTCAGAACCTCCAAGCGTGGCGATCAACACAGACATGCATACCTCCTTTCAATCAAGAATAACAAATTCCCGTTCCATATACTGTTCCATATCAAACCCTTTACCTATAACAATTTTCTTTTGCATGCAGGCTCTGCAGGAAGGTATGATGAGAACTGAATCCTCCTCGCTTCCGGCATCTCTTTCAAGGATCTCCTCTATATCTTGTGAAATGTCTTTTACTTTATCAGGTTTTATATCACCGAAGAATACGCTTTTCTGCACCCGGAAAAGCCCATAATCCTTACATTTCTCTGATGTCCGTGTCCTGATACAGTTATCGGAAATGTCATAGATCAACCACAGGAGCAAGATTACCTCCCATACACAAATGGCGTGTAAAACCCGTTTTCACAGCTTATGAATTTAACAACACCCCTTGCCTGCATGAGTATCAGGCTGGAGAAGGAATGCCTGAAATTATTATACGAAATAATATTATTAAGCTTCGTTATAATAGATTCGACCGCTTTATGCTTCCCGAAATTATCCAGATAATATCCATTTTCCACACGGATCAAATTATCCTGCTGGACGACTTTCCTTGATACCAGGGTTATCATGCTCCTGTCCACGATCGGTTGTCTCCATTCTTCCATCAGATCCAGTACCATGGAAGGCTTGCCAGCGCGATCAGCATGAAGAAAACCCATATACGGGTCAAGCCCGGAAAGGATGACGGCTTTTTCTAACTCCGTAAAGAGGATGCCATACCCATAACCGAGAAGGGCATTGAATAAATCCTGCGGCGGCTGCCTTGTGCGCTGACCAAGGTAGGCTTCTTCAGGAAGCACATGCTTGAGGGCGCTGAAATACTGTCTTGCAGCTTCTCCTTCGATGCCCATCAGCTTCTGTCTTGAGATATCTATATTTTCATCAAATTTAAGTTTTTCACTGGAGGTTTTTATCTTTTCAGCCATATCTTTGAGCCGTGGGTTGTTCCTGTCTTTTGCCAGGATTTCCAGTAATACTGCCATGTTCCTGATCTTTGCTTTGATTATTCCTGTGATCAATAAGATCCCTTTTCCGTTATCATATGCTTTTACCTGGAACCTGCGAACAGATGCAGCGTTTTCGAATTTGCAGGAATATGTTCTTGCAAAAGGCTTTCCCATCTTATCAAAAAATACTATGTCAACTCCATTTTCAACTGCAAGGGCGATAGCTGCGGATGAAATTGCAGCTCCTTTATATATTAGCATCTGCGACACTTTATCTGCCGAGAATTCCCTTTGTTTTGATTCTTTTGAAATTATGAAGCGGTTTCCCTTCTTGTGGATGTAACTTCCATAGTCGTCTATTATTATACGCATCTGAATCAACCCTTTTTTTACTTAACTTATTATTATGTTTGATGGAATATTGATCCAGATATAGTGATTCCCGAATAATTCGGTTTTTTCTCGAACTTGTATTTATCTTTGAATTCTTTCCTGCAAATTAAGGCGAAGGCTTTTGATTACCGGAAGTAGTTCAATTCTCTATTTTTCATGAAACCAGCATCCATCTCAACATTTTTAAGAGACTTTCATTAGAAGATGGATTCTTGAAAAACTTCTACACGCTCAGATAGAAAGTCATCATATCAATGTCAGATGCCTTGAAAAGAAACGTGTCTTAATTCTAAGATCATTCAAATTCCGGAGTATCGCCCTATTCATTGTAAATTTTTTCAACGCAATGAACAAGTTCGTACATTCACAAATTATAAAATCACCGCCGGATGAATCTTTAGCGAAAAGTTTATCTATGGTGGATCCTTATAACTGTAATTGCTGAAGGTTGATTCTCTCCAATACCTCTATAAACGGAGGCATATAAGGCGTTTATTTGCCAAATAAAGGGAAAAATCAGCCTAATTGCAGAACGGCTTCCATTAAAACAAGGATTGAAACGTCGTACTTCCTTACTGTATACGGGCGATGCAGGTACTATTGCAGAACGGCTTCCATTAAAACAAGGATTGAAACACTCTGGTTCTTCTCCGTCCCACCAGATTCCAACATAATTGCAGAACGGCTTCCATTAAAACAAGGATTGAAACCAAATGCTGTAATATAGGTTACTGTGCCTGATTTTTATTGCAGAACGGCTTCCATTAAAACAAGGATTGAAACTATCTGTTAGAAAATCTGAAGTCCCGCATACCGGACAATTGCAGAACGGCTTCCATTAAAACAAGGATTGAAACCCATTTGTTTTGTATTTACGGCACTTGTATCACATATTGCAGAACGGCTTCCATTAAAACAAGGATTGAAACGATTATCCCCGAAGGGATTCCTATTTTATTTACTGATTGCAGAACGGCTTCCATTAAAACAAGGATTGAAACGAACGTCCCATAGCTGAACGTAACCTTATCTTTGAATTGCAGAACGGCTTCCATTAAAACAAGGATTGAAACAAGATTTATGCTCCCTTAAGAACTTGCAGTTCTTCATTGCAGAACGGCTTCCATTAAAACAAGGATTGAAACAATAGCCAGCCATATTGCTACCATGCCAATCCAATAATTGCAGAACGGCTTCCATTAAAACAAGGATTGAAACAAGTTATCGATTCTTTTTACAACTTCGTTTAATCTGATTGCAGAACGGCTTCCATTAAAACAAGGATTGAAACTATTTTCTAAAATGTTAATCTTTTATCATGCCATATTGCTTGAGCAGTCTCTATCTTAAAAAGTCAAATTCGGAAAAACTCCGAATCATTCGCAAATCTCTATATTAAACCCCATAACCAGTGATTGAAATAGATGTTATCGATCGCTGGAGGGATATACCATATACAGTAAATTCATAGCCGAACTGCAATTGAAATTATACACAGAGGCGAAGGACGACAGGAAGAAACGTTTTGGAGACCTCAAAAAGCTGCTCTTAAAAGACGAAATCCTGTATGCTGCATGGAACGACATCAGGCAAAACACAAAAGCGCCGGGCGTGGACTCTTTAACTGTCAACAGAGTGGAAGAATCTGGCGCAGCGGATTTCTTGAAAACAGTAAAAGCAGAATTGAAAGAGAATAGATACAGCGCCGACATGATCAGAGGCATAACAATTCCAAAAAAGGATGGTGGAGAAAGGCAGATTGGCATCCTGACAGTTAAAGACCGCTTAGTGCAGGCGGCTGTGAAACTGATACTTGAGCCGATATTTGAAGCTGACTTTGATGAAACTTCGTTTGGATACAGGGCAGGCAAGTCAACGAAACTCGCAAGCCTTGAGGTATATAAATGGCTTGAAGCCGGGAACAAACATATTTTCAAAAGTGACATAAAGAAATGTTTTGACAGCATACCTCATAAAAGGCTCGTGTTATGCCTGAAAAAAAGAATAAATGATAGATTTATTCTCTCGATGATAGGATCATGGCTGGCTGCCGGAAAGATGGAATCCGAAGCTGTTGAATATCCCGAAAAAGGAGTTACCCAGGGCGGGATCATTTCTCCACTTCTGGTCAATATATACCTTGACCAGTTTGACAACAGGTGGCTTGAGGTGGGATTAAAGAGCCTCAATGATGATTTCAAAGGACATCTTGTGAGATATTCAGATGACTTCGTGATACTTTCCAAGAAGAAAATAGATTTTGATTATGTTCAGGGGATACTTGCAGAGTTGGAACTTGGGCTGAACAAAGATAAGACACGCATGATTCTGGCACGAGATGGATTCGAGTTTCTTGGTTTTTATTTTATTGAGACATTCCCGGATAGCAGGTACAAGGGAAGGATACGAATATTTCCATCAGAGGCATCTATTCAGAAAGTTGCCAAATACATACAGGAATCCACGGATATGAACCAAAGAAATGGTCTACCTCTTGGTGATACAATTCAGAATATGATGAAGGTTATTGATCCGTGGCTGAATTATTATCACCATACGGATTATTTTGCAGGGATAAATATAATTCAGCAGTGTTTTAATGATTGCACCCAGAGGTATATTATGAATCTGCAGGTGAATCGGGGGCAGAATGATTTAAAAAAGTATTTAAATGATGATGTGAATTTGTTACCGAAACAAGTGTGACCTTGGGGAAATGATTTGCATGGTTATTTCAATAGATGAGGGCAATCAAAATGGAGAAACATGAACACGATAAAACCTTTAGAGTTCAACATTAAATTTGTCACGCCTCTTCTTATTGGGGGCGCAAATAACCATGTCGATGAAAATGGTCTTTCAGGCAAAGCTCTGCGGGGATGCTGGCGCTTCTGGTTCAGAGCCATGGTTGGCGGGATGATGAAAGAGATAAACAAAAAAGACCTAATTTCATTAGAAAATCGGATATTTGGTTCAGCAGATAATGATATCGGTGCAAAATTTAGATTGAATGTACTAAAACTGGATAAATATGAACATGAGAAATTTATTTTAGGTTTCATGAGAAATGGACAAGAACAAAAAAAATATGGATTCTCTGAAGGTTCATCTTATTCAATAACGATTATTCCGCGCGAAACGAAGTGGGAAGATGAGATGAATATTTTATTTTCCACTATTTGGCTCTGGGGAAATCTTGGTTCAGTTGGAAACCGGGAAAGACGCGGATTTGGTTCGCCAGTGATTTGCCTTAAATCAGGTAGCGATGACCATATCACACTTCAAAATTCAGATAAAACAACAATTACATTACCCATTAAAGAACATCCTTTCAAAGATTCAAAAGAACTCAAAGATCATCTTAAAAAAGGTTTGAGCAGTGTATGGTCATTCTATGAGCACTGGGTTAAAGCTAATAAAGTCAACACTATTGATAAAAATATAGAAAACCTTCCCGATCCAATTGATGCGCCATATTATATTCTGCAAAGTCTTGAGCAGGTTTGCGTGGGTAATTTAAGCTATTTTGATGGGGGTGATGCCATTCGTGCAGTTCACGGAAGGAGTAATTGTGATGAACTGGGATGGGCAATACCAGATCGAATGGCTTCACCTGTATTCTTCAGGTTCCATGATGTAAAAAGGAATAGTCAGGTCGAGTATTTACCAATGTTCACATGGTGCAAACAAGATGTTCATGATAAAGATTGTGCGAGGAACTATCTAACTAATATATCAATTGATAGAAAAAAAGTGTTTACTGAAAACTTGATCGGAAAATCTATATGAATCAAACGTTGATGGAAAATATTCAAACACCTGGAACAAAATTATATCTTCTCAGGGTTTCTGTTGGTCCAGTTCAGGAATTTATCAGCGAAGCGAGGAAAACAAGAGACCTTTTCATAGGAAGCCAATTACTTTCGGAAGTAACAAAGAAGTCCATGAAACCCATTATCGATAAATATGGACGAGATGCTGTTATTTATCCTTGCATTCAAGGATATGACCTTAACAAAAATTCGATTCCAAATTTGTATATGGCGGTTATTCCAGAAGATGGATTAGATAGTATAGTTCCGCTAATGGAAAAAGAAGTACATGATTTTCTGAAAGAAAAAGGGGATAAAGTTCTGGAGATATTCGGTGGTGATTCTCAATTTGAATCGTTGTGGAATTACCAGATTAATAACCACTTTTATTTGAATTGGGTTGCTATTCCAATTACAGAAGACGATTTGAATAAATCATATCATACAAAAGTTAAGTCTGTTCAAGATTGCCTTGAAGAGAGAAAACTCACAAGAAACTTCGGGTATTGGGATGGGAATAATTCTAATAAGTGTGTGCAATGTGGACATAGAGAAAGCATTCAGGATGATATATATTCAAAATTGAAGAAGATTAATCAATTCAAGGGAAAAATCAAGAAAAATGAAAAATTATGTGCTGTTTGTTTATTCAAAAGATTCTTAGAAGCTAAAGATATTGGAAAAGATGATCCAAGATTTAAATCTGTAGTTGATGTTTCCGTAATAAATTTTAAAAATTTGGTTGAAAAATATCAAACTGAGAAAGAAATACAAGATTTCTTGAAATTGATAAACGACCTTAAAATGTTGCTTGGTTATAAACCTTTTAACAAAATTGAAGATATAGATGGGGAATGGTTTTATTCAGAAAACTTGAGTAATAATTATCTGAAAAAAGAGTATGAAGTGGAAGATAATGCACAGATCAAGATTCTGGAAGAATTATCCCAAACAGCTCAAACAGCATTGAAATTAGTTTATAATATTGTAAATAAAACTCCTTCTAAATATTACACCATAGTAAGTATGGATGGGGACGATATGGGAAAACTGATGTCTGGAGAATATCATGATGATCAAACATTCACAATGAAGTCTCAAAAACAGCTTAGTAAAACTTTAGCAGAAATTAGTTCAAAATCTTTTGACTTAATAAAAGAACCTAAAAGAGGAAATGGATTTTGTGTTTATTCAGGGGGAGACGACCTTCTTGCATTTCTTCCTATCGAGAAAGCTTTACCTGTGATAAATGAAACGAGATTTATTTTCAGTGAAGGGTTCAGGAAAATTAATGAGAAACCCACGTCTAGCGCTGGGATAGTTATCCTTCATTATCACTACCCGCTAAGTAAAGCTTTGAATGAAGCAAGGAATAGTATTGAAAATGCAAAAGAATGGTTTAAAGATAAGGATGCATTTGTTATAACATTGATAGTTTCTTCTGGAACTGAGATTACTTGGGGTTCAAAGTGGTCAATTCCAGATTTCACATTTCAAAAAGATAATTCTTCTATTACTATCGCTCAAATACAGATTCTCGATATTTTGGCACGTTTTGTCTCATTTATGACTGAATCTCCAAATAACAGGTTGGGTACTGGTTTCATATACGATTTCCTGAAAGAATTACCAGTATTTTATTCTTATAATAAATACAAAAAATGGAATTTAGATGAGCATATGTTTAAAGCTGAATTTGAGAGATTGCTTAAACGTCATGTTCCAGGAGATTCAAATTTATGGAATGATTGTTTCCAATGTGTTAATACTTTGGAACTGTTCACAGAATTGTTTACATTTATGGCGAATCCGGATAATAGCGAACAATTGAATATTGAAAATCAAAGCATTGTTAAAGATAATTTTGAACATTTCCTCCAGATATCATCATTTCTTGCAAGGCAACAAATAGGAGTTCCTGATGAACTATGATTAAGATAAAAATCGAGCCAATGGATACACTTCTCTTCAGAGACTCAAGACCGTTTTCTGCCGGGGAAGATACTATAGCGGAGTTTAACTTTCCATCTCCTCTCACATTTTATGGAGCCATAGGTAATGCAATCCTAAATGTTACAGGGGGTGTCGATCATAAAAAATTCATCGATCCGTCATTTGATCATCCTGTACTTGGAAAATATGATAGTGAACTAAAAAATACCAGACTGAAACTTAAAGGTCCTTTTCTGCATCGAGATGGGAAACTATTCTTTCCTCCACCATCAAATCTTTGGATATATGGTCAAGAAAATAAATATATTCCCAAAATAGCATTACCTTATGATAACAATTATAAATGGGATATAAAAAAAGAGAATCTAAAACCACTCAGGCTGCCAAAAGTCGAACATAGTAAACCAAAACCATTGAATAAATATATTTCTATCGATGTTTTGTCTGGGTATCTTTCTGGGAAACCTAAAACATTTGCAGGACGATCAGAAGGTGAATTTTTTATTAAAGAAGTCAGATATGGTCATGCAATTTCACAAGATTCACAGACTGTAAAGGACAGATGTTTTTATTCTGCAACACATATCAGATTTAGAGAAAATGTAGAAGGTGCAAATCATAAAAGAACCGGATACATTCTGATTGCAGAGGGAATTGAAGAGAATGATCTTCAAGATAAAATAATATATCTCGGTGGTGAAAGAAGAAAAGCAATAATATCGGTAAGTAATGCCAAAAATATCATTTCAGAACAACCGGAAGTTTTAGAGAAAATCAAATCTACAAAAAAATTTTTTATATACCTTGCGACACCTGCTATATTTGCAGATGGCTGGTGTATGAACAATAATTCAGATTTCGTTGGCGCAGAACTTGTCGGGGCAGCAGTGAACAAGCCCAAGTACATAAGCGGCTGGAGAATTACAAAAAATATGAAAGGTGAGCCGAGAGCTATTAAAAAAGCTGTTCCTTCCGGAAGTGTGTATTTCTTTGAGGCAAAATTATGGACTGACAAACAATTTGAAGATATGTACAAAAAATATCACTTTGGAAAAAGCTTATCTGATGAATACCCTTCAGCAGGGTTTGGTATTGGTTTAATAGGAAGTTGGCAAATAATTAACAGGAGTTAAAATGAAAGAATATGACCTGATGTTTGTGAATGTTATTACGCCTCTTCACAATGGTTCTGGAGAGGGGTTAGGTATCGTGGATAATCCGATTATGCGTGAGAGAACGACTCAGTTCCCGATAATACAGGCTACTTCCATAAAAGGAGTATTGAGAGACGCATATGAAGAGAAAAAGAAATCTAATGTGGAAGCTCTTTTTGGACCTCCGCCTGGTAAGGGGGAAGAACATGCAGGAGCTGTTACTTTTGGTGATGGACAGATACTTGCTTTTCCTGTGAGGTCACTTAAAGGCTGTTTCGTATGGATAACTTCACCACTTGTGCTATGGAGATTTTATCAAATGGTAAATATAATTGATAATGGGCAGTCGCCTCAGTCATTCCCAAACCTGAGTCCATTGATTAAAAAAATCCATTCCAGCAAAGCAAAAATATGCCCATCTGGAAAAAAGGACATTGCATTAGAAAGCAATCAAAGTAAAACTGGCGAAATAAATATCTTCCTTGAAGAATTTTCTATTAAATGTATTGAATCGAAGGAATTAGAAGCTTTATCAAAAGAAATAAGTCCAAAAATTTTTGATAATGTAGATACTTTTATGAAAACGGAGTTTGAAAAAAAACTTGTAGTATTGGATGATGATACATTCCGATATTTCGTTACCAATGCCACGGAAATAGTTCCAAACATCAGAATTGGTAAGAATGGAACAACTGAGATTGGTTCATTGCGATATACTGAATTTCTTCCATCAGAAACAATTATCTACAGTATCCTCACTTTTGATAAAGCAAGAACAAAGAATAATCAATTAGATGCAACAAAAGTAAAGGAGGAATTTCATAAGACTAAATTGAGCATTATCCAGTTAGGGGGAGATGAAACCACAGGTAAAGGGATCGTTAAAATTGCTCTATTAAAAGGAGAGGCAACAAATGATAGACCTAAACATTGACCATGACAGAGCAAATTATGCTTATAAATGCATTGAAGAAATTAAAAAAAACGAACGTTTAGAAACTAAATATAGAAGTGCTGTCCGTTCTTGCGGTGCATTGATTCAAAAGTCTGGATTAATACAAACTCTTTCCTTTTACATAAGCAAAAAGAGTGAAACGACCAATGAACAAACGCATTATGAGAAGCTTGCAGAACATATTCTGATGTGGGAAAAAATATGTGGTAAGGGAGATAATCTTTTAAATAGTTATAAAAAACTCTTAACTTTTTCAGATGAAGAGCTGATATATAAAACTCAGGAAGCAAAAGCTGTTGCACTCTGGCTGAAGAGATTTGCAGATACTATGCTAAAAGGGGAAACTTGAATGATGATACTTCCCAATTCAAAATGGATGATGGATAATTCAAAAATTATGGAGAACATTATCCAGAAATATGATTTAAATCCATCTCTGATTATAGATAAATACCTTTTCTGGGAAGGCAATTCTTTATCCCCTGATTTCAATAAAAAGGCAATAGCAAATAACAAAATGTCGCATTTGAATAAAGCGGTCATTCTTGAATGTCCCCTAAAAATCAAACATTTTGAATCCTTAAAAAATAGAAAAAATTCCCTTCCTGACATCTTAACTTTTGTTCTCACTACAAAAACAAGAGTAATTGTTAATCATGGGGGAGAATCGATACTTGATAATTCCATCGCTTTACATACATATTATGGATTTCCCATTATTCCAGGTTCAGCAATAAAAGGTGTGGCAAGGCATTTCTGTGAGGAGTTTGAAAACCTTGAAAATCCTTTAATCAAAAAGATTTTTGGAAATTTTCCAAATGATAAGGAATCCGAAGAAGGGGAAATTATATTCCTTGATGCCTGGCCAGTAAATATCGAAAAGGTTCTTGAAATAGATGTATTTACACCACATTATCAAAAATATTACCAGACGTCGAATCTGTTGGAGCTTCCAAGAGATGATCAAAAGCCTATTCCTGTTAATTTTCTTGCTGTAAAAAAAGGTATCAAATTTGAGTTTGTGATTGCACCAACATCAAAGTGTAAGAAAGAGGATAGAAAGTCCCTATTAAATGTAACAAAAGATATCGTCATCAAAGCATTGAAAACCTTTGGAGTCGGTGCCAAAACTGGATCAAATTATGGATATTTTCAATAGGAGATGAAATATGTCGAGAACAATAATTACAACCTGCGGCACAAGCCTTTTGCAATCAAGTTGCTGGAGCTATAATGGTTTGAATGAAAAACAACTTTCAGAAGATGAACTTGATAGAAGAGAACATGAGGAGAAATGCGAAAGCACTCTTATGGAAGCGATGGATAATAAAAAAGAATCTGAGGTTTCTAAATCCTTCTCATGGTTAGATACAGATTATCTGAGAGATTTACCTGCTGAACTTGCATCTCTAAGAGCAATCCAGATTTATTTTGAGGAAAATGAAAAACCTATCGGTGAAGGTGATAAGGTAATACTCCTCCATTCTGATAACAAAAAGGGGAGGTTTTGTGCAGAAATACTTTGTACTGTTCTGAATAACAAAGATATTAATTTGCTTCCTGGTGTTATTACTAAAAAAAAGGAGGTAACCGGTTTAGACCCCCAGGATAGAATTATGTTTGGAAAAGCCTTAATGCGGGTCTGGAAAAAAATAATCCTGAAGCCTGATAACGAATTGAGAAATTATATATTTAATCTTACAGGTGGTTATAAAGCCGTTGGTATATTGCTTGGAGGTATCGCTTATCATATAGCAAAAGTACCAATTTTTTATCTCCATGAAGAAACAGGATATGATGATATTACATTTATGTGTTTCAATAAAAAAGGAGATATGGAAAAATGGTTTTATGCGAGCAATTTCAACATCACTAAAAGAAGAATCGAAAGCGAAATCGATATTTCAGATAAAATAGGCACGTCTGATAAATTTTAAATATTAATGGATAAATTATATTCATTTAACTGGAATAAAATTCCTGGAAGTGATACTAAGATATTTAAGAAGTTGCTAAGAGAAAACTTTGATATTGATTTGGTAAGAAAGGCAAAAATTGTAAAAATCAATGACAGTAAGACTATAAGGGTATTTGATGGAAAAAATTATCTTTCACTGAGTATTAACGATAATAAAACAGTGGCAAATCTAATAATCAACGGTAAAAGAAGTGATAAATTTATTTTTAAGATAGAAGATGTTATGCTGTGCGTTTATAAATTTGAAGAAATTTATTATGATGTAGATACTGCTAAATTGATTGAGAACATAAGAAATAACTACCCCAAGTTCAATCCTTCTGATATTCCAAAAGAAGCTCCAGAGAATCCTTTGCATGCATACATAATAAGAAGAATTGCTTTGTATATTGATGATGAGAAACTTGAGAATCAAGGTGATTGGCAAAATTACTGGTTTAGATGCTGTATTAGTGAAAAATGTGATTATATTTTTTCGATTCTTAAGTTAAGACATGTTAATCGAGAGGAAGATTTGCTAAAAATATGCAATCCTGAAAGCAAACTATGGAAAAAAGCAGGCGATGAAAGAATAAAAATAAATATTGATTTATGTATTGATTTTTTCCTCAAAAGATATAACTTAATGAAAGCATTTAGTTTATGTTGGAATTATCCTTCTTCAAAAATTCATTTAAATTGGATCGAACTATTTTTTCCACGTATGATTGCAGGAATATTTGTAGGATTCCTTCCTATAATAACTTCAAATGATTTGATGAACTTCATAGACGGTAATCAATCAAATTTAAAATTATATGCCTTTTTTGCATTTATGTTTATATTAACAGTCATTTATTTTTTATATGAATGTTACAAAATAACTCAGAAGACATTGGATATTGAAAAAATATTTATGAGAATTTCTCCTGTCTTGATGGTAAGTTCTATTGAGGCGTTTCTTATTTCAATAATATTTGCTTATGTAGGTCTATTTGGCGATAAGGGATGGGTTTTATCAAAAATCATATTCTATGCAATGTTTGCTTTATTTATCGGTATCCTTGCACAGCTCCTATGGGAAGAAAAAACAGCAACAGAACCTCTTTAAAATCTCGATCAAAATGAATAAAATTTATCTATTTCGGTGATCTTTATGTCTAATATAATCCGAGTCGTTTCCGCAGTAATCATAACTGATAGACCTGTGAAAGAACCTGCTTCCATGCTTCGAGGCTACATTGGCGGTAAATTTCCTGAATACACTCTTCTCCACAATCACCAAAATGATGGCTATGACTACCGATATCCGCGGGTTCAATATAAGCTGCTTGAAGGAGCACCTGTCATCCTTGGAATAGAGGATGGGGGAGATATTTTGATGAAAATCCTGCCAGGAATTGAATCTCTTCAGCTTGCCAACAATTTATATAATGTATTGGAGACCAAAATAACTACCAGAAAACATGTAATTCAGCAGTTAGATACTCTGAAGAACTATAAGTTCGCTACACCCTGGCTTGGATTGAATCAGGAAAATTATGAGAAATACATTCAGGCAACAGACTGGAAAAATCGGAAAGCTCTGCTCAATAGCATTCTTTTGGGAAATATTCTTTCAATGTGTAAAGGTCTGGGTATCAAAATTGAAGAAAGAATTAATCTGCAAACCCATCTTGATAATGCAAATGTTCACTATAAAGGAGTTTTGCATAAAGCGTTTATGGGGAATTTCAGGGTAAACTTTGAATTGCCGGAATTCTTTGGGTTGGGAAAAGGAGTTTCTCAGGGATTCGGAGTGGTGATGCATGCCAAAGAAAAAATCGATCACCTCTGATTCATAAACACCATTCATCGACTTCAAATTTGCAGAACCTGACAATTTTTCATATACCTTGAATATTCACAAACAGAATTGGCACGTCTACTTTTTGTATACCAAATTATGCGCCCCCTCTCTTCGCACAACCCCCCGCCTCCTGTACAAAACATTGCACCCCACATGCCCTCAAAATACTCCTGCACAAAACCACAGGTCAACAGAGCATAAGACACTGCAGCAAATCCACGAGTTGAACTGATGTCGAACCTTCGCGTTTTTCAGGTGGAAGTATTCACTTCCTCGGCGTCAGCCTGCGATATTCTCAATATTCTCGCACATCGCCGTATGCTTGATGGATACATGGTACTGCCAGTCTTCCTCTGGGAGCAGATTCCTGTTCAACTCTTTCACCGTGTTCCAGATCGGAATATTAGAATCTCCACTCGTAAACTGGTGGATTGCACAAAGAAGAAGGGTACCTGTGGCATCCAGGCCGTCGTAACCGAAGCCTATAGAGGCGCAAGCAAGATGGGCAAAGGAAAGAAGCTCAAATCTTCCAATGTTACGGCGGATTTCGAGAAGTTTGAGAACTTTTCTATCAGAACAGGGATACCTCAGAGCAGGCGGATAACATGGTCTCTGAGTATGAGATGGATACCATGGTCTCGGAGCTTACAGTTGCGAACATGGTGTTCGGGAACTCATTTACCGTACTTGACCCGGCGGAGTCAGACTTTGACTTCCTGGAACAGTTGAGTCCGAGATACATTACCATTCAAAAGAACAGAGACGGAAGGCATGATGGATGGAAGTACAAGGAAAGAGATTTTGATTCCATAGTTCTCCGCATAACAATCGATAAAATTATAACCATAGATGAACGTAAATACAATGCAGTAAATCTGCGTTTATCTGCGTTCATCTGCGGTTTAAATAAATATCAAAAGACATGGCAACCTGATTTCAGTGACTTTCCATATTAAATTCTGATATATGAGCCAAATAAAGGATAATCAACCACAGAGGACGCTGAGAGCACAGAGGCGTATGTTTCTCTGTGTCCTCTGTGCGCTCTGTGGTTTCTAAAACCAGAAAATAATAAAAAGTTTCGATTTCATGTTAAAGTCAGAATCCTTTGGGTTCTTTTTTCCCTTTTTTATTAATCATGTGTCGGTATTGAAAAAATGGAACCGCAGATAAACGCGGATGAACGCAGATTAGTGCGACAAGAAGGTATATCATGAATTGCTAGGTGCTACCCCTTCCATTTGGGGTAATTCTACTATGGTATGCGCCAATGGTAACGTTGGGGTGTAAAGCCCATAGGACA
>Ga0180732_1001290_pt1 | contig 15970 bp, 22 predicted proteins | sample KR11_01MetaG_FD_148674 | JGI IMG/M metagenome (GOLD analysis project Ga0180732, IMG submission 148674) | Groundwater microbial communities from the Olkiluoto Island deep subsurface site, Finland - KR11_0.1 MetaG | ecosystem: Environmental > Aquatic > Deep subsurface > Groundwater | place...
GTTGACGATATAACTGAAGAAGACCAATGGTCAGATAAATCCGCAAGTGGATATGATATAGTACCTTCTTGGTCTGGTTCGGCAATGTTATCGGCTGTTCTTGCAGTATCGAAAGTACTATTAAAGGTGGATAATAACCTATCAATTAATATGCAAAATATGTTTGAAAAATGTGATATAATGAACTGTTTAGATATGGATACTGATTATGGAAAAAATCTTATAATCCAACAAGAAGGTAAACTTCAACTTGAGAGGCTTCGTGAAGTCTTGAATATCCGTATAGGAGATTTATTACACCATTTGATGTCAACCGGAATAAAAATAAATTCTGCTTCCTTAATGAAGATGATGGACAGAACTAACCTTAGTTTGGTGTCAGAAATATTGAATGTATTGTGCAGTCCTATAACTAATTTTCTTAATGAATTGACCGATAATAACAATAAAATAGAAGATATGTTGAATATAATTATGTATAGAAATAAGGGGGAATAATGTTGGAAGGAAACTTTGCCAAAAAAGATTATTATTGCTGGAAATGTGGTGTAGTAGTTGATGAAGATCTGTTAAAAAAGAAAAATGAAGGTATCGGAACGTATCAATCAACAGTTGTTTCCTGTCCATTTTGTGGTCGTTATATGGTTGAATATAATACGTCTATCCAACAAACTATAAAAAAGTCTGTCTCCATAGCAAAAAAGGAAGAAGATACTTCCTGGAACAATGAATCTCTTAAAGAGATAAACTGTTGTGCTCTGCTTCCCGAAATATATGCCTCAATGAATGCTGATACTTTTATAAAAATGCACTCATTGATGAATAAAATGGGAAGTAAAGAATGGCTTGCGTATTTAATTGGAGAAAGAAAAGAAAAGACCGAAGAAAACGAGTTAGAGATATACATAAAGGACTTATATTTACCAAAACAATACGCAACAAGTTCAAGCGTTGACGTTCTCGACTCAAAACGCCCAGAAGGATACGTTGGAGTAATACATTCTCATCACAGTATGAGTAAATTCTTTTCTGGTACTGACAATGAATACATTAACAGTAATCACGATTTATCCATCGTTGTTGCTAAAGACGGCATGAAGGGACAATATAGATTTTTCCCACCATGCTCTAAGAATGGACATTACTTCACACTCGATATAGAAATCTATATAGATTATCCTGACGTTGATACATCCAATATACAAGAAAGTCGTGTTGTTTTTGGTGCAAATCCATCATTATTTAATAATGATTATGAATGGTAATACTAGGAGAAAAAATGGTTTATGTTCATAAGGAAATAAAAGGTATATCAATTTTAGACTGTGGAAATGATATAGTTAATCTCTTCATGGAAAAATTTGTTGAAAACAATGCTGCATCTTTAGTAAAATTCGGATTCGTCACCTGTGGTTCTGATATAAAAATGAGTGAAGGTACTTTATGTTTTACATTAAATGCTTCTTCTTTATCAAAGATGGAAAGTACAATATATAGTACAGTTACTGTTGATAAATTCGATTATATTAATTTATTATATGATAGTCCGTACTCTGATTCATCATTAACACCAAAATCTGATGGAATACATATCTATGTCAAAAATAAAACCAGGAAAAAACTACTCGCAATCTATTATCCAGAATATTGCTCATTGTTAATTACTCTTTACGTTATAGGTAATACTGACTCTTTGGATGACTTTAATTTAAGGCAAGAAATGTGTGCTACGATTTTTGATATTATAGACGGTGCAGACTTTAAAGAACATTATACGATGAAAAGAAAAACTTCATCTAATGGTGGAAATATAATGATTAAAATAGGTGACTCTATATTGGAAGCTAATGTTCTAGGAGTAATTAAAGGAAACACAATATCTGATGTAGTAGAAAATAGAATCAATGAAAAATTCAAATCGTTAGTGAATCAATTTAATGCAATTTCTAGAAATACAGTATCAAGAATCGTTGACAAGTATGAACAAAAAATTAGTGAACGACAAGGAATACCGCCAGAAATTCTATATAATCTTACATATGAATCTAATGGATTTGTTTCCTCAACTACGGAAATAGGAATTTTTAACTCTTATTATCCGGCTTTTTTTACAATAAAATACTTAAAGGTAGATAATAATATTTTTGAAATACCTGCATGTGAACAAGTAACTATTGAAGGATACTGGAAATGCCAGCACGAACTCGGAAGTAATAAAATAATACATGTATATCTTGTTAAATTAGAATCTATTGGAAGAATGTATAAAAGTAGTAATGAGTATCTTTGTACGTTTCATTCAACTTCTGCAGGAGCTTGTATCGGAGACTTAGGTGACAGAATTTTTTCATCAGCATATTTAACTCCTTCAGTAATACAAAAATTAAATCTGTCATTTGAAACTATAAATTGGAACTCGCCATTAGACAGAACACCCGGAGGTAAGTTAGCTAAGCTATCGGAATATATAGTAAATTCGCTGAAAAATTGGTACGACCATAAAATATTCAAACCACACTTAACTGAAAAAGATTTAGAAGAACTTGCTGAACTTAATACTGAAAAAGAACCACCGGTATATGTTGATAATGATGGAAGGGAGAAAAGAAATGCCTGGTGAAGAAAATAAATCTAGATTGGAAATATTATTAGAAGATAACGCTAACTATCTTCAACGGTTAGATGATGTATTTGAAGATTTATTTAATCTTGGTATAATACAAGAAAGAAAGGTTAGAATAGGTAAAGAGCCAACTGTAAAAATATCTTTGAATAAAGGTGTACGTGGAGATTTTTATGGTTGGGAAATAACTGTTGACTCCGATTTAAAAGAATATGCCAATCTTTTAAATATATTGGAAATTGTTAATACGGCATTGAAGGAAAAATTCGGAGTTAATACAAATTATCCAAAGGAGGATAAAAAATGAACAAAGAACAACTTGCTCAATTGTCAGAGCAATGTAAAAACTGTGCCCGATTTCCTGGTAGAATCGAGTTACATGGTGTAACAAAAATGGATGTGTTCTGTCCAATAAAGAAAAATGAAGAAGGTAAATACTCTATAACCGCTTTTTCTGGTACAGAACCATGCGAAAAATTCTTTAAGGACACAGAACCAATAATAACAGAAATAGAACAACCAGAGACTCCTACGAAAGAAGGTGAAGAGCCTACAGTAGAAGAAGATGAATATATGCCAGTATGTTTCATTGACCAAAAACGGGGATGCTATGAAGGATGTGCATTGTTCAACAAAGAAAATGATTTATGTCAAGTGTACCTTGCTCTCGAATCCTTCATGGATAAAACTGAAACTGAAAAGCAATTCCAGTTAGCTTTAGCTGAACAACAGGGTATAAAATTAGGAGGAGAATAATATGGGTGAGCTAAAAATACCAGATTCTATAAAAAACAACCTTCCAGAAGAATTGAGGGAAGGATTTATTGATGATTTAACTAATAATATAGCTGGAATAAATGCTGAAGTTCGTCTTCCACAAATATTAGTAAATCACCAAAATGCATCTTTCATAATGCCTTCGTCAGAGGGTGGAACTTTAGTAAAAGAAATAGAAGGAATCATTGTACATCAACAAAGGATTAACGGTTTATGGGAGAATATTGACCCAACCGATGAAGGAAGTGCGGAAAAAAACAGACTAATATGCTCATCTTTAAATGCAAAAGAACCAGAAAAACGAGAAGGATTAACCCCTCAAGCAGAACTATGTATTCATTGTAAGTTTAATCAATTCAGAACAGCAAAAAGAGGTACTGGTAAAGCATGTAAAAATATGGTAAGAACACATGTCATCATTTCTGGTGAAATATTACCATTCCGATTAACGATACCGCCATCGTCTCTGGTTGAATACTATAATTATGTTACAACTCTAACTAGAGAATATGCTCCATTGATAATGGTAAAAACAAGATTTTCTTTGAATAAAATTGACAAAGGTTCGATGGTATATTCTAAGTTTTCGTTTAAACGAACTGCGGTGTTGCCAACTGAAGAATATATAAAAATGAAGGCAGAAAAAGAAAAGTATCTTGCAATGATGATTCTGCAACCAATCGAGATTGAAGAATATGCTCATGGAGAAGCTGGAGATACCAGCATTGACGATATAGATAATCCATTATAAAAATAGTCATACCGCATGAAAGTTAAAGACCATCTCGTTTAAATGCGGTATGATAGGGGTGGGCTGTGCGAATTTCCCCCCACAGTCCACCCTGCACAAAAAGGAAAATTATGAAAACAACTTACCTTTTTGAATCAAAAGACAAAAAATTCTCATATGTATGGCATTCTACTATTTGTTTCAATTGTTTAGAAGGAACATACGGTTTAAGAGTACAAATATCAACCGAAAATGGAAAAACAAAATGTAGAAGTATATGTATTAACTGTATGATGGATGATTTTAAGCGATTACAAAGAAGAATGGGTGGTGTTGAAAAAAGAATCGAAACAATTAAAGAACGGAAGAAAAATCAATGGTAATACTTAAATTTCAATACGACAAAAATAAAGTAGCACTTGCAAAAAAAATTGGTGGCGGTAAGTTCAATAAAGAAAAAAAGTATTGGGAATATCCGAACTACCTACTTGATGATGTAAAAAAATCTGGAATAGGAGATGTATCTTTGGTTGACGAAAATAAGTGCTACGATAAGTATGAAATATGTCCATTTATAACAAAACCATTCGAACATCAAAAATTAGCTCTAGGTGAAGCGTTAAAAAGAAACGGATACGCATTGTTTTGTGAAACTGGGACTGGAAAAACCAAAATAGCTTTAGATTGTGCAACGATACGAATGTCTAATCATTTAATTCAAAAGGTGTTAATTGTATGTCCAAAAACTGGCGTAGGAGTTTGGGAAGAAGAAATAGAAAAACATACAAAAATGTATTATACTTCTTTAATAGGAACAAAAGCAGAACGGCAATTTAAATTAAGTGAATTCTTATCTTTAGGATTATTTGCAATTATAAACTACGAAGGTCTTCTGGTCTTAGAAGAAGAATTAAAAAAATGCGTTGATGAAAAGTGGATGTTAATTCTAGATGAATCAACTTGGATAAAAAATCCTAAAAAATCGCAATCGCAAAGAACTGCTATAGCAATTGATTTAGCGAAGAAATCTAAATACAGAATGATATTAAGTGGTGCACCAATATTAAATAATATAATGGATATATTCTCACAGTGGTTTATAGTTGATGTTGGAGAAGCATTCGGATTTTCTTGGTATAAATTCAGAAATGATTTCTTTATACCATCATATATGAATTTCAATTGGACACCGAAGAAAGAACTATACATGTATGTTGAAGAAGTTCTGGAAAAAGCTTCCATAAGAATACTAAAGAAAAATTGTTTAGACCTGCCTGAAAAAATATATGAAAAACGGTTTATCGAAATGGATGAAAGACAGGGTGAAGTATATGAATCAATGGTTGAAAATATGTTAGTATTTTTTGAAGGAAAAACAATAAGCGTTGATGTAGTAATAGCCCAAATGACTAAGTTACATCAAATAGCTAACGGTTTTATGTATCAAGAAGATGGTTCAGCTACCAGAATATCTAATAAAAAATATAACGCATTAATGGAAATATTAGAAGAAAATCCTAAATCGAACACCATCATATGGACACACTTTAAGGAAGACATGAACTTTCTTTACAATAAATTATGCGAAAAATATTACAATGTACGCAGAATGGATTCGAAAAATGCAACAGAAATTGTAAAAGAATACCAGAATTGTATGGATAAGCAGATCGTTTTAATTTCTAATCCAAAATCGTGCGGGTACGCCATAACCTTAACGAATACGGATATAGTCATATACTATTCAAACTCATTTGACGCTGGTGAAAGATACCAGTCGGAAGATAGATGCCATCGAATTGGACTCAAGCACAGCGTTGTATATCTCGACCTAATAACTAAAAATACGATTGAAGAAAAAATAATAAATGTGTTGCTTCAAAAACAAGATTTAATGAAAGAAGTTTTGGATTATAAGAACTTCTTGAAGGGAAAAAAATAATGCCAGTAATGACTGAATGTTGTACAATAGAAGAGTTTATTGATAAAATAAAATCCTACAACGATAGAATTAAACTTACCCGATTGTTTATACCAACAAATCTTAATGAAAATGGGGAGATTATAATACAAAATACCAGAGAAGATATTAAAAATCACCCTTTATCTATAATGGTGAAAAGAAGGACAAAAATGGCAATACCAATTAACGACGTATATAGCACGATAGAATTTGATAAAAATGCACAAAATCTTTATGCTAATTTGAATAGTATTAAAGTATATCTTTCTGGATTTAAAAACCAAGTTTCCTTTGAAAAAGAAGCATACATTGAATATTTAATAGATTATGAATAAATATAAAGGAGAAAAATAATGGGTAAAAAGAATCAAATCGTACGTATCGTAAAAACAAAAACATTTTTTAATAGACGTTATAATCTTCTGCCACTGCTTAAACAATTAATAAGGTGGATGCTTAAAAATAAACTAACAAGTGTCGAAAATATTTACGTATCGTCTAGTGAACTTGGAAAACATCTTACAATATATTATGATAATTAAGGAATGGCTGTGTAGTTCTGGAACGGATTTTCTTTGTCAACGGCTGCGTGCAGCGAGTACTTCAGATGCCGTTCTGGGAGACTTTGTAACCATGATTGTTAGTATCGGTGAAGGTATCTGGGATAAAGAACGCACGATGAATCGCCCAATGAAATGATAGCCGATAAATCATGCATCGCCACCGAGCATAATCGGTAGTTCTATTATGCCAGCCATTCCAATAATTACAAAAAGGAGAAAAAATGAAAGAAAAGATAGAAACAATAAGGAGGAAAATTGACCCTGCTTGAGATCAAAGACGCCATCGGCATTAAGTTCTATTATGTTGATGGCGATATAGATAATCCTAACGGACTATTGTATCATACCAATTGCCTTGAGATACTGCCGAAGATACCAGAGAAAAGCATTGACCTCGTGCTGACCGATCCGCCGTATAATATTAGTAAATTAAATGCTAACAGGGACAGAAGTAAATTAAATTCTTTTATTATGAGGCGTAAAAGTCCATTGAAATATGATTTTGGAAATTGGGATAATATGGAAAGAGACGAATTTCTAAAATTTACCGATATTTGGTTAAAAGAATGTTGCAGAGTTTTAAAAGAAGGCGGAACAATAATAAGTTTTTTTAATAAAGAAGACATAAGTTATCTTAGCTGGCAAGCTAAAAATTATGATATACGGACAAGAACTATAATAAGTTGGCATAAAACAAATCCAGTTCCGAGTTTTAGAAAAGTAAATTATTTATCAGCTTGTGAATTTATATGGGTTGGGAGTAAAGGAAGTGAAACTTGGACATTCAATTTTGGATTGCAAAAAGATATGCACAATTTTTTTGAAACCGCAAACAGTAGTTCTTATAAAGAAACAGAACATCCAACAGAAAAATCGATAAATTTAATTCAGTGGTTGTTAAACATTCATTCCAATAAAAACGATTTAATCCTTGACCCCTTTCTCGGCTCTGGCACTACCGCCCTTGCCTGCAAACAACTCAACCGTAAATTCATCGGGGTTGAGATTGACGAAAAGTATTGCAAAATATCGAAAGAACGGCTACAAGGAACGTCGGAAAACTTACCTTTTTAAGGAGAAAAATGATAAAATCATTATGTTGTTTTGAACGTAATTTTTATCTCATAATTATTGCCGACGTATCACGAAATAATATTAGGATAGATGGTAGATACTATAAATATGGCTGTCCTCTAAAAACTCTTAGATTTTCTACTAAATATTTATATGATAAAAACTATTCTTATATAAAATCAAGTGAACCGTTTACTGAAAATAAAACTACTATACGCTTTTCAAATAAGAACCAAAAGAGGATAAACCGCTTCTTCAAACAATGCTTATTTATAGCAAAAGATGGTTTAAGATATGGAGATGTCCAATAAAATTAAAAGGAGGCAAAATGCCTAAAATAACAATAACAGAAAGTGGTGCATTCCATTGTACAATGGATGCTGACAGAGTAGCAGTAGAAAAAATAGTACCGATGATAGATGTGGAAGTATGTAAACAAAATAAATGCGGGTTCTTTATTAAATATGCTAATGATACTCTAATGTGCTCATATAACGAACTCGCAAAACCACCAGAACAAAAAAAGGATGAATAGTGTATTATTGGTGCTTCCAATGCGAAAAAGTATTCAAATCTGATTGTATTCCGAATACGTGTCCATTTTGTGGAGCAGATATTTCCGAACTATGGGAATGGAAAGGAATACAAGAACTGCATCCAGAGTATCCAAAAGAACCAGTACATGGAGAGGTGTATCCATTAAAATGAAACCATATAAAGGATTTAATCATAATATTCTACAAAAGGATAAGCATGCTTGTCCAAGATGTAGAGTAATCTTAAGACCAAAATACAAATGCCCTTTTTGCTCAAAGGGAACAGATGTAGTAATATCTGTACCAATATCCGAATTAGGAGGAAAAAATGTTGATGGAGAAAATCCAGAGCGAAATAACACTAATACTAATAAAGTTGAATGACGATGATCTTTCTGCAGTAAACAAAAATGGAGAATATATCTGGAGAAATTTCATTGCTGAATTAAAAGAACTAGAAGGATTCGAACATGATGAAGAAAATGAATGTTACTTCGTTAATGCAAAAGAAGAAAGTAAACTCTCCGAGCTGTATCGAAAATACTTTGAAGATAAGAACCAATTAAAACTGTTTTAGCGAAAAGAGACGAAAATGGAAACAACAAAAAGAAAAAATAAATACTTAGATGTTTTTCTTAATGAAAAACAGGTAAAAAGATTAAAGGGCGGATATGCCGTAAACAAAAAAGTTAAAGGCACACGTCTGTCAATAAAATGTTCAACTGTCAATCGGTCGCTACAGATAAAAATTAAAAATCTAACTAAACGGATACAAGACCTGAAGAAAAAACAGAAAGAGTTGAAGGGTGGTAAGCATGAACACATTAAAACTTCAAATTGAATTTACTCCTAATGAAGGAATGTTCGTTGATGAATACGAGGTAATCGGAGTTATGAAAAAAGCTATTGAAAAACATACACTATTCATATCAAACTTCTTTGGAGATAAAGATACCGAGTATTGCAAAGATGCTGAAATGTTGGGTAAGATCGATAATATTAATTTAGATGATATGAAAGAATGCGAATACCACGAACCAGTTTTATCAGAGAAAAAGATTATCTCATACAATATCGTTTGTCCAACATGTGGAACACTATTTGAAAAAACAGTAGAAGAAGTTGGTCTTGAACCATTCGACACATCTTGTCCTTATTGTAATTCTGATGTAAGGTCTCAACATATACTTGAAACGATAAGTGACGTATAATGGCAAAAAGAATACTGCTAATAAGTCCAGATAAAAATGTACCTAATGTAGCATTGATGAAACTTTCTGCTTGGCATAAACAACAAGGCGATACGGTGATGCCATTAAATTTTTTTCTTGGCATTAATGACGCTGATAAAATATATGTGAGCATAATCTTCCCTAATAACTATGGTCTATTACCGCCCTTGCCTTCTGGAAAGACTGAATATGGTGGGATCGGGTATGATTTAATTGTAGAAAACGACCAGTTCAAGCTACGCAACGAAAACATATCGAATTTACCGCCTGAAATAGACCACATCAAACCTGATTACGGTTTATACAGTATTAACTATTCTATGGGATTTACAAGCAGAGGTTGTATTCGTTCTTGTCCTTGGTGTGCAGTTCCTTTAATAGAAGGAAGGATTCGACCGACAAATGATGTTTACGAATTTCTTGAAAAGAACTTTGAATCTATACGAATACTTGACAATAATCCACTTGCCTTACATGAACATTTTGCAGTTATTGCTGAACAGATAATTAAAGAAGATAAATTCGTAATCTTTGACGGTCTTGATGCAAGAGTACTAACTGATAAGTCTGCTGAACTTCTCGGAAAATTAAAAACAGAGAATGAAAAACTTAAATTTGCCCTAGACGCATATGAATCAATAAATAGCGTTGAAGCTGGTATCCATTCCTTAATAAAATATAATGTGATGAATAAAACATTATGGTATGTGCTTTTAGATTTTGGTGAACCGATAGAACAGGAACTTGCAAGAATAAAAACTCTAATGAGATATAATGCAAGTATATACCCAATGTTTTTTAATAACAAGTGGAAGGAAACTGATAAACTGATAAAACATTATCCTATGCGAGAAGTTTTGAAAATGCGGACTGACCAACGAATGTATCAAAGATTCATGCGGTATTTAGCCTACAAACTCGGATTATATCATAAATATAGACACGAAATAGATGATAAAAAACTTAACGCCTTCCAAAATTCGGTATATGCTGAACTCGGTTGGCAGAATGGAAGGTTTATCGGAATGAAGGCGTTGAAAGAACAAATAAAGGAGGAATAAAATGGTGCTCGTAGGCAAAATATTCACTTGTATAGGAATTGCATCTATTGCCATATGGTTAACGCTTATGGCAATAGGATTAATTAAAGGAGACATAATTAGTAATTCTGCTCGCTTAACCTTTATTCTGATTGTTGCATTTGGTGGTTTTATAATCAATGGTATCGGCGGAATTCTACTTAAAAGCAAGGAGGAATAAATGATAACATATACACTAAAAGAACTGGTTGATAGTCTAAAAAATGAATCAACCAGCAAATATAATACCTTAGTTGCAGATAAGGCATTGGAAGTAGCACAAAAATTGGAAGAAGCTGGATTGATTTCAGTTTCACGGGGAATAATCGACAAACTTTCTTTTGAAGAAAGAATACATAAAGCGTCAACTAATTATGTAGAAATATCACTTGATGCAATAAGAGATTTCTTGAATAAAAAAATAAGAACCATACCGATCCCCATTAATAGTAATAAAAAATTAATGACGAAGATTGAGTATGAAGATTCAAGAAATGAAGTTAGTAGGCGTTTAAACACATTTTGGAGTGGTTTTCCGTCACAAATGCCACAAATGCTAATTTCACCAGAACAATGTTTTTGTACTATTGTAAAAAGTGATTACATTGTTGAATATATAAAGGTATCTACTGGATCAAACCATACAATATCGCATTTTTCATACAGAGAAATAAATATACGTGCATACGATAAAATACCACCGAATAATGTTCTGGATGCAGTAATAGAAGCAAAAAAATCTAATCTTTTCGATGTCATTAACGTTGGTAAAGTAGAACAAGAAAATATTAAGGTTATTGCAATAAAAGACCCAATCGTTGTAGGTCTGATAAAAAATAGGAGGTTTTTTATCGCACAATGGGATAACGATATACCACTTGATGAAATAGTATAAAAAGGAGAAGTGAAATGATAGCAAAGGAAAAGCTTGAAGATTCTATAAAAAATCAAAGATGTCCAACTATACAAAGACCCAAACAAGAACATTTTACGATTGATATTGAAACTATCCCCTTGGAGCTTGAATTTAAATATGATACTGGGATAGCAGATTTTAATGATAAAAAAAGATTGGATATCGTACCCGAAATGTCCAATTATCTTAATTGTTTCTCTTCTGAAACAATAGACCTCGAAAAATATGGAAGAATGCTTAAATACTTTGAAGAAAAAAAATGGGATAAAAAACGACCAGAAATGAAAACACCGAAAAAGTCTGCATCTCCTGAAGAAATTACAGAAATAGAAAAGAAGTTCCAGGAAGAATTAAATGAATACACTGGTATGGTAACAGCTCAAAAAGCATGTTCCGCAGCATTTTGCAAAATAGTCTGTCTTGGAATACAAACAGAAGAATGGACTGAACTTATTACCGCTTACGATGATAAAACTAAAATGACAAATGAGTCAGAAATATTAAAAAGATTCGCAGCTATTTATAATGTGGTTTATTGTACGACGCAAAATTCAAGATTAACTGTAGTTACTTTTAATGGATTAGACTTCGACATACCAACAATAGAAATACGTAGTGCAGTAGATGGTATCAATTGTCCAGTCCTTCCCAAAAGAAGATATGCACCATTTGAACATTTCGATATAAGAATGATTTTAGGAGGTTGGAGTACATTTGCAATGGGTAATCTCGATTTTTGGTGCGATGCATTTAATGTACCATTAAATAAAGATTTACCTAAAGGAGATTCGGTAGCAGATTTATATTTAAAAGGAGATATCGAAACAATAAAAGCACATTGTGAGGATGATCTAAGAAAAACTACTGCTCTTTACAAAAAGATGGTTCAATAATCTCCTATGAACTACCGAAAAGTATATAAATATACTTATGCCTGTTGTGGAAAACGCAAGTGGATTAGAATGAGTGTTGACGATGCGTTAGGAAATTTCGCATCAAAATATAAACATTACGATATATATACTACTATTCAAACATATAAGTCCAGAATTGAAGAAGATAGTGAAGACCAATGGTGTCCATTATTCTTTGATTTCGATTCTCCGAGAGATTGTACAGACGAAGTAATATTAGAAGAAGTACGTCAAGATGTAATAAATCTAATAAACTTCTTTAGTTCTCTTGGAGTTCCCGATGAATTATTAAGAGTATGGTGGAGTGGTGGTCGTGGTTTTCATATTATTGCAGAACCTGAAATATTCGGCATCGAACCAAATAAAGAGCTAACGAGAATAGTTAAACAATGTGCGGCTACTTTAATAGAACGACTATCTCTGAAACATATTGACCGAAAAATATATACCATAAAAAGAATGTGGAGAGTACCAAATTCTCTAAATGCCAGCAGCAATCTATATAAGATTGAATTATTAAAGGATGAAGTTAAGAAAATGTCTGTAGCAGAAATAAAAGAATTGGCTAAAAAACCACGACAAACACTATATTCTGACATTGATTATGACGCCTATACTCCAGATTTGGATTACTTCTGGAAACAATTCCTGGCTGAATACGACTCGTTTAAGGAAATGGAGAAGCTTAAACCTAGAAAAATAATATCAATCCCTAAGGGCGAAGCCCCGAAGTGTGTTGAAGACATCCTTTCTAATTCTTTAAAAATAACAGGAACAAGAAATAGAACTATAATGGCACTTGCATCTTTCTTTAAGGATACAGGATATTCTCAAGACGAAACTATTGCATCTTTAGTGGCTTTTAGTAAAAAAATACCTAACGGTTTGTCTAAGTCTAGTGATGCAGAAAAAGAAGAAAACTGCCGTGCAGTCGCCAGAAGTGTTTTTGAAGGTAAAACCTACAACTTTTCCTGTGCGTTTATACGAAGTTTAGGGATAGCTGAAAATCCAGTAAAATGTGACTCCGATATTTGTAAATATGTAAAAGCTGAAGACCAAGAACCAATAGAACCAATTGTTGTAGATTTATATGAATCATCTAAGGCATCGTTTGTTGGACTTCCGTTAAAAATATCTTGTATGATTTCTGGAAAAGATACTACACCATATCAGATACCAAGACATATAAAAATAGAATGCGTTCCTAGTAATAAACCTGGAAGTCAATGCGAATTCTGTAAGTTGAGAGGCAAGGGTGGTATAAAAGTAGTAAGAATTTCGCCAAGCGATCCGATATTATTAGAGATGATAAATATAACTAAGAAAAATCTACATGCAATAGTTACTAAAATTGCTGGAATTCCTTCTAAATGTTATTTATATAAATCGGAAATAATGGATTATGGAAATATGGTTGATGTTCAGCTTATACCAAGAGTAAAGTTTTCTATTGAAAACATCACACAGAAAACCGAATATTCGGTAAGACGTGGATTATATGTTGGACATGATATAGCACCAAGTGAAGAATATGAATTACTTGCATATGCTTATCCAGACCCTAAAACACAACATGGATTATTATTAATAACAGATAAACTAGAATTAGGATTATCCGAGCTAAATCTTAGATATAATAAAGAGACTCTTCTTGAAGAGTTGTCAATATTCCAACCAAAAGAGAATGAAACAATCGAAGACAAGCTTAAAGAAAAGTGGGTTGATTTAGAGTCAAATGTAACCAGAATCTATGGTAGAAAACTATTTTGTATTGCAATAGACCTCGTCTATCATTCGGTTATAGCCTTTAATTTCAATAGCGAGTTCGTATCAAAGGGGTGGCTTGAGCTGTTAGCTATGGGTGATAGTGGACAAGGCAAGACACAATGCCTCCAGAGACTTATCGAGCATTACGAAGCTGGTACGATAGTTAGTGGAGAAACTGCAAAAAGAACTGGACTAATATATAACCTCCAACAAACAGGAGATAGATGGTTTTTACAATGGGGAGTTATTCCATTGAATGATATGCGGTTAGTGGTTATTGACGAATTCCATGAACTTGATGATGAAGATATTAAAAATATGACTTCATTAAGAGATGGAATAGCTAGAGTAGATAGGGTAGTAAAAGCACAAACTCCATCTAGAACAAGATTAATATATCTTTGCAATCCTATTGGCGATCCATTATCGAGATGGGATTTTAGAGTGAATGCCATCCAGAAATTATTCAAGAACCAAGAAGACTTAAGAAGAATTGATTTCGCTATAACTTTAACCAGCGGAGAAGTGGATGTTCAAAAATTATCGAGCATACATACAGAATTAGAACATAAATATAGCAGTCAATTATGTAATATGTTAATTAGATGGGTTTGGACAAGAAAACCCAATCAAATCCACTTTAGCAGTGAAGCTACAGCCTATATATTAGATAGCGTAATAGATTTAAATAAAATGTTTACGCCAACGATTCAATTAACCGAAACTGGCGATTTGCGGAAAAAAGTTGCCAAACTATCTGCAGCAACTGCTGGTATGTTATTTTCAACAACTGACGGAGAAAATATGAATATTGAACTACGTCATGCTGAATTCGCTGTAGCTTTTCTTAAACTTCTTTATATCAAAATGGATTATGAAGAATATACAAAACTTCTCGCTCGTAATATTCTTGATAGGGATAAAAAAGATGAAGCAAAAATGGCAGTAAAAGAAGTATTTGCACATATAGAAACATCGGTCTATAAAAGTATTATATCTTTCCTTCTACAAAATAATTTATTCTATAAGTCGGATTTGGAAATGGTTAGTGGAAGTAGGGAAGTAGTTAAAAAACTTATAACAACTTTATATGCAAGAAGTCTAATATCTTTATCTGGTGGAAATAGAATTAAAAAAACTGCGAGTTTTATAGAGATACTAAAGGAAATGGAAGTCGAATTAATAGAAAGAGAAGTAACTCCTGAAGATTTACCGTTCGGGTAAAGGAGACAAAATGAAGTTAATTGAAGTGCTTGGATCGGTAGCATTAATATTGACGATACCGATTCTCATGGTTGTAGTAATCTGGTTGATTTCCAGAATCTATGACGTAATTAAATACAAGGACAACTTATTTTAATGGCGTTTAGCATACTGGATAGCATTGGACTGAATGTCAGATTTTTTTGTTCAAGTGATGTTCATAAATCGTTCACTTCGTTCCGAAAATCGTTTCGTCGTGTAAGGATTGGCTGGAATGCATCTACAAATTTTTGCATGAATTTTGGTGAAAAACATTTGGTTTTAAACTATTATGACGGAGATAAAAAATGTATGGAAAGGGGCTTATCTACCATGGAAATGAACGTTTTCCGTTCCTATTTCCGTCTGTTTTTCGTGGCATGGAGGAACTCCCAGCACTCTCATTCTCTCTAAGAGAGAAAACGAAGGGGGGGGGGGTACGCAATGGTGCGGGTAGTTTCTTCATGCCACGAAAAAAAGACGAATCTGGGAACAATACAGATTTTTCGTTTCCACGCTATTTTTCATGTTAAAAACAACCTTGTCCAGACGAA
>Ga0180732_1001291_pt1 | contig 15968 bp, 25 predicted proteins | sample KR11_01MetaG_FD_148674 | JGI IMG/M metagenome (GOLD analysis project Ga0180732, IMG submission 148674) | Groundwater microbial communities from the Olkiluoto Island deep subsurface site, Finland - KR11_0.1 MetaG | ecosystem: Environmental > Aquatic > Deep subsurface > Groundwater | place...
CGGCGGTGGGGGCGGCGGCGGGGGCGGCGGGGTGGGCGGCGGGGGCGGCGGGGGCGGCGGGGTGGGCGGCGGGGGCGGCGGAGGTGGCATGGGCGGCGGATGCGGCCAGAAAGGAGGAGCACAAGGCGATGTGTGACGCCATCCGGAAACAGCTGAAAAAGTGGGAAGGGGGAGGGGGAGGGGAAAAATGAAATTTTCCCCTTGACACAAGATTGTACTTTGTGATACATTGGGAAAAGACGGAAAGGAGGACAGCAACATGACCACCGAGTATTTCACCCTGGAACAAGCCGCCAAGAAGTCTGGATACAATGCTGCCCACCTTCGGCGGCTATGCCGCAGGAAAAAAGTCCCCCATCGACGGAGAGGGGCTTTTTATTTTTTTACCCAGGAAGATGTAAACCGTTTTTTCGTCTTTGTTGCTCCTTGTGTTCGCGTCAAGAATAAGAGGGGATAAAAATGATTGCCGAACTGATTGCCGAAGGATTCATCCTTTTTCCCCTTCCGGCTCGATCCAAGGTTTCCCGCATCAGACATTGGGAGAAGACCGAACATGGACAGTATAAGAACATAAAGGAGGGGGACAACTACGGTATTGCCCTCCGTCCCCAAGATTTGGTGGTGGACATCGATCCACGTGCTTTTTCCCCCAAAGAGGACCGGCCATTCTCCAGGCTCCAGAAAGATTTGGGGGTCACTCTTTCCTCTTCCTTTACCGTGAAGACAGGCGGAGGAGGGCTCCACATTTATCTTTCCAAGCATCCTGACATCCTGGTCAGAAATAAACTGAAACAGTATCCCGGCCTCGAATTCAAGAGTGCGGGAAGATACCTGGTGGGTCCCGGCTCTACACACCCTATTTCCGGATTAATTTATACTGTTGCCCATGGTTCCCCATCTTTTCTTTTCCCCGCTCCTTCCTCCCTTCTTTCCCTTATCCAGAGAACGGCGATTCCTTTCTCCGAACTTGACGGTGTGAGAGAGTACAAAAATGACGCACAAACACAAGGGCGATACCTCGCCTATCTTCAGGACTCCGCTGCTCCGTCTATCGAAGGACAGGGAGGAGACCACAATGCATTTGTCGTCGCGGCGGTAGGCAGAGACTTCGGTTTGCCGCCGGGCAGTACATGGGAATTGATGATGGAAGTTTGGAACCCGAAATGTTCCCCTCCCTGGGCCGACGAGGAATTGAGGATCAAGGTAGTTAATGCATACCGGTATGCTGAGGGGAATCTTGGGTCCCGTCATCCTGAATCGGAGTTTTCCCCTGTTGAAGTGAAAGAGGGAGAAAGACCAAAAACAGAATGGAAACTAAACAGTCAAGGCGGGGTGATTAAGTGCTTTGTCAATCTGCTAAATTACCTCCGTTTCCCGGCGTCCGGCCTTCATAATATTTTCGGCCACAACGAATTTACGGGCCAGGTGGAGATTACGGCTCCGGCTCCCTGGCACAAGGGAAGGATGCCCCATCATGCAGCGGTAACGGATTCTGATTTGAAGCTGTTGAAGGCGTATTTGGCAATTAAGCACGGTTTTGAGATGAATACGACTACTCTGGAGGAGGCAGTGTTGGTAACAGCTCATGATAACAAGTTTCACCCTGTTCGATCCTGGTTGGAAGGACTGAGATGGGATGGAAAAAGGAGGCTTGATTCCTGGCTCTCAGACTTTTGTGGGGCCGATTCTTCCTCCCCTTATGTCGCAGCAGCGGGGAGGAAGACATTATGTGCAGCTGTCTCCCGCATTTTTCACCCCGGCTGTAAATTCGACCACGTTTTACTGTTGGAAGGGGAACAAGGAGTAGGGAAGTCGGGGATTTGTAAAATTTTAGGGGGAGAATGGACGGGGGATTTTACGGTGGACCCCCATGACAAGGACTCCATACAGCTGATGCAAGGGCATTGGATTGTGGAGTTAGCGGAATTGGAGGTAGCCCGTAAAGTGGATAATGACGCCCTCAAAGCGTTTTTGACAAGGCAGACGGATAAGGCAAGACTGGCATATGGAAGGTTGGCGGCGCATTTCCCAAGACAGTCCATTTTCATCGCCACCAAAAATCCGGGGGTGGACGGAAAATATTTACGGGATGAAACGGGAAATAGGCGGTGGTGGCCGGTTGCCATTTTTCCTGCTTTTTCCGGGGAAGAGGGCACTGTTGATTTCCGGGGGTTGGAAGAGGCGAGGAATCAGTTGTTCGCGGAAGCGGTAAACCTGGTAAAATCTGAGAAGGGAGAGAGGTTATTTATGGACGAGGCGAGATTAAACGCTGAAGCAAAGACGGTAGCGGCGGAGAGGCACGCGGAGGATGACTGGACGGAAAAGGTGGCTCTGTGGATTGATACGTTAGACTGTTCCGTCCTTTTCGTTACCCCCCGCGATGTTTTTGTAGACGGGTTGGGGGGGTTGGACAAGCAAATGGATAGGAGAGTCTCTCTCAGGATCGCGGGAATCATGAGAAGTAAGTCAGTTGGTAGATGGTTTCCGGGGTTCAAGAAGTTTGGGAAAAGACTGGTTCGAGGTTATCGACGGGAGCCGGAACTTGGGGAAGCAGATGACTATGACATTGAGGAAATACTGTGACGTGGGGGGTATGGGTGTCAACATTGATTGTCCTCATCTTTCTTGGCGGCGTTGTTTGGCGGGGGGAGGTAGAGGAAGAAGAGGAGTTGAAGGGGCGGCTTCTTTGGCGGTCCAATGCCGTTGAGAAAAAGGGGAGGCGTAAATGAAAGAAGATGTGGTGGAGTGGTTTTGTTTGTCCGTCCTGCTCCTGCTCCTTTCTGGACTGGTGCATGGGGTAGCGGTCAGGGTCCATGAGCCGAAGGGGTTTGGGAAGTCGGAGAAATTTCTGAGGTTGGAGTTGGAGGCGCGATGACGAAAAAGAGAATGGCGTGGTTGAGGGAAGAATGGCTGGCCGGAATAGTTACCCTGTGGGATTCACCGGCTGATCTGTGTGGTTTTATCGTGTTTCGAGGAGTCTTTGCCGACCCGTACGACGCCGAGACCTTCGCGGCCCTGGAGCAAACCTGGGCGATCTGGCAGGGGTTGGCGTAGGAAGGAGGGGCGATGATGCGGATAGGAAGATTTGAGTACGACATAAGCAGCGAGTCACTCCTCGTGGTTCGGACGGTGGAACAGGTCGCAGAATGTTCGGCCTGTTGGAATCTGCAAACGCCATCGGAAGAGGTACTCACGGCAGAAGTCTCCCGTCTCCGTGACGCACTCTGGGCTGCTTTGGAGGAGAGGGATAGGTACAAGACGGTTGTTGAGTGGACAGCTAATCAGCGTTGTCCTGGTTGTTCTCTGGAGTGTATTGAAGGAGGGGTGCGATTTTGCGGTGTTTTTCAGGCGTATCTTATGCTTGAAGGCGGTCCCAGGAAGGAGGGGCGATGACACTCGAAGAGGCGAAGAAAGAGACCGAGTATGTAGAAGATGACGAGGCGAGAAACCATTTTCTCTGGACAATCTCTGAGGTTGAGAGGTTGCAGGTCCAACTCAAGAAGTCGTCCGAGGAGAACCAGAGGTTGCAGGCGAGGGCGGCTGAGTTGGAACAGTGTGTCAAAAACTTCGATCTTGCGTTACCTCCGGGATGTACCTGCCGGTCAGCATGGGGACATCCGTGTTCCGTTTGCGTAGCTAGGGAGACTGGAAGGCGGACTCTCTCCTCGGACTGTTCCGCTCTCCTGGCCTATGTCGAGGCGTGCGAAAAATTCGTCCAGGCTTTGGAGGACGAGGCCAAACAGTACGACACGACGGGGGATCATAACACGGACGAGAGTAAAGAGCGTTGGATGAGGATGCAATCCTTGAAGAAGGCTTGCGGGAGGTGATGAAGATGGAACTCTGTGAAGGCGCGACAAACTGGAAGAGTGGAAGTCACGATCAAATCTGCTATCACTCTGTGGGACGCAATATCGAATGCCCTCTCTGCGAGGCCCGAGAACTCATCGAAGAACAGAAAGCGAAGATTGAGGAGCTCGAAGAGCAGGTCAAGACACTTGAAAACGAGGTCAGGAACTTGGTAAGCGAGCCATGATTAAGGCCGCCGCATTACGATCCGGAAAGCAGTAAGTGGAGAAAGGGTCCAGGCTCCCTATCCGAACGCCATGCGGGCAGGAGGCACTCCGCAAAGATTAAAAACCTCCTCTGGATTAAGTCTGGTACGGCGGCCCATTTTGAAGATGAAGAAAAAGATGATGGAGACACGCATGAGAGAAGAAGGCTCAATACTGGCTGGTATAGGACTATGGTTTCTAGCCGCATGGTTGGCGGGTTCAATCATTTGGGTTGACGTGAAGATTTCTCATCTCTCGGAAGTCGCGGTCCAGGACAACCTTGTCCCTCTTGAGAAGTATAAGAGGCCTGTTCCATTGCCTGAAGATGGATGCTTCGTCAAGGTCAGCGAGGAGTGGGGATATGACATCGTAATATCAAGCTGTCCGGCCTCTGCTGGGTTCATAAAGAAGGTACCCCACAGGAGCGATGATTCAAAGGCCGTCGGCGGTGTTCGGGTAGCCTTTGGGCTGAGTTTCCGGTTCCATGGCAGAATAACGATCCCGACCTGCACACGAAGTAGGGAAACACGACGGCCCACTTTGGAGGAGGTAAACGATGAGGATACTGAGCGCGTTGTTTGACGCGATGATTCAAAGGCCGTCGGCGGTGATCGGGTGGACCGTGGGGCCGAGTTCCCGGACGATCCCTGGCAGAGAGTACCTATCCCGACTGAGCAAGGATGTTGGGGAACCTGACGGTCCAATTTGGAGGGAGGAGAAGACTATGACCCCGGAAGAGATTGTTAGAGAGAAAATGTGCAAAGGCTGTACGTGTAAGACGGTCGGCTTTCGTAAATGGTGCCCGGATGTCAAGCGGGCTGTGAATGCCGCTCGATTCGTCCAGTCCGAAACTTGGAAGGAAGCCCTATCAATGTTCCAGGCCGCATGGAAGAGGGCGCTTCAGCAGAAGGTCCAGCTTCCCATGATGATGCTGGAAAAGGAATTTGAAAATAAGGCCAAGGAGGTGAAGCCGTGACCCCAGAACGCAAGGGCTACATTAAGTCAGCGATGAAGTTTGCTGAGGATTTTCCCGACGGAGCTTTCATGCAATACATGGAGGATTGTGGGATCACCGTTAAGGAGTTGGAGGAAGTCCAAGGAGGCGAAGCCATGAGAAATTATCCGATTTATCCGACGAGGAGGATAGGGACCTATCCGCAAACCGTAGTCAGACAAAACAGTCTGGTGACGGTTTACATTGAGCACTACAACAATAGGGGTCATTCCGTCGGGGGCATGTGGGTCCTGAAAAGCGAAATTAGACTTCTCTCCCGTCGGCTACTTCAGGTCCTGAAGGCGTGGAAATGACACTCCCCAAAGCCGCCGAAGTCTGTCAATGCACCCATCTCGCCGATGTCCATGCCGTCATCCACTTGGACCCTGCGACGGAAGGGGGCTACCTCAACGTCGGGAAATGCGTGGTGAAGGGGTGTGGCTGCTCCGAGTTTGAGGCCGTGAGGGGAACGTGCCCCCTTGAAAACCCCTGCCCGGTGGTGAAGGGATATCACGAATGTAGGCCGAAGAAGTCGAAGAAGTCGAAGAAGTTGAGAAAGTCGAAGGGGGTGAAACCGTGACCCCGGAAGGGATTGCGAGAAGGCTTGTTTGTCACCGAAATTCTTGCATCAATTGCATGGGAGAGTGTAAGCGGCTTGTTGACGGAGTCAAAATCATTGAGAAAGTCCAGATCGAAGTCTGGAAGGAGGCGGTGAAACTGGTCCGGCAGGCGTTTAACCGCGATACCGGAACCGAATTGGAGAAAGAATTTCTGCGAAGGGCCGGGGAGAGGGAGGAATTACCATGAAAAGAGAAATCGCAGTCTGTGACAGATGTGGGAAGAGTGCTGAGACTCCAGAAGAGAAGAAGACGCTGGACCTGCATAAAGTGATTCTTGGAACCCAGAAAACCTACAACTATTTTGGCGGGGAGAAACTGTATGCGGATCACGCCAACTGGGAAAAGGACTGGTGCCTGGAATGCCGGAAGGCTACCGGACTCGCTGTTGTGATGGAGAAAGCAGGGAACAATCTCCCCAAGGAACAGGTCCCGACGCTGGAGGACATGATCCGTGAGATCGTTAGACAGGAGTTGACGTAGAAATCTATGGGCCTACGGGTCCATCGCTCCGGGGTTATAAACTGAGCCCAAATGGTAGGGAAACGGCATGGAAAAGGACCTCTGCAAACCATGAGCAGAACAGGCCGACAATGGAACCTGGTAGGGCGGTTCTCCATGCGCTGTCCGGCAAGCCTGGCGGCCACCCCGGAGACGATTTGAGGAGGCATATCATGGGAGGATTAGAAAGGCCATTGTGTTCTCATTGCGGAAACAGGTTTTCCGGACATCCAATCATGGTAGGGAAAAAGGATTTCTGTTCGGAGGCGTGCCACAAAACGCACAATGCCGAAAAGAAGGCGTTCTCCAAGAAGCAGAAGGAGCCGCCAAAACCGCAGGTAATCCCCGAAGGTGGAATACACTGGCCATGCAAGACTAAAAAGCGGTTCTGCGGAATCTGTCGGGAGTGGTTCTGTCCGATTTGCGACTCAGAACACCGGGTAGAGTGCGCCCGTCAGGAGCGGGAGAATTTCATGGATGTGAGTGGAAGGTAAGTGGACCCCTCGGCAAGCCCGACGGTAGCCCCGGAGACGATTTGAGGAGAGGACGATGAAGAGGATAGGTCAAGGAACAGCACAAAAAGGCGGTCCCATGAACGAAATCCGGCTGGAAATGCAGGGAGAGAATAACGACCCCGACAAGGAGAATAAAAATGGACGCTAAAGAAATTATCAAGGAGTGGTTGAAGACGCGCGGATTTGAGGGCCTTGCCGGGGATGGGTGTGGGTGCTCCCTGGATGACCTCATGCCTTGCGATCAATTCTCTATCGAATGTGCCCCGGCCTATCGGCGCAAGTGCGACAAGGAAAACTGCGATTCGGACTGCGATGGTCCTGGAGATTTTTGCATGAAAATCAAAAGACCACGAGGAGAAACCATGACAAACGAAGCGAAGCCAGAAAAGCAAGACAAGCAAGCGGCGCAGAAGCGGGCGTTCTTCGAGAGGGCGGTGCTGGCCATCATTCCGGCCCTCGTCTCGCGGACGACGGTGGACGGCGATGAACAGGGGCTCAATGACACTGTGGACCGGGCTACTCGGCTAACCGAGAAAACGTTCCCGACGCCTGTGGTTCCGAGGGAGGAGACGGAAGCAGAGAAGAATGACGGTGTGCCGTTCTGATTTCAGGTCCCGGATCGAGGAAGCTGTGTAGGATGCACGTTCCCCCAACGCCGGAACTGTTCCGGGACTCAAGGCGTTGGGGAGATTTGGAGAATAATGATAAAAAAGAATTGGAAAGTGGAAACGTCCGTCGCTTCCTTCGATATGTGGACGGACGGGACAACGGGCAAGGTTATTGAGGTCCCTTCCCTTTGGGGTAAATGGGTGTTGGGGAAGGACCTTTGGGAAGTGAGAAGCCTGGTGGAGGCGGTTGGGGGGACGGTAACGGAGGAGAAAGAGTTATGACGGCAATATATTTCTTAGCCCTAAAGATGATAGGCTTAAAAGAACAGAATTATCCGGAAGGAATAGTCGGATTTCTTCCCCTTTTCGCTACGAAGGAAGAAGCGGAAAAGTGCGTCGGAGAAGACGGGGAAGTAAGAGAAGTGGAACAGAGGCAAGAAAAGGATGCGAAGTAAAGAGGACCGGAGGGTGATTCTTTGGTGCTCTAAATGCCGGTCTTTTGTTAATGCTGAGGTGAAGGGGGCGGGGGAGAAGATTTATGGGGGGCTTGAAGACGCTGACGGGGAAATGAAAAAGTGCGGCCACACCATAAAACTGCCAAGAAGTCCGGCAAGAATGAGGATGGGAGAATGGAAATGACAGAAAATAAAGGAAGAAGGAAAGGGGACAGAGAGGAAAGAAAAAAGGCTTTTTGGGAAATGACAAGGGAAGAGAGGGAAGTGATAAAGAAGAGGCGAAAAGAGACGGTGAGGGGGGAGGGGGCGACAAGATGAAAACCAAATATTGCCCATTCTGCCGGGAACACTTTTTCGTTCACCGGGGGAGGATGTTTTTTCATGTCCCCCTCTGTCTTTTTTGTCGGCTATTTATTTTGCTTGACAGATGGATATTAAAGGGGTAGAATTAAAAAATAGTAACAGTCACAGTGAACCAGACGATAAGGGGATGCCGACTCCAAGATGAATAAAACTCTCCGTCCTTTTCAGGTTGTAGGTCGTGACTTCCTCATCTCTCACCCCCATGCACTTTTGGCAGACGAAATGGGGTTGGGCAAGACAATCCAGGCGATAGCCGCTGTTGAAGCTCTCTCTCCCGCCCCCCGTTCCGTCCTCGTCGTCTGTCCTGCCTCAGTCCGGCTCAATTGGCGGAAAGAGATAGCGGAATGTGGGACGGCGGCGAAGTGGGATGTCATTTCATATAACGGAGCCGTTGCCCTTTCCCGAGCCCTCAGTGTTGGTTCTGCAAAGTGGGACGGGATAATTCTGGATGAGGCCCACTTTTTGAAGACGTTGGGGAGCCAAAGAACAAAAGCGATTTTTGGAAATGATGAAAAAGGATTGGCGCGAAAGTGTAATTCCTTCAGATGGGCTCTTACCGGAACCCCCGTTCTCAATAGGCCGCGAGAGTTATATCCTATCCTCAAAACATTGGCTTCTTCCTCCATATCCCCTTACACGACGTACCCTAAATTCGCCCAACGATTCTGTGGAGCGTACTTTGATGGCCGGGGGATAGACGATAGGGGGGCGTCCCACCTTGACGATCTTTCACGTCGATTGCAGGGATTCATGCTTCGTCGTACCAAAGCAGAAGTCATGCCTGAGCTTCCCCCCAAAGTTATTTCCCTCATCCCTCTTTCCGATATCCCCTCTTCCCTCCTTGCCCCTTTAATGGAGGAAGAGGCCAGGATGGGGGAGAGGGAGGCTTTTATCTCCTCAGTCCACGAAGACTATGCACAGTTGGGGGACTTGGCAAGGCTTCTTAGGATTACAGGGGAATGTAAGGTTGAGGCTGTTTCTTCTTTGGTTGAAGAGATGTTGGAGACAACGGATAAGGTCGTTATCTTTGCCCACCACAGAGAAGTGATAAGAAGGCTGAATGAAGGATTAGGGGGAGTGGTTCTTCATGGGGGGATGAGCGACAAAGCTAAAGAGGAAGCGGTTGACACTTTTAGAGGGGATAAGAACTGTCATGTTTTCATCGGCCAAATCCAGGCAGCCGGAATGGGGATTAATGGGCTTCAAGAGGTCTGTAGTAATGTAGTATTTGCAGAACTGTCATGGGTGCCGGGGATAATGAGCCAAGCAATAGATCGGCTTCACAGGATAGGCCAGGAAGCGGGGAGCGTGAATGTCTACATTCCCTACATCCCCGGCACGTTGGAGGATGCCGTTTTGAACGTGAAGGAAAGGAAAGAAAGGGTAATAGAAAAACTCATAGGATCGAGGGGATGAACGATGACCTGGATATACTTACCAATCTCTCCTTATTTTCAGGAGTTGGAGGACTTGATTTGGGGGGAAAGTGGACGGGCCGAATCAAAACCGTCTGCTATGTGGAGAAAGACCCCTACGCTCAAGCCGTCCTCATGTCCCGAATTCGAGACGGACGACTTGATGACGCTCCTATATGGGACGACGTCACAACCTTTGACGGCAAAGAGTGGAGAGGAAAAGCCGATATTATCTCCGGTGGATTCCCTTGCCCGGACCTGTCTGTTGCTGGAAGGAGAGCCGGGATCGTTGAAGGAACCCGATCTGGGCTTTGGTTTCATTTTGCCCGCATTATTTGCGAAGTACAGCCCCTCTTCGTCTTGGTGGAGAACGTGCCGGGCCTTCTCTCAAGCAAATGTGGGGGACTCGGAATCGTTTTACGGTCCCTGGCCGAAATGGGGTATGATGCGAAATGGAGAGTTATATCAGCCGTCGAAGTTGGTGCGCCACACTTGCGGAAAAGGGTCTGGATTGTGGCCAACGCCAGACAGAAATTGCGGGGATCGTGGTGGGACGGACAGATGGATTGGAAGAAGACCCAGTGGAGCTTATCAGCAGAAAAGCCTGAACGATGCGGTGAAGATGTGGCCGACTTCAAAAACACCAACGGGAGGGGGACAGGTAAAGAGAAATACAGCAGGAGGGGGTATCGGGAAGTTAGAGGATGCAGTCTCGATGGAACTCGGCTATCCGACGGGGCAACTCAACCCGGACTGGGTGGAACTCCTGATGGGCTGGCCGAAAGGTTGGACGACCCTGGACGATATGGGAAAGAAGTGGTTTGGAGAGCAACTCCGTCGTGGGAGGAAGGAACGCCGCGGATCGGCAAAGGAATCCCCCACAGAACCGACAGGCTCAAGTGCATCGGAAACGGGGTCGTCCCACTTCAAAGCATCCCGGCGTGGAAAGAGATAATCAGGATGTATGACGCGGAAAAAGAGTTGCAGGATATCTTAGGATAAAGGGAGGAGTATGAAAATAGCAAAAAAGGTAGTGAAGAAAGGCAGGCCGAAGGGAAGCAAGAACCGGGCCAAAGTCAAGGTCCTTGTTCCGGTTCCAGCGGTGGAAGAAAATAAGCCGGTGGAACAAATCGTGAACGAGACGAAAGAGAGCGTCTCAGACATCGTTGAAAGAGCAAGGGAGGATGTGATGACGGGAGAGCTGATGAAGTTGATAGCGGCGGTGACAAGACTGGCGGAAGTGGCAGCGGAGTATTTGGTGGGGAAATCGGTATCGGTGAAGATGGCAAAAGAGCCCGCGAAGAAGGCAGAAGAGCCCGCAAAGAAGGCAGAAGAGCCCGCGAAGAAGGCGGAGGAGCCCGCAAAGAAGGCAGAAGAGCCCGCGAAGGTGGTGAAGGTGTCGGAAGAGTTGACAAAGGAGCCGATCCAGAATCCTGTTGTCCTCCCCCCTGCCCCCAAGAAGCCGGGGAGACCCCCGAAGGCGGTTGAAGAGAAGAAGGAGGAGGTTGACCCGTTGGCCGATCTCTTTGCTGTCTCTCCCGCTGTCGTCATTCCCGCAATGACGGAAGGAGAGTCCAAGGCGGAAGTCGTCAATTCTGCCCGTGCTTACTCTCTTCGGTTCCAGCCCAAGGGAGTAGGAACGTTGAAGATGCACCTGAAGGAAGTCTTCAAGGCCGAGAAGATTACCGACCTCAGCCATGAACAGAGGATTCATTTCATCAAGATCATGAAGCGGGAGATGGATGAGGCTGAAGTGGCGGGAAAGAAGGCGTAATGGCTGTAAGAAGCCATTCTCTCCTTCCTCCGTCAGCAGCGGAACGGTGGTGGAACTGTCCCGGTTCCATTTCTCTCTGTTCTACCCTGCTCCCCGGTAAATCCTCCAGTTATTCGGCTGAAGGGAATGTAGCGCACTCCTTGGCCGAAGAACTGATAACGGGCAAAACAGACTGCAAGACTCTGGTGGACAGAGTCGGGGAAGTTGTTTCTTACGGTGGTTTTGATATCGAAATCACCGACGAGATGGTGGACGGCGTTTTCATGTATGCTGATACGATAAAGGAGCGTATCACCAAGTTGCAAAAGCAAGGACGCGCCACTCCGGTCTTCGGGAAAGCCGAGGTAAAAGTGTCGGCTCCTTCTGTCGACGCTGAAATGCGGGGGACGGCGGACTATGTCCTATACCAAAAAGGGAACCTGCTGTCCGTCTTTGACTTCAAGTACGGGAAGAAGGCTGTTGAGGCCAAAGAAAATAAACAACTCCTAATCTATGCGTTGGGAGCGATGGAGGGAGAAGGAGCCGGGATTGCATTTGACGCTGTGGAGTTGACGATAGTGCAGCCCCGGTCGTCTCTTCAACCTCCGGTAAGGACGTGGGGAACGACAGCAAAGGTAATTCTCAGTTTCAAGGAGGAACTGAAAAAGAGAGTACGGGCAACAAAAAGGAAGGGGGCGAAATTGGAGGCGGGGGAGTGGTGTAGATTCTGCCCTGCTTCTGCAAGCTGTCCGACGATGTTTGGAGAAGTGCAGAGACAGGCACAGGTAGACTTTGCTGTCGTGCCTTCTGCCCCTGGCTTTGTGCCATCTCTTCCCGATCCCCGGCTCATCCCCATCGAGAGGGTAGGAATGGCATTAGCATGGGAGGATGCTATCAATTCCTGGTACGAAGCCCTAAAGATGCGGGTAAAGGGAATGCTGGAGGCCGGAGAGGAAGTCCCAGGGTGGAAGCTGGTAGATGGAAAATCAAACCGCAAATGGCGGGACGAAGAGGAGGTAATCAAGAAGTTCTCCCCTGTTCTCGGAGAAACCCTGTGGGAAAAGAAACTGCTATCCCCCGCGAAGTTGGAGAAGGTTGTGGGGAAGGAAGAAGTGGCGGAGTTGACGGTAAAGCCTCCTTCTTCAAAAGCAATAGCCCCGGCGTCTGATCCAAGGCCGGAGGCAAGAAGGACAGCAGAACAGGACTTTGCTCCTGACCTGACTGAAATACTGTGAAAAGGAGAAACGATGACAACGACGACAAAGACGGACAAAAAGGCGACGACGGTAGTGACGCCGGAGTTCAGGGCGTCATTCCCGGCGGTGTTTGCCCCTCGCGCAATCGACCCGACGCAAGAGGCAAAGTATTCCATCGTCATGCTGTTCCCAAAGGCAACCAACATCAATGCCCTCAAGCTTCTGGTCAAGGAAGCGTTGATTGCCAAGTGGGGAGGAGATCAGACTAAGTACCCCAAAGGACTGCGCCTTCCTTTCCGCGATGGGGACACGATGGACAAGGAAGAGACGAAAGGCATGGTCGTCTGTTCTGCCACCAGCAAACAGAAGCCTGGCGTCGTAGACCAAAAGGTTCAGCCCATTCTGGAGCCTTCTGAATTCTACGGCGGCTGTTGGGCGAGAGCCACGGTGACGGCCTTCGCCTACGACAAGGCGGGGAACAAGGGGGTAGCATTGGGGCTGAGGAACGTCCAGAAGGTGAAGGACGATACCCCGTTCTCCGGAAGGAACAAGCCGGAGGACGACTTCGACGCCATCCCGATGCCCGGAGGGGCTGAAGGGGGGACGGCAGGAGGGGAAGACGTCCTTGGGGGAATTGGTGTTTGATACCTGAGAGTTGACTCGGGCTCTGACTCTGTTCCTTGATACTATGTGGCAGGGAACAGAGATGAGAGGGGGAATGAAAAATGGAATTGAACAAGATTTATCAGGGGGACTGTCTTGGCAGTATACAGAAATGGCCAGCTAACTATTTTGATTTAGTGATAACAAGCCCACCTTATGACAATCTACGCATTTACGGAACTGATGATGATTTTTCAATTGAGAAGTTTCAACTGATAGCAAGAGAGATATTCCGGGTTATTAAACAAGGCGGCGTCATTGTGTGGATTGTAGGAGATGCTTGTATTAATGGTAGTGAAACAGGTAGCAGTTTCAAACAAGCATTATATTTCAAGGAGATCGGGCTTAACCTTCATGACACAATGATTTGGAATAAAGGGGCATTTACTGCCGTAGGTGCGTTGGTGAACAAATATGCTTCAGTATTTGAATACATGTTCGTACTCAGTAAGGGTACGCCCAAGACTTTCAATCCCATCAAGGACCGACCCAATAAGTCCTTTGGCAGATCAAAGCATGGAACAATCAGGCAGAGGGACGGAACCACAAAACCCATCTCAAATATCGGGCGTAAGATTCCCGCATTTGGCCAAAGGTTTAATATTTGGGAGTGTCCGGCTGAGAAGTCAAATTCAAAAAGATTTCATCCCGCAATGTTTCCCGAACATTTAATCAGGGACCACATTATCTCATGGACCAATGAAGATGATATAGTTTTAGATTGTTTTATGGGAAGTGGAACTACGGGAATAGCATGTTTACAAACAGGTCGTCGGTTTATCGGTATTGAGAAGCAGAAAAAATACGTTGAAATCGCTGAAAAACGATTCAGTGCAGAATTGTTAAAGGACATCTTATGAACAAGCTCTTCATCGACTTTGAAACAAGGTCCCACGTCAACATTAAGACGGTGGGGGCTTGGAAGTACGCGATGGACCCAAGTACCGAAATCATGTGTTTGGCCGTCGGAGAAGAAGGACGAAGTGGAATAGACCTTATTCCCCGTGAAGAGTTCAAGAAAATCCCCGTTTCAATGTCGCCTTTTGTGGAAAGAGTAAAACGGATTGCGGGCATTCAACTTATCGCCCACAACGCCCACTTTGAATATGCGATTTGGAACTACATCTTGGCTCCTCGTTACGGTTGGCCTTTCCTTCTTGACCCCGGATATTGGGGCTGTACCATGTCGAGAGCGGCAATGTGCGGCCTCCCTCTCTCCCTTGAATCCCTTTCCACCGCCCTGAAATGCAAGACCCCCAAGGACTTAGAGGGGAGGAGGGTGATGTTGAAATTGACTCACCCTAATGCTGAGACGGGGGAATACAATGAAGACCCTACCCTCTATTCCCGCCTTTATCAATATTGTGTTAACGATGTAAAAACGGAAATGGAGGTAGACACGTTACTGCCGGAACTTCCTGAGTCGGAAAGAGAGGTTTGGGAACTGGACCTCATCATGAATTCCAGGGGGGTCCAAGTAGATGTGACGTTGGCCCGTAGCGCGATGCAAATTGCCGATTATCTCACTTCTGGCCTCAATGCTCGTCTATCTGTCCTAACCAATGGTGCCGTTTCCAAGGCTTCGAGAGTGGAGGCTATCAAGACGTACCTTGCGTCCCAAGGCGTCAAAGTGTCCTCTTTGGACAAAACCGCCGTCACTTCCCTTCTGGCTCGCCCCGATTTCCCCCAAGTCTTAAAAGATGTCATTTCAATTAGACGGCAGGTGGGGAAGTCATCGACGGCGAAATATGCCAAGATTTTAGAAACGGTATCACCTGTTGATGACAGAGTACGGGGCACTCTCCAGTATCATGCCGCCGCTACCGGACGATGGGGAGGAAGAGGGGCTCAACCGCAGAACTTTCCGCAAGGATTCAAAGAAGGGGCAGAACAGGAAGGAGCCATTTCCCTCATCAACTCCGGTGATCCTTCCCTTTTTTCTCTGGTTTATGGAGACGGAGCGATGCAGACTCTGAGTGATACACTGAGAGGCACTATCATTGCCCCCATTGGGAAAGTGTTGATGGTTGCTGATTACTCTGCGATTGAAGCTCGTATTCTGTTTTGGGAGGCGGGGGATGAAGTTGCTCTGAGTATGTACCGATGGGGGATGAACCTGTATGAAGCGATGGGGAGATTCATTTATGGGCGGGAAGTGAAGAAGGGAAGAGACCCTAAAGAATACGACGTGGGGAAACGGACAATCCTCGGATGCGGATATGGGATGTGGAAGGACAAGTTTTTGGCGACTTGTTTGCAGTACGGGGTGGATATCGACGAAGCGACATCCCTCAAAGCCGTTAAAGCCTACAGGGAAAAATACAAGTCGGTAGTGAATATGTGGTATGGAACGGAGAGAGCCGCAAAAAGTGCCGTCAAAAATCCTGCTTCCGTCCAGACTTGTATGGCCGGAGGAATGGTAAAGTGGGGGATGAGTAAAGACCGGGAATTTTTGGTTTGTCGCCTTCCTTCAGGGCGGCATCTCCGGTACTATCATCCGTCCATTAAAGTCGTGGATGGCCCTCGTGGGGAAAAGGAGGAGATTCATTATTGGGGAACCTCAATAAATGGAGACCTGGAAGAATTCAAGACTTACGGCGGGAGCTTGGTGGAGAACATTACCCAGGCCACGGCAAGAGACATCATGGCGAATGGGATGTTGAACTGCGAAAAGACCGGGGAGTTTCCCATAGTGTTGACCGTGCATGATGAAGTGGTCGCAGAAGTAGCGGAAAAAGAAGAAGAGAAAGGAGCCGAGGCGGGGTTAAATAAATTCATAAAACTTCTCTGTTCTCTCCCTTCTTGGGCTGAGAAATGCCCTATCACGGCGGAA
>Ga0180732_1001292_pt1 | contig 15964 bp, 17 predicted proteins | sample KR11_01MetaG_FD_148674 | JGI IMG/M metagenome (GOLD analysis project Ga0180732, IMG submission 148674) | Groundwater microbial communities from the Olkiluoto Island deep subsurface site, Finland - KR11_0.1 MetaG | ecosystem: Environmental > Aquatic > Deep subsurface > Groundwater | place...
AAATAGTGGGGCTTGACCTGATAGTTCTTCATGATTGGCTCATAAATCCGGTGATCAGGGGTAAGCCTGAAGAGGATGTGTCGTTCAATGCAAGTCCTGACGAGGCGGTAGCCAGAGTGGATAGCGGGGAATTCGATGTGGCTTTTCTAATGAATCCTTTTTCAATAAAAGACGTTGAAAGAAAGGCGTTCGTGGAACATAAGAATTTTCCCCAGAAGTCCACGCTTTTTTTGCCGAAGGTAGCTGAAGGGATCGTGATGCGGAAGATAGAGTAGATACTGATTTCAAATGATTTCTTAAGTTATTCGATCAGGTAATTACGGCAAACGATAGCATTCAAGAAAATTCAATTCATTTTCTGATGGAAAGGGGATGAATTTGATATATATAAATTACTCATTTGAAATCCCTGCAGACGGCACATATTATATTGTTGAAGATAATACAAATCTTCCAACTGGTGGAGCCTCACCTGGTCGCAGTGCAGAAGTTAATATAAAATTTTCTAGAACCAGATGCCTGGAATGCGAAGAAGCTGCACTTGAGGAACAGAGAATATATGAAGAAGCAGCCCGGCTATACGAAGAAGAGCAAAAAAGACTCCAGGAAGAAATGAACAAGAGTAAGGAACCCAAACCCACTCCTGGATTCGAGATGATTTTTTCAGTATTAGTTATGTTTTTCTCAGTGGTAATGTTCGGGAAGAAATAATTCGTTACAGGTTCAGGAAAGTCATTTCTGTTCCATCATCCTCTTCCTGATCTCCTGCGCCGCTGCTTTTGCATCTTTCTTCTCCCAGGCTCGCCTTACCTGTTTACTGCCCAGGAGTGGCAGCAGTCCTGAAATCCTTTCATCCACAGCCCTTCGAAGCTTCTCATCGACTTCAGGCATGGCGCCGGGAGGCTCTGTCTTCCGTTCTGCTTTTTCAACGCTCACCGTGCGCGACACATCAGGTCTCTCTCTTTGCGCCGTGGTCAGGCAAACTATCGCATCCTTCCATTCCTTTGCCCATGGAGTATCTTTTATTTCGGTGTGCTTTGCCGCTGTCCTCTTCACACCTATTGCCTTTACATGGCATGCTTTCTCACACGCGCCGCAGTACGTGCAGAAATCCCGCATCACATCGATTTTCTTATCTTTCGGGATTATCCACGCCTTCGAAGGACAGACATTGAAACACCCGTGGCATCCCACAGGGTCGCAGCCTTTGAGTTTTTCATCTATGAGCTCTATATCGCCTTCGAAAGGTTTTGTCACATTCGCTGCATCGTAAGGACATACCGCCTCGCACCAGCCGCACCGCGTGCATTTGTTATTATCTACTTTGATATTTCCGGTGAGTTTCGGAGCTTCCCCGAAAAATTCTCCCTTTACTTTTATGGCGTCCTCAGGGCAGAAAGGGACGCAGATACCGCAGTAGTCGCACTTATCACGATCAACAAGCAGGTTGTCAAAAGGAACAAGTGCGTCAGCCGTGGACTTTTTATCCACGAGCACGAAAGCAGGGCAGAGCTCGGCGCATGCGCCGCACAGGGTGCACTTCTCCATGTCCACTTCTATCTCGCCCTTCTTTCCAGCCTTGAAGGGTGCCACTGTCTCTTTTTTCGGGAACGTGAACTCCACGCTTATGGCTTCTTCCGGGCATGCTTTCTTGCATAGCAGGCACGGCAGGCACTTGTCGTTGAAAACAACGCTTGAATCAAGATGCGGGAACTCTGTCAATTCAAGGATATCTTTATCATTTACCGACATCCTGACCGCCTTTACGGGGCAGAAGGCTGCGCACATGCCGCAGAACGAGCACTTCGTATGGTCAATGATAACGGGCGGGGCATCCATTCCCGTAGCTATTTCGATCAAGGGTCCTGCCTCGATGGCTTTTTTCGGGCATATCTCAATGCAGATGCCGCAACCGTTGCAGCGTTTGTAATCATAATCCAGGATTTTTATTGACTTACCTGTCTTTTGCGTGTACAGGAAATGTGATTCCCTGACATCGCTGTCAACTGTGACTTCCAGTTTTTCCTCAGTCATGTCATTCCTTGAGTTCGCTGCCTACCTGACCTATTTCTTTCAATTGCTCAACGTATTCTTTCACTATCCCTGCGAACTTCCTGCCTTCGCTGGCTGCAAGCCATTCCACCCTCAACCGCCGCTCGTCAAAACCAAGGTCGACAAGTAACTTTGAAAGAACATGCATCCTCTGCATGGCGCAGTAGTTTCCTATGGTATAATGGCATTCTCCTGGTCTGCATCCTGCAACAAGGACACCGTCCGCTCCGCGCCGCAGCGCTTCAAGGATAAATGAAGGATTCACTCTTCCTGCGCATAGCAGCCTGATATTTCGCAGGTTGGTGGGATACTGCAATCGCAGGGAACCAGCAAGGTCTGCCGCAGCATAGGAGCACCAGTGGCACAGGAATCCTATGACGAGAGGGAATTCGTGTTTCTCTCGCGTGGCTTCAATTATCTGAGCCATTATCTGGTCATCGGAATAATTCCTGACCTGAAGCGCCCCATTGGGACACGCGCCGCTGCAGGCTCCGCACCCGCGGCATGCTATCTCATCCACAGTTGCTTTCCCGTTCACGACCTTGACCCTGCCAAGAGAGCATACAGACTCACATATCCGGCATCCATCACACAGCTCAGGGAGAACATACGCGCTTGTGGGCTCGACCTCCAACTCTCCCCAGCGCAGCAGGGCATCTGCCTTTGCAGCGGCTGCGCTTCCCTGCTCTATCGAAACCTGTATCTCTTTGGGTCCGCCTGCGCATCCTGCAATGAAAACGCCTCTGATATGGGTCTGCACTGGTCTCATCTTGGGGTGCGCGCTCTGGAGGAACCGGTCAGGTCTTGTGGACAGGTTCAGCATTTTTCCGAGAGCCTCATTATCCTTATTCGCCTCCATACCCACGGCAAGCACAACAAGGTCGCATTCTTCATGGAACGTTTCTCCTGAAAGTGTATCCTCATAATGAATTATCGTCCTGCCGTCCGACTCCTCAACCTCTGCCACGCGCCCTCGCACGAAGGATACCCCCATCTCCTGAGAGCGGCGGTAGTATTCCTCATAACCTTCGCCGCCTGCCCTGATATCGATATAGTGTATCGAGACTTTTGCGTCGGGATATTGTTCTGCTATTTTCACCGCGCTTTTAATAGAAGCCATGCAGCATACTTTTGAGCAGTATGGATTACCGACCTGTTCATCCCTGGAGCCGACGCAAAGAATAAAGGCTACGCGTTTGACATCCGCATTGGTTGTTGGAGAGATCACCCTGCCGTGCGTGGGACCGGCTGCGCTGAGCATCCTCTCAAGTTCGAGACTTGTGACTACGTTCTTATATCGCCCGTACCCGTACTCTTCCTTACGGCTGGCATCGAAGGGCTGGTACCCTGTGGCAAGTATCACAGCTCCCACATCGAACGTGAATTCCTCGGGTTTCTGTGCAAAATCCACTGCTTCGGCAGGACACGCGAGCCTGCACAGGTCGCAACCAACGCAGTGTTCATCTATGCATGCTACCAGAGGCACAGCCTGCGCAAACGGGATATAAACGGATTTCCGCCTGCCTATCCCAAAATCGAACTGGTTTGGCACCTCGACAGGACATACGCTGGCACAGAGATCTATGCAGCCTTTGCATTTTTTCTCATCGATATAGCGGGGTTTTTTCACCCCGGTTATTTTAAAGTTGCCTGTCCTGCCTTCTATTTTCGTTATCTCCGAATATGTATACAGCGTGATTTTGGGATTGTTCTGCACATCGGACATCTTCGGGGCGAGGACGCAGAGCGAGCAATCGTTCGTGGGGAAGACTTCGTTCAGAAGTGCCATCTTGCCGCCTATTGTGGGTTCCTTTTCCACGAGGTATACTTTGATATCCATACCTGCAAGGGATAAGGCAGCCTCAATACCTGCAACCCCGGCTCCTATCACCAGCACTTCAGGTCTGGCAAATATGGTCTTTTTCTCAAGAGGGGATTGCAGCGCGACCTTTGCCACACCCATTGCCACGAGGTCTTTTGCTTTCTGCGTTGCAAGACCGTTTTTATCAGGGTGAACCCAGGATCCCTGCTCCCTGATATTGACCATCTCGAGCATGTGAGGATTGATCCCGGCTTCCTTGAGCGCTCTTTTGAACGTGACCTCATGCAGTCGCGGGGAGCATGCCGCCACCACGACCCGGTCAAGTTCATATTCCGCGATGTCCTTTTTTATCTGATCCTGTCCAGAATCTCCGCAGGTGAATTGTATGTCGCGGGCGACTGCTACGTCTTTTAATTTTTCAGCATGTTTCCTGACGTCCTCTACGTCGATGGTTCCTGCTATGTTCGACCCGCAATGGCAGATGTATACGCCTGTTGGCATTATTACTCGAATCCTTAATGAATATTCATTATATATAAACCTGCGTTTCCGGAGGGATCATCTCCAGAAGCCTGTCAAGAACCTCTTCAACCCCATCGCCTGTGAGGGTTGACATGCTCATGTCGGCTTCTCCGGTAGGCTTTGATATATCTGACTTGTTCGCCACAACTATCATTGGGAGACCGAATTCTTTTTTTATCTCTTCAAGCAGGTGCATTTGCTTTTCAAGGGTATAGCCGCACGTCTCGGATGGGTCGATAATATAGAGTATCACCTTTCCCACGTGCCTGAGCGCAGATATTGCCTGGAGTTCTATCTCGTTCCTCTCTTCAAGCGGTCTGTCAAGAAGCCCGGGGGTATCTATGATCTGGTATCGTATCTTATTCCTTTCGAAATGCCCCACAGCCAGTCCTTTGGTGGTAAATGGATAAGCGGCTATCTCAGGACGCGCGCTGCTCACAAGAGCCACAAAACTGGATTTTCCCACATTGGGATAGCCTGCCACCACGATCGCAGGACCTTCGCCGATTTCAGGGAGCTTGCGCAGCTTGTTTCGCGCATCGTTCAGGAAGCGCAGGCTGCCGTCGACGCTGTCCACGATGGAAGATATCCTCCCGAACGCCTGTTTGCGGACAACTTTGATATCTTCGGCGCTTCGCATCATGCCAACATATTTTCGCGCCAGCTCGTTTATCTTGTTACCAGCCCATTGCACAGAAGCAAGGTTCATCTTCATTTCCTCCACTCCCACGATCACGTCTGCAAGTTCCAGATAGAACGGCGGCATATTATCAAAGCTTGGGAATTTTTTAACTACGTGTATCAGGTTATCGCTGAGAATGTTCGCAGCTGTCAGTACCATTGATTCTTCTGCTTTCAGTTTTGACTTCCTGTCAAGAATGCGCTTCCCGTGTTTGGCGCGGGCTGCGCGTTTGTAGGATTTGTTAAGGAGCTCCTCTGAGGTGGGCACTGTGGGGACTTTTTCAAATATCATCAGGTATTAGATGCGCTGGATGGATAAAATCGTTATGTATCTTCGGGATGATGAAAACGAACCCACCAATAACTGGAATATTGGACTATGGCGGTTCACTCTACACAAAATAAAAGTCAATAACATTCATATACTAAAAGAATAAATGATTATAATAATAGTATGAAGTTAAAACTCGTACAAAAGAAGGGGAACTATCTTTCATTTCTGATTCTATTGGTTGGCATTCTTTTTATCAGCGGTTGTATAGAGCAGCAGACAACCGTGCAACCCCAGGAGAAAAATAGTTTCACAACAGTAAAAAGTCCTTCGCCTACTGTGCAGCCTTCCCCGCAAGTAACGGCGGAAATGTTCGATGTGAAGATCAGCTCTTTTACATGTAATTGGACTGTTAAAACAAACGAATATGGGACCAAAAGCGATTGCGTTCGAATTATCTCAACAGGAACGGCTCGAGGACCGGTCGGGGCGCGGGTTGAACTGCCTCTTCTTTCCTGGTCAGATGATAAATTTGATTGCGGGAATTGGACGCATAAGACCGGGGCGCTAATAGCAGTAGGTCATACCTGTGTCCGGAAAGAAGGACAACCCGAAACAACAACCTGGACCGTAGATACAGAAGGCAATGATTGTCCTTTGAAGAATTATTTCAATAATAATAGGTCTCACAGTGTCAAAATTTATAAGAATGATGAATTGTACCCTGAAAAAGAGGACAAAAAAAATACTCTGTGTCAGTAGTGTGGTTGAGAAGTTTTCATCGAAACCATCTGATTTAGTAACAAATCCCTCTCTAAAAGCCTCAATTACCAAAGAGTATATTACATATAGTTACCTATAGTAACATATATGACAACTACCACCACCATTTGTTTAGACCCAAAGGTAAAGGATAAACTTACCTCTCTAAAACATCATTCTCGCGAATCGTATAGTTCCGTTATAGAAAGATTGACGAATCTGGCAATAGATGAAGAACCGCTCAGCGATGAGGCGATAAATGGTATAGAAGAAGCCCTCGAAGACATAAAACACGGACGCCTGCATTCCGAAGAAGAGATCATGAAAGAGTTTGACCTGAAATGAGATATTCGGTCGAATATACTTCAAAAGCAAGAAAGGATCTCAAAAAGTTACCTCTGGAGATCGCACAGAGCATAATTCGATCGATCAACAGCATTAAAGGTGATCCTTATCCTCATGTAAAAAAGATCAAAGGGACACAAAAGAATCCTCTTTATTCTCACCGTGTTGGTGAATATCGGGTTATTCTTTACATAGATAATGAGCGTTTGTTGATCCTGGTGATAGAAGCAGGTCACAGGAAAAAGATATACCGGAAATATTGAGAATAGTCTCCAATAGTTTTATTATCCTTCTTTGCCTTTCGGAAAGGCATGGAAATACTCGCCGACCTCGGAGGACGCCCTGGGCATGATTGCCGCGGCTTCTGCAGATACTGTTATTTTAAAGGAGTAAAAGAAGTCCCGCCCTTTGGATGCAAGCACTGCATGCCTTTCCAGAAAGGTTGCAATTACTGCACGAAAAGCATTAAGGAGGGGTATTCGGGTTTCAAACCGATGTCTGCGGTAGCGCAGGAGATACAGCAGGCGGTCTATTTCAACAAGAACGTATCAAAGTTCAATGTCAGCGGTGGTGGGGACGTGAGCTGCTATCCTGAACTTAAGCAGCTCGTAAAATTTCTTTCCCAGTACAACAAACCTATCCACCTGGGCTACACAAGCGGAAAAGGGCTTAACAGGGAAGACGCGCTCTTCTTCATCGACCACGGGGTGAATGAGGTCACGTTCACTGTATTTGCCACAGACCCGGAATTGCGCCGCATTTACATGAATGACAAAACACCTGAGGATTCGCTTGAGGCGCTTCGCACACTTGCGGAAAAATGCACCGTATATGCTGCTGCTGTGCTCATTCCGGGCGTGAACGACGGTGATGTGCTCATGAAAACATGCGCCGACCTTGAGAATATGGGCGTCAAGGGACTCATCCTTATGCGTTTTGCAAATGCGCCAGAGCAGGGTATAATCCTGAACAACGCCCCGGTGATCGATAGCGTTGTTCCTCATACGATCTCAGAGTTCAAAGCGATCGTTGATGATATTCACAGCAGGTTTAAATTCCGCGTCACTGGCACGCCGATCTATGACCCTGGAACGGGCGCGCCGTTTGCGATCAGGAACGAACCTGAAGCGCTCTTGAGACTGCCGAAATTAACAAAAGAAGCCACCATTATCACAAGTCAAGTTGCAGCGCCCCTGTTACAGGAAATGTTCGATAAGCTGGGCGGTATCGTTAATGTCGTGCCCGTGAAAAAGGACATCGGCTGCCTTATAACTATTGATGATATCAAGGAACTTGACCTGTCACTGATAAAAGAGACCGTCTTCTTCCCCGGAAGGGCGTTCGTACACGACCCGGAAATAAAGAAAATACTGGCAGCCGACGGGATAGACAGGCTTGTGCGCCGGGGTCCTGATCTTCTCACAGTTGACGGGGAGATGAGCATCTCGATGACAAAAGAAGAGGTACTTGCAAAAGAGATCGAGGCTTTCACTGAATTTATCCAGACCATAAACGTACTTGGAACCGTTCCAAAAAGATAGACTTGTATTACATTGTATTACAAAAACTGGAACGGCACAGGAGTAATGCAGAGCAGTCCCAGGGCAAATGTAAGCACACCCAGCACCATCCGCTTCCTGTCAAGGGGGATATCGTCATTCAGGGGTCTGGGATGACCCGCGGCAGAAATAACGATCAAAAGAACGCTCCAGACTATCCACACAAAACCATATGTTTTCAGGAATATTATCAAATAAGCGCCGAATGAGAACAGGACAGCAGGCAATACAGATGAAAGGATGGATGCCTTTTCACCCATCATGGCGCGAAGGACATGACCGCCGTCCAGCTGCCCGACAGGCATGAGGTTTATTGCTGTCAAAAGCATCCCGGCCCAACCTGCAAAAGCGATAGGATGAATGTATGTATCTGAATTCGGAATGAAATCCGTGATAAACCCGAAAAGAGGCGGTATACCCAGAGCGATCCCGGGATCTTGCGAAGTGAGCAGCACAGGAGGTTGAAGAAGCCCTATGATCGTAACGACCACAGACGCAAAAAGCCCTATCAGAGGACCAGATACTCCCACGTCGAACAGCGCTTTTCGAGAGGGTATTGGACCTCTGTGTTTGATGACAGCCCCCATCGTCCCTATTAAAGTTGGGAACGGGATGAAATATGGCAGAGAAGTTCGCATCCCGTGCTTTTTCGCAACAAAATAATGTCCTGCTTCATGCGCGCCCAGCACGGTCATGATGGCTATTGTGAACGGTATCCCCTTAAGAACACCAAGAGGGGAGGCTTCAGGGTCAGCTCCATAAAGCAGCGAACCCACCACCATGGTAGTAAAAAATGTAGCGATCAACAGAGCAACATTTATCCATGTCCGCTCTTTGACCGGAGCGAATTGCGAAGCCACAAGCACATCCTCGCCCAGTTCATGCCTCACCGAGAATTCAAACCCCTTTTCTGCAAAAACGGTCCAGAGTTCCTGGTATAATATCCTGATATCTTTTTTCGGAAGCCCGAAGAAATAGATATTACCCTCATGCTGCTGTATTTCATATATGGAGAAAAGAGGGCTTACCTTTTCAGCCAGTTCATCCGCAGTTGTTGACCTTTGAAAACCGTTCATTTGCATTAATATTCTATATCATGCCTGATGAATGTAACCATACCAAGGAAAAGCAATATTACAGAAATGGCAGTCAGTATATTGAAATAATCAGTAAATACAGAAGGGTTATAAACCGCCATCAGTTCAAGGGTAAAAGGGGAAAGCCAGGTTATTTTTTCAAGGTATATCAGATAATCCGTGCTGTTATTCGTCAGGTTCAACACGAATTCAAGGAATGGTATCATTATCCACAAAGAGGTCAGCATGGCAGTAACTGTGACTATCTTAGTCCCTACCCATGTGGCTTTCTTCTCGTTCTTGAACAATACTGAAATGAACATGCCTGCTGATGCGAACAACACCGCATTGATGAAAAGCATCTGCAGTACCAGTATGCCAACATTATATGCAGAACTGAACAGGGATGTAAAAACCCATTCTGTAATGAAATAAAAGAAAAGTATCATAGGAAGCGTTAAAAGAAGAAGTCCGATGAATTTACCGAAGTATATCGATGGTCTTGTCTGCGGACTTGAAGCCATGATATAAAACGTCTTTTTTTCATTCTCCCCTGCTATAGTTGTACTGGCTTTTTTAATTATCTGGTTGCCCATCAAGGTAAGGCTGAGCATGAACGGGAATAATATGAAGAATATTACACCGATAGAGAGCGGGAAAACCATTGTAGGGATTTTACCTGACATAACCTCGGATGAAGACGTTGCAGCAAAGGATACTATGTAACGCAGCACATCAGTCATGGGATTATTTGCGTATTCTGACGGCAATATCATCGGATCGATGCTGATATCTGTATACTTTTCTGCAAAGAGAGCGTACGTTGAAATAAAGACCAGCACGCCAAACCATAAATACGATTGCAGAAAGCCTTTTATCAGGCGTCTTGTTTCACTGTACACAATGGATAGAAAACCGGAAATGAATGACAGCATATTTATTTCTCCACGGGATGATACTTCGCAAAAATGTCATCGACCGATATCTTCACTGGTCTTGCATCAATGATATCAGCGGCGCTGGCTGCAATCTTCATAATACCAGGGATCTCGGAATCGTTCTTATAATGCACATATATCGATTCGCCGCTGACAGTTACTTTTGCCCCGTACTTTCCAAGTTCAAAAAGCAGTTTCTGTGTCTGCCCCACATCAAATAATTTGATCTCAATGGCTCCCTTGCCTATTTTTTGTCTAAGATCAGCCATTTCACCATCAACTATGACTGAACCGCTTCGCATGACTGTCACGCTCTTGCACAGCCCGTCCACGGCATCAAGGTCCTGCCCTGTAAGAAGTACGGTCTTGTTCGAAGCAAGAAGGAACTCTCTTATCCTTTTTTGTGAAACGGGGTCAAGACCTGCCATCGGCTCATCCAGCAGTAAAACAAGAGGGTTGTGAACGCACGCTATCGCGAACGCAACATTTTTCTCCATTGCCTGGGAAAAACGGTCAAGCCTCTGGTCAGCTACAGATTCAAGCCCCATTTGTTTTAAGATACTTTCGATGATGTTCCTGTCATGTATCCCGTGAAGCGAAGCTGCGAAACCGACAAGTTCCCGGGCTGTGTGATCTTTCGGAAGACAGGGCGTCTTCGGGACGTAGCCGATTATTTTCCGTATGTGTAAACCTCTTTCCAGCGGGATTTCGTTAATATTAGCCTTGCCGGAATCAGGTCTGACAAGGGTCGAAAGTAACCTTAGCACTGTCGTCTTTCCACAAGCTTCAGGACCTATGAGCCCGTGAATGACGCCTTTTTTTACATGAAGGTCAAAGTCTTTTATGGCTCTTGTTTTTCCGTATTTCTTGTTCAGCTTGCTTAATACTATCATTTATCCCTTGACCCCAGAGGAACGAATTTCGTGCCGTAATACAGCATCCCTTTCTCGCTCTCTTCACCCAGCTTCCTGAAAGCGGATTTTACCTTCATGCCGATTTGGATATCTTTATGATCGCATATCACCTGCGAGGTAAGGCTGGGACCTTCGTCAAGTTTGATTATTGCCAGTATGTAAGGTGTCTGCTTCTCGAAATCTTTTGTTGAACTGTGTATTATCGTGTATGTCACAACTTCACCCGTTCCTTTGAATTTGAACGGCACTGACCTGCTGCTGCGCCTGCATTTCGGGCACAGGTTCCTTGGAGGATAGTAGAATTCACCGCATTTTTCACAGTGCGTGCCGATAAGATTGTACATGTTCTTGAGCCTTCTCCAGAATCTTGCAACAGTCATTTTTACCTCCCGAAAATATGAACAACAGCAGTGCCGCCTGAGCCCCCCACGTTATGGGTAAGACCTATCTCGGCGCCGTCGATCTGACGTTTTCCAGCTTCGCCGCGAAGCTGCAATACCATCTCGACAGCCTGCTTGACGCCTGTGGCGCCGACAGGATGACCGCATGCCTTAAGACCGCCTGACGTGTTAATGGGTATTTTTCCTCCGATAGCGGTCATGCCATCCATGGTAGCTTTTCCGCCATCTCCCTTTTTCACGAAACCCAGGTCTTCGATGGCGCATATTTCAGCGATGGTGAAGCAGTCATGCACCTCTGCGAAATCGATATCTTTTGGAGTGAACTTTGCCATCTTATATGCCCTGTTCGCGGCTGCTACCGTTGCATCGATCGTAGTTATGTCCATTCTGTCATGAAGCGAAAGCGTGCCGCTTGCCTGGGCTGACGCTTTTATGTATATGGGGGTATCAGTATACTTTTTTGCAATTTCGGCAGGTGCAAGAACGACCGCCGAAGCACCGTCTGAGATCGGAGAGCAGTCAAAGACATGGAGCGGATCCGCAACCATGACTGAATTGAGAACTGCATCAATTGAGATCTCATTCTGGAACTGCGCTTTGGGGTTCATTGTCCCATGATGGTGGTTCTTGACAGCCACGGAAGCAAGCTGTTCAGAAGTAGTCCCGTATTTATGCATGTGAAGCCGCGCTATCATGGCATAAAGCCCTGGAAAAGTGGCGCCCATTACGCCTTCCCATTCCCTGTCCGCGGCTGCAGCAAGGGCGTCCGTCGTGGTCTCGACATCAACATCAGTCATCTTTTCAGCCCCGCCAGCTATCACGATATCATGATAGCCTGAAGCTACCGCAATGATACCCTGCCGCAGCGCAAGACCGCCTGAGGCGCATGCCGCTTCGACTCGCGTTGAGGGGACGTGAAAGCCTGCAAGGCCGGAATAATCCGCTATCAGCGAGCCTATGTGCTCCTGTTCGATGAACCTTCCCCCGCTCATGTTGCCCACATACAGCGCATCTATCTTTCCGCCCTGGAGGTTCGCATCCTGTATTGCGGATACTCCCGCCTCCACAAAAATATCCCTGAATGATTTTTCCCATAATTCGCCGAATTCTGTACATCCGACTCCAATAATTGCTACGTCACGCATTGAATCACCTCACAACTTTATTTTTCCTTTATGTTTCGCATAGGTCGCATAATCGATATATATCGGGTTCGCCAGCAACTCTTCTACACTGGGCGCCCCATTCCTTACCTCATCTATCCTGTCGTTCACGCTGAAGCTGAACGCGTCGCTGCCAGCGCCTGAACCGAACGCGGTCATGAATATCCTGTCACCGGGTTTTGCGATATCAAGAGTGGCAGCAAGACCCATCATACATGAACCCGAATATGTATTCCCCAGCCGCGATACCACAAGTCCGGGTTTTATCTGCTCGCCTGAGAACCCGAGCATCTTTGCCACGCGCGTTGGGAACTTGCCATTTGGCTGGTGGAATACCGCATAATCATAGTCAGAGGGCTTTGTACCGAGCCGCTCCATAAGACCTTTGGCTGCAGAGGTCACATGCTTGAAATAACCAGGTTCGCCCGTGAACCGCCCGCCGTGTTCAGGATATGGCTTTCCTTCCCTTCTCCAGAAATCCGGTGTATCAGTGGTGAAGGAATACGTTGATTCTATATTAGCTATGGTATTTTTTTTTCCTATTATGTACGCCACACCGCCCGCAGCTGCGGTATATTCAAGAGCGTCGCCAGGCGCGCCCTGCGAGACATCTGCGCCTATCGCCAGCCCCAGTTCGATCATGCCTGATTCAGTCATCCCTGTACATGCCTGGATTGCAGCAGTGCCGGCTTTGCATGCGAACTCAAAATCTGCCGCTGTGAGGTTAGGCGTAGCGCCTATCGCTTCCGCAACGATCGTGCTTGTGGGTTTTACAGCGTATGGATGGCTTTCGGATCCCGTGAATACAGCCCCTATTTTTTGAGGGTTAACACCTGCGCGGTTTACTGCATTTCGCGCAGCTTCCACTGCTATCGTGACGGTATCTTCGTCCATATCAGGAACGGATTTTTCGAAAACCATCAATCCGTCGATGATACTGTTCGGGTTGTCACCCCATACTTTTGCTATCTCTTCTATTTTAATTCTATAGCGCGGTATGTATGCGCCATATGATACTATTCCAGATTTCATTTTTTACCTCAGTCTTGTTTAATATATCAGCAATCTAATGTTTCATATCGTAGGATTGCAGAGCCCGGATAAGTTCGTCTAGCGGCATTACAGTAGCTATAAGCGGTACGCGCTCTATTTCGGCGATCTTGACTGCTATCGGGTCGATCTCAGAAGCTGGAAGTCCGTGAAGCACTATCAAACCTGGTTTCAGGTTCGTTACCCTCAGCGCCACCATCGGGGACCGGCCTGTTGATATCCTGGTGTACACCATGGCTCTCTCCGAACTCCACCCGTACAGTTTCTGGAACTCATTGTAAGAAAGCTCAAGGATTGCCTTCAGGCTGTCGATCACAGTGTATCCGTACAATGGTTTGATGTGTTCGCTGCCAGGGCTGTAAACCACATCTCCCTTCACCAATTTTGTCATCTCTTCCACCGATATCGGAGAAAGATATTCATGAATATCATAGATGGCATTTGAAGTGACATTACCGCGCAGGATACCTTCGTAGGAGCGGATCTTCGCCCCTCCCCGCGAAACGTCCATGTCCAGGATGGCATCAATTATCTTGCTCACGATAAAAATACCCGGGGATTTTCTCCTTCCGCTCTCGTAGTCGCTTATCACAGAGGGCGATACTTTAAGGTATGCGGCAAGGTCTGACTGTGATATCTCAAAAACCGTGCGCCACTTTTTTAGCGTCTCACCGGGATTGTCAGATAATGTTATTTCTCCCGCCATTTTCTCGGCAAGCTTGTGCCTGAGATCATCATATGTAGCATTTATGCCAGATGCCGACGGGGCAGGCATGGAAGCAATGGCTGTGTTTTCAGTCATATAAGTTAATTAGTAATGATGTTGGGGCATATATAACTAACGAAGGGCACTTCGTCAAATAACGAAGTCCTGTCTTAACGGGGAGACCATCAATGATTTTAAGGATCCGGTCGATTTCATCAGTAAAAGTCAAATACCAACAGGATATCTAAGGGGATGCACCCATTGATGGATCGTCATGTGCGATTCAACAAAATGAGGGGCCGTAGGGTAGCCTGGTCCATCCTTCATGCTTGGGGTGCATGAGACCTGAGTTCAAATCTCAGCGGCCCCATTAAACTAATTCTGGATTCAAACCCGTTTTTTTTTCGTGCAACACAATATTCGGGTTCATTAGATTTAAATATTACAATACCTATCCGTGATAATACGTTGGCTCTTCCTTTTTCTTCTGTGCCTGCTGGAAATTGATAACGGGCACGGGCATTGATGGGGGAAGTCCCAATGATTTTGACAGTAAGAGAGCCAGAGGTGCAAGGTTAGCGACCATGGAATTTGCCAGCTCATTCTGTATATCTCCGGGAGCGTTCCCGGAATCCCATTTTGCCTTGAGGTCCTTGAGGTCTTCTTCGCTGTAATAATCGGATGATCCTTCGAACCTGATATGACCTATATTGGGTGATAAATAATTGATCGCAAAGGAATATTCCACCCGCAATACGGATTTTTCACCAAAAGGCGTTTTTTCGATAACTATTGAGGGGTTTTTCAGGTTAACGTCGTAGTTAATATTGATATTCTTGTATTTTCGAATATCCTCTGTGCTTGAATAGGTTTTGGATTCAACCGTCGAAAGCTGGAAGTTTATTATCATATAATTTCATGTTAATTATGCGTTTGAGATATATTAAAACTTGGTTTCGCACAATTTTAATACGAATCCAACATAATGTGATTCATGAAAATAATGGTCGCAGAATACGCGGTTGGCGCAGGCGTTCCCGAATTCCTGCTTGAAGGGCGGGCAATGCTGGGAACGCTCGTGCGAAGTTTTGTATCATGCGGTCACGAGGTATTGTATCCTACATCAGGAATGCAACTTGATACGGGAAAGGCTGTCAGGACAAATAAGTTTGAAGATTCTATATCAAAAATATCGAAAGAATGTGATGCCGGGCTTGTCATAGCCCCGGATGAACTCCTTGGCGATCTCACTGAGATCTTAGAAGATAATACTGTAAATCTGGGCTGCCCGCCTGATGCTGTGCGCCTGTGCGCTGATAAGCTGGAATGTACACGAGTCCTTGAAAAAGAAAAGATACCTGTTCCAGAAACAATAGGGATCGGAAACTACAGCGGGAATTATGTGATAAAACCCAGGTTCGGCTGCGCTTCAGAGGGCATCCACAGGAGCAGTGCTGGCGTATTAGAAGAGGGTTTTATCGGCACGAAATTTATCGAAGGCGAGCATCTCAGTGTAAGCATCATAACAGGGAAGACACAGCTTCTGCTCACGGTCAACAAACAGCTTATTGAGATGAACGATGAAATATCGTACAAGGGCGGCATAGTACCATATTACTGCGACAGGAATGATGAGATGATCGCGGTCGCGAAAAAGACCACGAAGGCGCTTGGATGCAGGGGATACGCAGGCGTGGATATA
>Ga0180732_1001293_pt1 | contig 15936 bp, 21 predicted proteins | sample KR11_01MetaG_FD_148674 | JGI IMG/M metagenome (GOLD analysis project Ga0180732, IMG submission 148674) | Groundwater microbial communities from the Olkiluoto Island deep subsurface site, Finland - KR11_0.1 MetaG | ecosystem: Environmental > Aquatic > Deep subsurface > Groundwater | place...
TCTTTTTCCATATTCTTTTATTTTAATTTTAATCTACGCGCGATGGAACGCGCCTCAAGTTCATAAAACAGGATGTCTTGACACAAACTCTTTATGGATGTGCAGTCAAAATTGGCATCGGACGAAATGACCCAAGAACCCCATTTACCTCGTCCTAAAGAGCCGTAAACGCGCACCTCCGCCCAAGATGAATGCGCATCCGTGAAGTGGTGATAGGAAAAATGGAAGCGAAGGTCCGAACTGAGAAAATCCTCCAAAGCTTGGCTTTGGTAAAACTCATCGGCGGGGAAAACTTCATCCCAGTTTTTGTCTTGCTCTTTGTGATATTCTTTGAGGGCATTGGACACATTTCTTAGAAATCTTACTGTTTCTTTTTTATTCATATTTTTTTGCGTAGGGCGAACCGCGAAACTCACGAACCGCCCCACAAGGTTAATTTTTAATTTTTGCTTCGTTCCATGCCTTCACAACTTCACGTTCTAATCTTAGCGCTTTATTGCGCAGATAAGTAAGTTTCCGAGAATTCTCGGGCGTATCTTTCACGCAGACGTGTCTGCCCGAACGTCCCTCCATGAAAACCTCCACGCCCGTTTCTTTTTCGAATTGTTTACAGGCATCTTCTACCAAACTCATGTATAGATGGTCATACGCGGAGCTATTCTGTTCCGTGACGTGCTGATTCGAAAGCTCCCAAGCCGTGTGATTGGCGTGAAGCTCCAGCGACCCATTATGTCTTGTAGCGTATTTTTTGAATGGCATATCCTTTTTTTTATCTTAATTTTAAAACTTTTCTGCGACCTTTCTTTTTTTTAAAACCCAAAAAAGTGGCGTGTTTTATCCAATTTGGAGATTGCTCTCCCATTGGCCAGGATTTTTCCATTAAGCCCTCCGTCTATTGGGCACCACGAATTTGTTGTTTTTCACTTTTTATTATACCACGGCTTACTCGTATTTGTCAAGTACCCATACTACTCTTAATATCCGCTTGGTATTTTTGATTTATCCACAGATTTATTTTTTTGTGCCGTTTTTCTTTATTTCTCTTTGGTATTGACAGAAGAAAAAGGGCGTGATATAATGAAAATACAGTCAAAAAAGCCCGAGGGCTGATTTACTTTGCAAAGACGCGCAACGCAGGTATCGGGGCGCGAAAAGTTGCGGGAGATGCCACGGCCGAGGTCGTGCCCGTACACGATTTGGAGTAGATTTTTCTGCTCTCCTTGTTTGCTTTTCAGCAAAGTATCGGAGAAGTTCTTTGTCCTGCAAAGATGCAACGGAGTGACAGCACGACGGATAGACGAAACATAGCCCGTGGGCTTGATAACCCACTCTTCTTTCGTTTCTATCTCTCACGTGTGAGATTCCGTCAAGTACGCATCGCCCAGTGGATTCGGTCAAGCCCAGTCGCCCTGGAATAAAATAGATAAACCGCCAAAAGGGACAGATAAACTGCCCTTTGATTTGTGTTTAAAAAATACCCCGAATTTTCCATTTCACACTCCGATTCACAACCGTTTTTGTGAATCTTCGTGCTTACAAGAACTTATTATTCTCTTGGTCAAATTCGCAATTTCGCAATCTCGTTCTTTCTAAACCCCTTTTTGGGTATCTTTTTTATTCTTGTGAATTCTCGTCAGAAACGGGCTAAATCTCCTGCGAAGCGTGAAACGGAAAGTTTAGAGGTTTTTGTTTTTTTTGTTTTTTTTTCTTTTTTTTTATTTTTTTTCTTTTTTTTAGGAGTTCGCACCCTTTCGCACCCTTTCGCCAGAATTAGCAGAGCTTCACTCCCATAGTAAGAACGTGTAAGAGAGAAATCAACGAAACTTTTTTCTTTTTTGGTTTCTTTTTACTTTTAGGCGTATCCGCCTGTTTGTTTGAGGTTTCTTCTCCCATTTTTTATCCGCCAAAACGACAGGTTAATTAGCTTATTGATGAGCAATCGGGGCACGTGCAATTTATAGAGTGTGCGTCTTTGTTGGTACACCCACATCGCCCGTTTTCGTCTTCGGGTTGATGACAGATGTCGCACTTTTCAATGTCTTTTTTGGCTTCCAGGTATTCGGCATAAGTGAAGACCTCTAAACCTATAAGGTCGTGGGTTTCTTCTTGAAGGGTTGTCACCCAGATGTCGTTCGCTAGTTCAGTCGTGAATGGACGGTCAGAGAGCACGAGCACTTTGTCGTCAGAATATTTGCTAGTGAAGGAGTCCATAAACGGGAGACCGTGTTTACGTTGAAATGCGGAGATGCGCTTCCAGTCGCGGTCTTCTTTCCAATTGCAAGTGAAGAGCGAAAAACGCTGTTTGCCTTTCGTGGCTTTAACGGAGGTATTCCCTTTGACTTCCCTGCCTATTCTGAGGTTAGAAACGGGCACGATGACATCTGACAATTCGTGTGTGTCAAGGAAGCCCGTCCCTTTTTCAATCTGCGAAATAGCGTGAAGCTTACAGGTTGCCTTGACTATGCGGATTGAGGCATAGAGTCGCGTTTTTTCTTCTGGGTAGTGCTTGTCGCAGAATTCGCCATCTGCCGTTTGTAGGTTACGGCAACCTTTTTGCGTGCATTTTAAAACTTTTTCCGTAGGTTTTTTTGGTTTCGCCTTTGTGGGGTGTTTCTCTTCAAACAGAGGGTCACCATTCCACACGTCCTCGTCTTCTGGGGTGTCCAAAACGTCGTCGTTTGTGTTTTTCATATACATTTTTTGGGTTTCGTCTTGACGGATAAAAAACGAGAGAAGTTGAGTTGTCAAAGAATCGCAGGTTGTGAAGCGTGCGTGGGTCAGAGGCCAGGGGTTAAGCCAGCTTCTGCCCACGACGCAGGTTGAGGAGGCGAACGACGGGGTTAGCCGTGCGGTCTTCGCACCCTCTGCTTCCATTAAATCACACCAGGTCAGGGTTTGTCAAGTACATATCAAGCCGAAATAAGAAGAAAAAATGCCCAAAAAAGGCAAAAAAGAGAGCGGGAGAATAGGCAGGGAGGCAATTGCAGCACCCAGCACCAAACACGAATAGACAGGGGGAGGTATGGCATACAATCGCGACAAGACAGCCACCACTACGCACTTTTTTCTCTCTTGACACATATATTGGGCATATATATATACTTATTTCCTCTTAATATCCATACCGGTAGATATTTCAGTTTATCCCCAGTTTCCTCTTTTTGGGTTTTAAACTTTTATTTCTTCTTATACTTGACAAACGCACGAAGGCATGATTTAATAAAAATAAAGGTATCAAATTACCATAATATGGAATGGAAAGGACGGTGCGAAGAACACAAGATCTGCTTTAACCCTCAGTCTACAGGCGGTGTTTGCCCTTTGTGTGGCATGAAAGAAGAGAATCCCATGGTCTACGCCATGACTCTTCGTAGGATGGAGATCGGATATCTTAATGATAGAAAAGATACGCGCAATCAAAAACGCAAAGCGCGTTCTGGTGATAATATAGAATAGCTGGGTGCTTCGGGGAATGAATGACGCGATTATTTTCCTTCATTTTGAGGGGCGGTGTTCATGAAGCGGGTATCCGGCCACAAAAAACATAATTAATAATTAAAATAGACATATGGTGTATCGTGGTGTACGTTTTGGGGATGAGGCCCGTCGCAACCTCGTTGCAGGCATCAATAAATGCGCAGATGCCGTAGCCGTTACTTTAGGTCCTTGCGGTCGTACCGTCTTCGTGGATAAGGGATGGGGTGCCCCCCTCGCTACCAAAGACGGCGTAACCGTAGCGCGTAATGTTTCATTTAAAGACCGTGAAGAGATGCAAGGCGCGCAACTCGTAATTGAAGCTTCAATGAGGTCTAATGAACTCGCAGGTGATGGCACAACTCTCACTTGCGTGCTCATAAAAGAGATGGTAAAAAGATGCCTCAAAGCATTGGAGGATGGATGCGACGCACAATCTTTGAAACGTGGCATGGACAAAGCGAAAGATGCAGCGTTCACTATATTGGACAAAATAAAAAGTACAAAATTTAAAATCCGAGACGTGGCTCGCATTTCGGCTAATGATGGAAAACTTGGTGACCTCGTAGCGGAAGTAATGGAAAAAACGGGGGAGAATGGGATTGTCACGGTAGAAAATGGTACGAAACCGGGGCTCGAATACGAACTTGTGCGCGGAATGTCCATAGATCGCGGCATGGTTTCGCCCTACATGATCACAGATGGACGGAAGTTAGAATGCAATTTGGATAATCCTAAGATTCTGGTAACAGATAAAAGAATAATGGTAGCACGCGACATTTTACCGCTCATGGAGAACGTAATCGCGGGAGGCGATAAGAATTTCGTCATCTTTTGCGAGGCCATAGACTCTGAAGCTCTGGCTACGATCATCGCGAACAAACAACAGAATATTTTCAATACTCTGGCCGTAGTAGTGCCAGGATTTGGAGAAAAGGCGCAATCACTACTCCAGGACATAGCAGCGGTTACGGGCGCTACTTTCGTTTCAGAGAAGCTCGGCATGAAGATAGCGGATACAACGCTCGAACAATTGGGTAGCGCGAAACGCGTAATCTCCACGAGAACGGAAACTTCCATCGTGGACGGATGTGGATCGAAAGAAAAGATGGAAGAAAGAGAGAATATTATAAAAGAAGAGATAAATCAAGCCAAAAATGAATATGATAAAAAGATGCTGGAAGAGAGACACGCTCGGCTCTTGGGAGGAATAGGCGTGATACGCGTTTTAGCCTCAACCGATATCGAGACTGGCGAATGGAAACATCGCTTAGAAGACGCGGTCTGCGCGGTACGCGCGGCACGTCTTGATGGCATAGTTGCTGGAGGTGGAATGGCTCTACGGCGCGTAGCACAAATGTTGGAAGTGGAAACGCCAGATTTCATTGAACATGTGGGAATAGACATAGTAAAACATGCTTTCGCTGCTCCTTTCAACAAAATAGCTGAAAATGCGGGGAAGCATCCGGAAGTCATACTGGACAGGATATATAAAACGGAGGATGACAATGCGGGATATGATTTCGCGAAGGATGAAGTGACGGACATGATGAAATCTGGTATTATAGATCCCTGTAAAGTAATAAAGATCGCGCTCGAATCTGCCGTTTCCGTTGCCGGACTCGTAGCGACTTGTGAAGCTCACCTGTTCAATTTGCCGGAGGAGAAAGAAGAAAAATCTAACAAAAAATAAATCATATGGATATTAAACCATTTTTTGACAACGTCCTCATAAAGCTTGAAAAAGAAGAAAAGAGAGAGTCCGGCCTCGTTTTGCCGGAATCTGCCGACATGGGGTACCTCGTACGTGGCCGCATTGAAGCTGTAGGAGAAGGCGCATACAACGAGAATGGAATAAGAAATTGCATATCCGTTTTCCCTGGCGACCGCGTCCTCTTTAACCGTAATTCCGGTGATGAGTTGGATATTGATGGTGAGAAATTCGTCCTAATATGTGAGAGAGAAATAAGGGCGAAACTCGGTGTTTAAATGTTTATGCCTGGTAAAAATAAAAATCTATCCGATAAGATTATAAAGCAGATAGAAAAAGGAGAAGAAGACCGTATCATACCGCTCCTTGATGCTCTGTATGATCTATCTGTCGGCGTGTACATAATGGAGGAGACGCTTTCCGGGCAGGTCCGCCGTTATCGTGAGAAACCTGACCGTCAAGCTGCGGAATATCTGGTAGACCGCGCCTTAGGCAAACCAATCCAAGCTATAGAGGGAGGAGAAAAACCAATACGCCTCGAAATCACACGCGCAGAAATAGAAAAATTGAATGAAAAAGACCTAGACGAGAAGCTTTCAGAAACCCTATAAAAAATCACATGGATTCCGGTGCAAAACAAAAATTACGGGAAGAGTATGAAAAGAAAAAGTTAGCTACGAAGAGACAGCGTTTGCTCATAAAGAAAGACTTGCTCGATCATCCGGAGAAAATCGTACTCTATAAAGAGAAATGCCGTCGCGACATAGTCTATTTTACGGACATGTTCACTTGGACGTATGATCCGAGGAGGAGGCCGTCTAAGATGCCTTTTATACTTTATCCTTTTCAGGAAGAGTATATAAAGAACGTAGAACGAGACATAGATGAAGGACGGGACGCTTTAACTGAAAAATCACGAGACATGGGCGTAACTTGGCTCGTGCTCGTGGTATTCCTACATGGATTCCTCTTTAAAGGGTACGATTTCCGGGTGGGATCGAGGAAAGAAGAGTTGGTAGATAAACGCGGTGACGCGGATTCGCTTTTCGAAAAGTTACGGTTTTTGCTTTTAGCATTACCTGTGGGATTTTTGCCTACCGGTTGGACGCCCATCAAACACGATAGGCACATGTTACTTGAGAATCCTGAGCTTAAATGCTCCATTGCCGGCGAGGCCACCAATCCGAATTTCGGCGTCGGCGGCAGAAAAAAAGCCATACTCTTTGATGAGTTCGCCAAATGGTCTTGCGCGGAGGACGCATGGAAGAAATCAGCAGACACTACGCCGTGCAGGTTGCCAATTTCAACACCGGAGGGGATGGGACAAAAGTTCTCTGATGTACGGTTTGATAAAAAAGTGCCGATTAAAGTTTATACTCTACATTGGGGATTACACCCATATAAAGATCAAAAATGGTATGATGATGAAAAGAAAAGACGCACGGACCAAGAAGTAGCGCAAGAACTCGATATTTCATATGACCGTTCAGCTAAATCCCGAGTATACGAAATTTGGGATCACATAGAACGCGGGCAGTTCAAATACAATCCCGCTTTCCCCCTTTTCACTTCATGGGATTTCGGCAATGACGGCACGGCCATTATTTGGTGGCAGCGAGTTCTCGGCACCCGTTTCTGGAGAATAATAGACTCTTATATCAATTATAACAAGGTTATAGATTTTTTCGTTCCTTTCATTACAGGAAAATTCGCGCATCCTTACCCGTATACGGAAGAAGAACTTCGGATGATCAATGAGCGCCGTTCATGGTTGCCATCCATTAATTTTGGAGATCCATCCTGTAAACAACACCAGATGCAATACAAGTATTCTATTCAGGAAGTTTTAGAGAATAATCAGATATACATTTATACAAATGATGAGGCCGTCAAATTCGAATCGCGGAAAACAGCAACGGAACTTTTGATACGTGATATACAGCTCAATATTAACCCGCGTACTGAATACTTAGACTCTTCCATTAAAAATTCACGTTACCCTGAGCGGTCAGAAATGACAACTGCAACTTCAGAGATTTTACGTCCCGTTCACAATTGGAGCTCTCATTACCGTACTGCCCTGGAATATTTAGCAGTCAACCGCCCGGAAGATCCGAAAGAAAATCGCGACCCCATGGAAGAAGCATTTAATAGAAAGATTAAAAAATCAAATGATTTCGACCTTTCGAATGGCGCTTATTCATAAAATTCTATGCCGACTTTAATTACACTCAAAGATTTAAAAATCCGCCCCATCACACTTTCAGAGGACGATAAATCTTTGAATGAATTTTTGGATAAGCGTATCCTGGAACTTCAAGCGCATAGGAAAAATGTTTGCGGAGTAGATATTGACTCCATAATGGAACAAGCAGATGAAGACATAAAAATTAAGGACACCATCTTTGACAAAAGAAAAGGAAAAACACTGGTTGAGAATAACGATACTCTGGGATGGCGCGGAACGTCTTCTTTTAAAGATTTGGGCGTTGATAATTGGCGGTCAGACGCGGCATCAGTAGATCCGTTTGTGAAGGTTATGATTGCCATGTCTATTATCTTTGATAATGATCCGCATGCCGTACTCCGTGCCGGAGGTAAGAGATACGCTGCTCTCAACGAAGTTTATAAACAACTTTATCGGGATTCGTGGGACGTGAATTTCTCTCGAGAACAGCTCAAATGTTGCGTTTTTGATTTAACGGCATATGGCTGGATGATTGGACGCACTTCCATTCGTGCGAACACTAGGATTATTAACGAGATAGTGGAGATTAACCCTGAAACGTACGCGACGAAAGAAGAAGAAAAAGAAATAGAAGATTTTTCATCCATTCAGAGGAAACGTTTAGATCCGAAACGTGCATGGTTAGATGATATGGCTACGGCTAATGACCAAGATTCTATCGGCGATTGGGCGTGGAGCATAGATTATTCATATGATAAACTTCAGGCAGAATTTGGAGATACGCAGAATTTTGACATGATACCCATGACGGGTGAACCAGACCCTGAAGTCAACAAAGAAACGAAGGCAGGTACCCGTTCTGACGTTTACACGGTTGAATTTTATGAGAATAAATGCAAAGATCGATTTGTGGCGCGTGTGGGGGTTGGTGGTCAGCATGTTCCGCTCGTTTATGCTCCGCTTCCCGATCACAAAGAACTCTCGTGTTGGACTACTTTTTGGAACATGCGAAATCCGAAAACGCCATATGGAGTAGGTCCGATCGAGATCATGCGATCAGATAAAAATTTGAAAAACAAAATAAAAAATATGACGGTGGATCAGATCGTTCTTTCCATTTACAAAATGTTCTTTTACGAGAACAAAGGGCCATATAAAGATCGCGATCGTATACAGATAAAGCCTGGTGTGGGAGAAGAGATTAAAGGCAAGGTTACGTTTTTGGACATCCCCGGTCCGGGAGAAGATGCTAAATACGGCATAGAGTTCGCGCAGAATGAAATAGATAACAACACGGGCATTACGAAACCGCTCATGGGAGAGATTACTGGGCAAACAGCTTTTGAAGTAGGCCAAGCGAAAGAATCTGCGCTTAAGCGCATAAAATTGCCTCTTGATAATTTGGCGTATGCCTTGCAGATTGAAGCGCGGTTGTCATTAGATCTCATGTACCAGGCATATACTACGCCGATCGTGGAGAAAATCGTGGACGCAGACGATATCGCGGATCTCGAGCGCGCATGGACAGAAGATCCGTCTGCTTTTAGTGTCGGGACAGACAAGACGGAAAAGATAGACAGGATAGAAGAAGGAGACGCAGTAGAATACTGGAAGACGAGGTATAAAGAATTCGAACTGTCCACAGAAAAAAATGAAGATGGCATTTTCGTTCCTACTGGGGATCGTAAATTCTTTTACGTCATGCCGGACTTTACTCGTTGGCGCGGTGAAATAAAAATAAAAGCGGCGTCGCTCCTCTCCGTCTGGAAAGAACTCGAAAAGCGGCAAACATTAGATTTGGCTGAAATCATGATACAATATTTACAACTCAGCCCAGAAATTGCCCGTAAACCGCTCCTTAAGATTGTAGAAAAGTTTGATGACGATCCCAAAGAGTGGGTGCCTGACGCGTGGCTAAACCCTCAAGCTTCTCCTGCCGCGAAAATGGGCGCCGAAGTTTTTGGGAAAGAGAATCTACCTGGCGATATGCAGAAGGAATTCCCTGAAGAGCCAATCCGTCCTACGCCGCGAAGCGAAGTTGCCAATGCTGAAGCACCGATCAATAAAACTTTTAACGCATAAATGAATATGGACGCAAAAATAAAATCGCTAGTCAAAAGTGAGATTTGGCCCGCTTTATGTGAAGAAGTCGTATCCCGCATAAAAAACGCGAATGGTGAGCCTATTCCTACTACTTCAAGGGACGAAGTTTTTGCTGAAGTTTGCCGGCGAGAGGGAAGAGCAGAAATAGTACAATTATTGCGCAGTATACAGGATGAAGTTTTTAAAACTGAATAGAGGATATGCTACAAGATCACGAAAAACTACAAATCCCTGGGATATCCGTTGAAGCGAAACCGCTCCAACTGGAAGTAAATTATAGAGGTACGGAGGACAAAAAAACCAACGGGTGTAAAATTCTGCGCGTGCGTTTAGGTCGTGAAGAGACGCACATTAAGTTTGAGGATCTATGGAATTTGATGTTCCTCATGGCTTCTTCAGAGAAACAAGACAAGATGATCCCCGTATCTTTGCATAGGATACGCCACGTAGAACGCGTGATCACGGTTGAGGCTAACCGCGACGTAAAACGTGGTGAGAAGATTACTTTTACTTATAGAATGAAAATCCCCGATGAAATGTTCGTCGAAAATTCGGGCGGTACTTTAATTAAATCTGGTGCGTAATAAGCGTATGAACGTGAATCTGTCCCGCAATCAAGTGCTCATTACTTGCTCTACGGACGAAGAAGCTAAAAAATTGACGGATATTATTACTCCTCTTCCGGAGGATTCTTTGGACGATCTTTTAGGCGAGACTCCAAGACTGAGAGAACGCATCGCGACTCTCGAAAAGGCTAATGATAAACTATCTGATGAAGGGTACAAAAAAGACAAAAAGATACTGGATTTGGGAATCGAGCTCGATGGATTGAAATTCGGTTCTGTAGATGAGAAGCCAACTCGTAAGGTTAAAAAATCTAAAAATTAAATAGAATACCCTATGCCAGAAGAAAAAAAAGATATTGTTACTTTAGAGGCCGAGCTCGAACGTTTGCGTAAAGAAAACGATGAGTATAAGATAAAAGAGGCGCAGGGCGTACTCGGTGGAGTGAACGAAAAATCCACGGTGTCTACTTTACGGAGCATGGTGGACGAAATTCTGGGTCCAGATTTCGCGATTTGCATTTTGGGATTCGGTAAATTTACCACTCTGGAGGTAAAACTTCCGGATTCATTGGCCGTTAAATCAGCATTGTTGGACGAAAACGACAACGGACCTCGGTATCCTAAGAATCATCCGTTAAAAGGTCAACCGTGCGGAGATCTCCGCCATTGCCGTATAGAATCGGAAGAGCAGATGCGTAAATTTTTGGAACTTGTAAAATCAGAAATTGTGCGGCGCATCACGCAAGAGAACAAACCTTTGCCTTTATTCGGCAAAGATAGAAGTGTCAAAGGTTAAATATGCCATTAAAAAAAGGAAAATCAAAAAAGGTTATGGGCGAGAACATACGCCGTGAGATGCATGCTGGAAAACCTCAAAAACAGACCATGGCCATAGCGATGACCATGGCGGGTAAGTCAAAGAAGAAGAAACAGAGAACTTCGGATGGGTATATGATGAAATAAATAACATTGGTATTTGTAAAATCCCTATATCGTTTATCTAGCCCCGCACCAGGTTAATAAGCGTTTATAGGGACACTCTAAATACTAATGACCAAGCTCACGCAGATCTTTTAATGTTTAAAGATTAAGCTTCGTGGTAACGTTCAAGCGAACATATGTATCAAGGTTCATAATCATATAATAAACTTCATGGGGATCAAGGTTTCGTCCAATCTCCCGAGGTTTATCAAATAAGATTATGCCAATACATACGTGGAGACGCGAGCAATCTTTTAACATTATTGAGGCATGATGGGCAGTCATACGTTTATGGATCTGAAAGACACGAACAGAGTAATTAACAATCCATCTTTTGATGGTGATGGCGATATAGATAATAAAGAAGAAAAGGAAGAAAAAGAAGAAAAAGAAGAAGACAATGAGGATGAAAAAGATGAAAAAGAAGGAGAAGACGTTGAAAAAGAAAAAAAAGAAGATGATAAAGAGACGGATGACGATGAAGAAGAAAAAGGCGCTGGAGAGAAAAAAGATGAGAAGGAAGACGAAAAGAAAGAGGACAAAGATGAGGATGATGATGGCATATCAGAAGAAGAATTGAACGCCCTAAGGTTTAAAGCTTCCAATTACGACAAACTTTTACCCGAGTACACCAAATCGCGTACGCGAATCAGCGAATTTGAGAGGAATACGCCATCGAATAAAGAGAGCACAAACGAAAAACCGCAGGAGTTAGATTCACTTGTAAAGGAAATGGTGGAGAAAGAAGGTGTGGACGAAGACGTAGCATGGTCCACAGTGAAGCTCATGGGCAAATTTCTGCCCGCTATGGGATACGTAAAAAAAGAATCCGTCGGCGATCTCATGTACAAAAGCGTACAAGATAAAGAAACCGACGATTTTATATCGCGTAACCCAGAATTCTCTCCTTCTCAAGATTTGGACAATAAGAAATGGAACGCTCTAATGGATGAATATCATTCCTACGTTAAACCTGCTGACCCGCACCGAGTGGGGCAATTACTCGAAAAAGCAAAAAAGAATGTCTTCGGGGACAGTTCGGGGAAGAAAAAAGATGAGATGGGCAGAACTATGATAAAGATTAAGAAAAATAAAATTGCTGCTGCGGGGTCCGGTGGAGGAGGAGGATCAGGGGCGCCGCAGAGTAAAAAATCAAAGTTAGACCCCAAAGTAATAGAACAGTATAAAAGAAGCGGATGGACGGATGAAGAAATAGCAGAGATTAGTTAAAATGGTGTATTAATAATTATGGCGTTTATACGGACTAACTGGGTCGGCGCTTCCATAGATGAAGCGGCGATCGAGATGGATAAAAATACGGATGACATGAACGTGGGAGACGCTCTGTCGTGGGACAGATCAGAGAATAAACTACAACTCGCGACTGCTCTTCATGACAACCATGGAGAGGATGCTCTATTCGGCGTTTGTAAATCAGACGCGGGTACAGCAGAGACGGTATGTAACGTTATCCCATTTCAACTCAATCAGATATTCCGTGCTGATTGCGCAAACAATACCGCAAGCACACAAGTAGGACACCGGTATAAATTAACGGACAAAGATACTCTAAATAATTCGGGCGCTGATGGTAATTCTTCGGCCGATATCTTTGAAACGTTAAAAATGATAGGTGCGGTTACGGACAAAATCTTAATAGTACGTATCGTTGCTCCCGCAGGACAGGTATCAGCTTAGAAAATTTAAATGGTGTTTACAGTTTATGGCACTTATTATTAAAAATAGCGCCGGTTTCGTACTCGATCAAGCGGGTATCGAACTGCCGGCAACCGTCGCCACTGCTTTTGCGGTCGGTGACGCGTTACAGAGAGACACTGCCAATCTTTATTTGGAGAGGGCAGTCGCAGCCGCCGCTCCTTCTGATGCGGACACTGGCCTTTTCGGTATCAGTATGTCGATTAAAGCCGCAGCGACAGCGTTGGCCAAAGTGGTCCCCTTTATTGTGGGCATGCTCTTGGAAGTTGATCTCGCGAATAATTCAAGTGCTTCCCACACTTTACAAAGGATGGTACTCACTGACCACGATACGGTGAATAATAACGGTACAGATAGTACCGCTAATGAGGGTGTGTTTTTACAGGTTGCTCCCATAGGGGCAGCCGCAGACAAAAAAGCACTCGTGATGTTCGTCGGGTCTCAAGGACAGGTCAACGCGTGATTTTAACATTAATTATGGTGTAGATACATTATGGCAACTTCAAACGTGCCATTGGTGCTAGATGATGTAGTGGATGCTACAAACAACGCGATACAGAAAATGTGGATTAACCGCCGAAAACAGGCGGAAGAGGAAAAATTCAAAATGATCGTTAACGTAGAGACGGGGGTTACTGACAGAATCTCGAAAGAATCCGACCTTTCCGATCTTGGAGTGGCGGCCCGTATTACGGAGAATGCATCCGTAGTGGGTGAGTCTCCCGTGCAAGGATTCGATCAAACGTACACACAGGTGGAGTTTGGTAAATTGATCGCCGTCACTAAGCAAATGTGGAAATTCGGTATCAAGAAACGCAAATTGGAAGGCGTGGTAGATGAATTGCGCCGGTCCATCATAAGAAAGAGAGAAAGAATGATAACGGATCGTCTTAATAACGCGCAGTCGTCTACTTATACGGAGGCAGACGAGAACGGCAATTACTCTATCTCCATCACGAACGCGAACGGCGTGGCGTTAGCATCCGCGGCTCAAACCCGTGAAGATGGCGGAACGTCAAACAACAACATCGTGTATGATGGAACGAATTACAACATCGCTCCTGGGTATAATGCGCTCAAAGCTTTGGGCAGAACGGCAGCTTTGGTCCTTTCTCCTAAAGGCAACCAATTGGAAATCAATCCGTCTAGAATCTTCGTGAAGAGGAAATCATCGGCGTATTTTACTTTTAAGGAGATCAAAGGCGCAATCCAAAAGAACAAACTACCAGAGACTTTCTCCAACGATGGATCAGGCGTGGATGATTTTGAACTGGTTGAATTGCAATACCTGACGGCGAACAAAGCGTTCGCGGCTATGGACCCGGCTTTCATTTCTGATCAGTATGGGATCCAGTACAAAGAATCACAACCCATCTTGCTTGAAGGCCCGAACGTGGTATTTAAGACGGGCGAGATGCAATATAAATCGACTACCATGTACGATGTGGGATGCAAAGATTATCGTGGCGCATTCCAAGGCGATGGTACGGGTAATTAATATTATTATTAAATAGGTGTCAATCTTATGAGCAAAAAGAAAACACAAGCAAAGAAATCGATTGGCCCCGCCGTCGTGTCTTGCTTGGTGGTAGGACTCCTGGTCGCAGGAGGTATACAAGCACGAGTCGATCAGCAATTCCTGGACTCTTGGGCATACGTAAAAGCGACGGTTGAAGGACTCCTCACGCAAGATTCTTCGAGTAGACTCCCAAGTCTGGAAGAATTACAAGCAAAGGATTCTGATGTCGTGGGCGGGACAGGCGAGAGTTTCTCTACACGAAATCTAACTGGCCTCTATGACCTCACTTTAAAGGACTCTGACGATTCAGAGGACCAGTACAAATGGACGCAAAGACAAATTTCTGGGACTATTGGTACATCTTCTTCGACATTCTTATCTATCCAGAATACTACTGGGCACGATGTCCATGTAGAAACGGCAGGCATTCGTTTATTCACGAATGCTTCATCGACTACAAGACTCGCGATGGGAACGTCGACGGTGACGGGAAACGCGTATAACCTTGCATGGGCGAGTGTCCCAAAACAGATCTTCGGTGGGGTTGTCGCGACTTCTACTGGGGATAGTGCCGGTTTTATGGCGACTACGACTGCCGGTAGCACATACGCATTAGTTAATGAAGCAGGAACGGCTACCACAGGTAGATCTCCTTGGGTTGTAGTAAAACCAAATGAATATATCGTTGGGTTTATGCAATCACAGGACCCCAAATGGGCCACTACGTCAACTAATGATAGAGGTTTCTCAGCGAGTTCGTTTTATCTCTTAAACATAAGAGAGATTGCGACCTCCACTTAGTTTTTTGAGAGCGAGCGATACTAAAAATCGCTCTCTCAATTAAAAATTAAGGTGTAAAAATTTATGATCTCTTCAGGTGAAAGAACTATACATAGAACGGCGATCGTGGCCGCAGATTCTGGCAATGATCCAACAGCCTGGGCGGATGCTCCTGGAGCTATTACTGACATGTCGCATTTTAATACACTGCGTATATTCCCAGTCCTCAATTCTGGCACTCTCACTACTTGCAAGATACGCATACTGGTGAAACGTGGGTCTACTGTTCATCTCTCCTCAGAAGACAACCTATCTACTGATTTTACAGAGATTGCCGATTATCCAGGGTACGCAGGAGAGCCAGAAGTATATATCAAAATAACCGAATTAACAGGTTCATCGCCGAGTGTGTCGTTCTTCGCGGCCGGCGTGAACGACAATAAATAATCTATGAAAAAAATACTCTTTGTGTTTTTAGCCGTCCTACTTACGAGTGTTTTATCAACTCAAGCATTGGAATATTTTAGAGGAACGACAGATGAAATCTTGCTGATCCAAAACCAAGATATTGTGGGCACCAAAATATTTGAGAATATAAATACTCACGGAACACTCACTGCACAGGGGACAGCTTCCTCTACTTTTGGGAACACAATACGACCCGATACTACAAATACCTTTGATATAGGTGGTTCTGATTATGTTTGGAGACAGGCATATATTAATTCTCTTATCTCCTCTGGTGGCCTCACTCTCACAGGTGGAGTAGACGAAAGTTTAACCGTCGGCAATGGCTCGGTATCCTCCACCATCAACGGCTCATCAACTTCCACCTTTCCATATGGCGTGACCTTTGCAACAACCGGCGGAAATGTGGGAATTGGAACAGAGAGTCCGG
>Ga0180732_1001294_pt1 | contig 15924 bp, 15 predicted proteins | sample KR11_01MetaG_FD_148674 | JGI IMG/M metagenome (GOLD analysis project Ga0180732, IMG submission 148674) | Groundwater microbial communities from the Olkiluoto Island deep subsurface site, Finland - KR11_0.1 MetaG | ecosystem: Environmental > Aquatic > Deep subsurface > Groundwater | place...
ATATTATATATTCTTGAAGTTATTGAAAATGTACTTTGTAATCAACTCGATTACTCAACTGCGAAACTTTAGTAATTTAGTTAATATTTGGTGAATTAGTAATAAGCCAGAAAGCACCTGTTTTTATCATCGTTTTATTATTGTCATTTCGGATAGAGCCTGAATTATTTTTATTCGGATAATTACAGACGTAATAGTCTCTCGCTTTAACTGGGATTACGATTTTTTACAAAACAATCAAAATTTGATTTCTTGAAAATATTTTGAGCCAGTTTCAAAACGTATCAGTTTGGTCAAGATCAAGGCGGATGAAAATTTTAACCGCAAGAATACATGGAGTATTTCGAGGATTAAAATTTTCACCCAACGCAGAGATCGGCCAAAATGGGACGTTTTGAAAATGGCTCAAATATAAACCAATTTTTTTGTGAGGATTTTTGATGAAACGTATTTCGCTGTTTCTTGTTTTTGTTATGTTTTTTATCAGTATCGTTCCAAGAGTGGAAGCAGGCTTTTGTCCTTCCGAATCCTTCTCTAAGCATAGTAGAGTCACAGATATGAATAACATACAGAATGTATTGGAAATAAAATTAATTAGGGAGCGGCTTTCCCAACTAGGTCTTACTCAAAATGGAATCAATGACCGGCTCTCACAGTTAAACGATAACCAGATCCATCAGCTTGCTCTTAATATTGACGATCTGAGAATTGGCGGCAATGGGTTTGAGTTCTTGGTAGTAATTCTTCTTATTGGAATACTTGTTGGGATATGGTTCTACGTTACAGATCACAAGGTTAATATCTCGCGTAGATAACAGTTAGCTTTACTGTTAATAATCAAATATAATAATGGCAATAAATTCCGGTCTGTATCCGTATACTTTTTCAGAATATATTAAAGTAACCATTCCATCGATGGGGTTTCCTTGCCTGTTTTTTATGCTCGTGTTTTTACTTTCTTCATGTGCAACATCAAAAAACAACGTGGGAACCAGCAGCACGGCCCACCTGATAGAAAATGTTCCTTTCTTCCCCCAGGAGATCTATCAGTGTGGGCCTGCATCTCTTGCTGAAGTGATGCAGTATTGGGGAATAGAAATTTCTCCTGAAGCTATTGCCAAAGACATATACAGCAATTCAGCGAAAGGAACTCTTAGCCTGGATATGGTCTTGTATGCGCAAAAGAACGGCTTGAATGTCATCCAGTCCAATGGTAACCACAATATCAATTACCTTAAAGAAAACATAGATCTTGGATATCCGGTTATCGTTATGGTAGATTATGGCTTTTGGAAATATCAGCAAAATCATTATATGGTGATAATAGGCTATAATAATAATGGTATAATAGCCCATTCAGGGAAAAGCCACCATAAGTTTATCCGTGAAGAAGATTTTCTTGAAATATGGAAAAAAGCAATTTTTTGGGCATTATTGATTGCTCCAAAACAATAGGCAGGTCAGTAAACAATCTGGCAAACATCTGGCGCCAACTATTAGCCTTATGCTGTTTGATTGCATTTTATAGCTGCGGCCTTCCCAATATTATTGCGCTTCATGATCCACTTACCGCCGAAGAACATCTTAATCTTGGCCTATCCTATGAGAAAAGAAACGAGTTTGACTCCGCAATAAACCAATATGAAATGGCGGCTAAAAATAATCCTGCGGCCTATCTTTATCTTGGGAATGCTTATTTTCAGAAGAAAAATTATAAAGAAGCGGCTAAAAATTATAAAGAATCAATCAGAAAAGACCCCCAAAACGCGGATGCCTATAACAATCTTGCATGGCTTTATTGCACAAAGAAAGAAAATCTTGATGAAGCGGAAAAGCTGGTCCTAAAGGCCATAAAGATTAATCCATCAAAAGAAAATATTTATATTGATACTCTGGATAATATAAAAGCGTTAAACAGATAAACCTTTTAATCTGCTATTATATTAAATAGATAAATACTTTATTTAAATTGTGCTATTTTAACAAGGCAGTGGGATGAGTTATATCAACAAGCATAGATCTGCTACTTGTTCTTATTTTAAACAAGTGCTATATTTTTTATCTATTTCGTTCCTCATCCACTCTTTTTCTGAAATGCGAAAATCCCGGATTCTGATAGAGAATTTATGCCTGCAATGCACGCCAACTGTGTTCTTATGCGTTCTTATGTAATTTTGCAACACATGAAAAGGAGATTATATTCATGGCGCTCAAACAAATAGCACGTTACTACACAAGATGGGATCTTGAAAATCACAATGGCAGGATTGCATTATTCGACTCAAATAACGAATACTTGGATAACCGTACATATAAAAATCCCGAAGAATTTCAGGTAATAGTTGGAATGCTTCGCAATGAAAAACATTTATGGTTTGATACAAACACCAAGCACTTGAGAACAGGTTTCGGAATAAAGGGTGAACCTACCGTTGAAGAAGAAACATAGAAGGGACAACAACCTAAAAACGCTTTATAAAAGACTGACAAAACCAAAATATTGTAATTGAACCTTTAACAAATAAAAAGGGAGGAAAACCTATGCAACAAGATAAGGTTGTAAAGATGTCAAAATCCGAAATCCATCAATTGGAAAAAACGCGCAAAACTTTATTGGCCAATCTGTTCGCAAAACAGCTTATTTCCATCAAAGGCAATACATATTGGGAAGAAGTCGTCTGTCTTGGATTTAATCCCCAAATGGTTCAGCTTGAAGCGGTAGTCAGCATAAAACGCACATACGGCTACACTGGCGGTTTATGTTCTGATGGCTCCACGGAATACGTTCGATTTTTTGTTGATTGGGGTGATGGTAACGGCTTCCAAGATATAGGGCTTACCAGTTTTAAAGCATTTGATATATCTGAAGCCCCTCCAGGTCCTCAACACCCATTGAAGTATATGGTATACCTTCCTCTTGATGAAAAAAAATACCGGAAATGTTGTGATACTGTTGTTATTCCAAAAGTACGGGCGGTTTTATCATGGAACCATATACCATCTCTTAACCCTGCTATCCTACCTCCTTTTGGGAACAGAATTGATGCAGACATACAAATTCAACCTAAAAAAACAATTGAATGCTTGTTTATAGCGGATCTGATAGCAAAAAATTCTGATTTGATAGAAAATATTGACATTAACGCACCCATCCCGGTTCTTAAGCCGAAACCTGTTCCCTGGACTAAACTTGCAGCTGAGTATAGAAAAGCCAAAGTTCCGGAACATCGGATGGTTTACGATGTGGTATATCCAATGATTAAAGGAGGCAAATCCCTATCTCTCGCATCATTGCAAATGGATATTTCTCTTATTGAAAAACTTGATGTTAATATAGAAAAAATTGCTGACATCTTATCAGAAAAAAAAACCAACACTACGTTCGAAGAACTAGTTTGCGTAGGGCTTAATACTGCTTCCGACATTCTTGGAGCAGTTATACACTTAAAGAAACCATCCGGCTACAGCGGCAACCTTTGCCGAACCGGCTCAAAGGAACATGTCGCATTCTGGGCCGATTGGGATAATAATGGTAGCTTCGACTCGTATCTTGGTACAACTGATGTTGAAGTGCATGATATCGCCGGTATGCCTGCCGATGGCTTATATTACAGCGTAATGCTGCCAGCCAATTTTTCAAAACACATTAAAGATTGTAAAAATCCAAATATCATCAGGATACGCGCCGTGTTATCATGGGCTATACCGCCTTCAATAACTGATCCTAACGACCTCAATTACTGGGGCAACCGCATTGATGTTGTAGTCCAGATCCGCCCCGGAAAACAAGGTACCGGCCTTATGGATCTCATATACGATGTTGGCAATGTTCCTATCGATAATATAAGTCCGGTCACATTTCTTGCAATTCCGTCAACAGGTGTTCTTGACCCTGCAAACTGTAGTCAACCTGCCATGGATCGACCTTTCGGAGGTATGGTAAGAATTGGAGGACGTATTTATAATACCGGCGCATCAGGAACAGTACGCTATCAAGTTCAGCATGCTCCCCATGGGACAGGCAATTGGTTGCCTATAACAAACTCGGTAACATTCGAACTCATGCATCCGAACCCATTTGATCCCAACTATCCAAAAGAAACCAAAACGGAAATAAGCTCGGACGGTTGGATACCTTATGATGAAGATCCAACAGCGGTACCGCCGATACTGGAAAGAACCAGCCTGCTGGCTAAATGGAATACCGGATCACTTGAGGGTACTTATGATCTCAGGCTGGCATACACCAAAGATTACCCAATTACTTCTTTAAGCGTTATCCATTATTCCGATATGGTCACCATAATACTGGATAATACTAACTACACGGTAAGTCCCACACCTAATGCTATAGTTGATACCGCCTACAATCTCGATTTGGTAATAGATGGGGGCGACTGCCACAGTTATGAAAAGGAAACTTCTTTCCAGGGGCATCTGCGCGCGCTGGACAAGTATTTCTGGAAGTGGGTGCTGGAACTCCAACCAACTACCCATACCCATGGAACCCAAGCCAACCCTCAATGCCGTAGTTATAGCTCACTGGCAGAACAAGGTGATGCAAATGCGCTATGGTCATTAGATACATCGAACCTGGATAAGTGCGGCTATACACTTACTTTATGGGCTTATGACAGAACTATTGTAAACAGCAATGGAGCTATTGTTCATTGGAATAAAAAGGCGGTTGGCTTTTCGGTGGTGTAATCGGAGCGGGAAAACAGATTGACGTTGATACTCTTAGGAACTGGTGGTTTGATTGACAATTGACAGTGCCAAAATCGTTGTATAAAATAAAACCGGGTAACAACAAAAGACTCATGGTCCAACCCGCCCGCATTTTAAAGCATACGTGCCTGCTATCAAGATTTAGCTGATTTTATCACGTTTCATGCTTTAGGTGAGGGCACGGGTTCGTCATGTAATTTTGGGGGCTATTATGAGGATGATCTTCAATCTCGTGCAGATCAAACTTAAAAACAAGGAATATATTATGAAAAAATTATTTATTTTATTAGCTGTTTTAGCTTTGACGTTTTCAAGCATGGCAATAGCTTCGGACTTTGGACAAAATGACGTAAGAACAAGCGCAAGCGGTCCAAACGGACCTGCGCCAAATTCAGGTGATGGAATTCCGGATGGAAGTGGGAACGACTCCCCTTTTGGTCCCAATAAATGATAATTATAAAATAATATTATAAAACTGCACGAGATTGAAAATCAAATAACCGGGTATCCGGGATATGAATGGTCTGAAAACCTACTATAACAAAGGATGGAAAAAATGTGGTGCCGGAGGTCGGAATTGAACCGACATGAAGTTGCCCTCGGAGGATTTTGAGTCCTCTGCGTCTACCAGTTTCACCACTCCGGCACGTTTTCGGATTTATAAACAATATCCCATAAGATTGTCAACAAGATTAGTCTTATTCTGTCAAGAATGATTCATGAACCGCTGGTTACCAAGGGTTTATCAGAGTTAAAAAGCGCCGATCGTTGTATGATATTCGATGTTTTTTGTACGACCTTCGAACTACTACCGATGATCCAGAAACTGTGAGGCAAGGAAAAGTCCTGCAATTGTTTTGCTGTCTGTAATCTCTCCACTCCTGATCATTTCCATAGCGGCATCAAGCTTTAATGTGTGTACTTTTAATATTTCATCATCATCAAGATTTTGTTTTGACTCAGAAAGACCGGTTGCAAGGAAGATATGAATCCGCTCGTCGGAATAACCGGGAACAGGTACGATTTCGGTTAATTTTTCCATTTCATTTGCACTGTAACCGGTCTCTTCAATAAGCTCTCTTTTGGCGCATTCAAGAGGAGCTTCACCCGGATCAAGGACACCGGCAGGAATTTCCCATATAAAGCCTCCGACTGCATAACGGTATTGCTTGATCAATATTATCTCATTATCATTCAACAAAGGAACAATAGCAGATGCACCGGGATGACGAATTACATCAATGTTTGTTGTCAGCCCGTTTGGCAGAGTTACATTATCCGAAAAGAAACTAAATACTTTGCCTTTATAAATTATTTTACTGCTGTTTAATTTTGCCGGCATTTTATCTCCCGCTTTGGCTCGTATAGCAAATATCGAACAACTAATATTAAATTCTGTTATTCGCTTATACCCGTTTGACTGGATTCCGGCATTCGACGAAATAACGATTATCTTATTATTTACGAGTGCATCAAATTCAAAACCGCTAAAATTTCATTTTCGGAAACTTCGCCCTCTCTTATAATAACCGGATGCTCTCCCGTAACATCAACCACCGTCGAACCTGCACCGCCTTTAAGCGTACCTGCATCAATTATAAGATCAACTTCTTCAGCTATTTTTGGATCAAGATCAGCAATACTGAAGCAGCCAGGGAATCCGGATAAATTTGCGCTAGTTCCGGTTATCGGTGCTCCGACAGTTTTTACAAGAGCCATAGCAACAGGATGCCCCGGTTTTCTAATACCTATTTTACCGGTTTCTGCCGTAAGATTTACCGGGAGACTGTTATTGGCTTCAAGTATAACAGTAACAACGCCCGGCCAGAAGCTTTTCATAATCTGTTGAGCCATCGGAGGAATATCTTTTACAATGCAGGAAATCATAAGATGGCTGTCCGCAAGAACCAGTAATGGCTTTTTCTCTGTCCGGCCCTTTATTTCAAAAACCCTCTCAATCGCCATATCATTGAATGCATCCGCAGCAAGACCATAAAGGCATCTTGTAGGAAAAACCACTACTCCACCGCTTCTTATAATCGATGCCGCTTCTTTAATTAAATCCGGTTCAGGTTTATCAGGATCGATTTTTATAATTTTATCTGAAATTCTCAAGTTTTTTTGCTTTCTTTTCAACCTGAGCGGCCATCTCTTTTTTAAAGGTGTCAAGCATGGCCGAAAGCTCCGGATCCGAAATTGCAAGAATCTGGGCTGCCAGGATACCGGCATTTCTTGCACCGGATTTTCCTATTGCAACAGTAGCTACAGGCACGCCTGGCGGCATCTGTACAGTTGACAATAATGAATCAAGTCCGGCAAGACACGACGAATCAATAGGAACTCCGATTACGGGAAGAGAGGTATGCGCTGCAAGTACTCCTGCAAGATGTGCTGCATGACCGGCTCCGGCAATTATTACTTTTATTCCCCGCTGTTTTGCTCTTGAGGCGAGTCCGGCAGCTTTTTCGGGGGTTCTGTGAGCTGATGCCACAGTAATTTCAAAGGTAATATTAAATTTCTTCAATATGGCAACTGTTTCCTCCATCACCTCATAATCCGAATCACTTCCCATTACAATGGAAACCACAGGAAGTGCTTTCATCCGTTTTACAGCCTTTTGTCCTATGTCTGTTCTATACTGAACACCATCCCAACTGATTTTCAGTGCAGCTCTGTATGCTTTATCTATTGCTGCAGATACGGTATCGCCAAGTGCCGTTACTCCGAGAACACGCCCACCATTAGCAATTATCGCACCATCTTTTATTGCTGTGCCTGCATGAAATACGATGGCATCTTTTATGCGGGCGGCATCTTCAAGCCCTTTTATCGGTATCCCTTTTTTGTACGCGCCTGGATATCCCCCTGATGCCATCACAACACACACCGATGCCCTATGATCAATTTCTATAGCACACTCGTTAAGCCTTTCTTCTATTACTGCCTCCATTATTGGAATTATATCGCTTTTTATCCGAACGAAAAGAGCCTGTGCTTCCGGATCGCCAAACCTGCAATTATATTCGAGAACCCTGATTTTATCATTATCAATCATAAGTCCGGCATACAAAATCCCCTTATAGTGCCTGCCCTCGGCAGCCATAGCCCGGACAGTAGGAATCATGATCTCTTCCATGATTCTCTTATGAATGTATCTGTCTACAATCGGAGCAGGTGAATAAGCACCCATTCCTCCGGTATTTGGACCTTTATCATTATTAAAAATTGACTTGTGATCCTGCGAGGACGGAAGAGGTAGAACGGTTTTCCCATCGGTAAATGCAAGAAACGAGGCTTCTTCTCCTGCAAGCAGCTCTTCTATTAAAACTTTTTTGCCTGCATCTCCGAAAGAACGCTTTATCATAATGTCGTCAAGCGCCTCTATTGCTTGCTTTTCATTAGAGCATACGAAAACGCCTTTTCCGGATGCAAGCCCGTCTGCTTTTACAACGCAGGGAGCTTTCATTTTTCGTATATAGTTTGCTGCTTGCTTATAGTTTGAAAATATTTTTCCGGAAGCGGTAGGAATCTTGTATTTTATCATCAGCTCTTTGGAAAAGCATTTGCTCGATTCCAGCTCAGAAGCTTTGCCGGAAGATCCGAATATTTTTAAACCGGCTTTTTCAAACAAGTCTGTTATTCCGTTTGAAAGTGGAGCTTCCGGACCGACAATTGTAAGAGCAATTTTCTCCTTTTTTGCAAATTCCAAAAGACTCTTGATATCATCCGAACTAATTGGAATACACTCGGCAAAGCCTGCTATACCGGCATTTCCAGGCGCGCAAAAGATTTTTTTTACTTTCGGGCTCTGTGCTATTTTCCACACAAGCGCATGCTCTCTACCTCCGCTTCCAACTACCAATATCTTCATAAAAACCTCCGGCACAGACTTTCGTATAATATCCTTTTAAATGACGTTATCTTTAATTATCTTATCTGTAATCGCCTGTTTTTTCCCGTCAAGCTCTTCTCTATTGATACGGGCTCCTTTTAAACCTCCGCTTAAAGCTATTTCGGAAAGATAACAATTGTTGTCGCCCATTACCATGATGTCTATGTGTGCAAAAGGAAACTTGCCCCGTTCCATAACGGCTGTACAGAATTTCTTCTTGTCTTCATCAAGAGCAAAGGGGCTGCTTGACCCACCTGCTGCCATGTTCATTCGGAAATTATCCGGATTATACCTCGTATATGACTCGATATAATCTCCCGCAACTATCACACGAATGTCCTTAAAATTTTCAATTAAGGGCTGTAATATAAAAGGATAAGATGTGTCGGCCATCGACATAAAGCTGTAAAGAGTTTCAATCGAATCCCATTTTCTTATCCCGAACCCGCAATGCATACGATCTTCTTTTGTAACAACAAGTCCTATTTTATGCCTGTTGTACCAGCTCACAGCATCTATAAGATCCCTTCTTCTCAAAATTGCACGGGTATGAGGAATCATCCACTTATTCAAAAAAAGAGCTTGTACGACTTTAGAACCGCTAATTATCTGTGAAAGGGGAGAAGGAACGCAGAGTATGCCTCTTTCAATAAGATCGATCATCAAAAACTGCTTCATCCTGTCGGCCCCGATTATTCCGCTAAACACATCGCCAGGTCCGACATTCTCATAATTACTCATTAACTCTTTAATACTTGATGTTATCACTTGCCAGCCTTTCTATCTTTTGTTTTTCTATGCTCCTCAAGACCAAGCTCAATAAGCTTGTCAAGGAGTATAGTGAAAGATATGCCGGCGGCCTTTGCTGCTAGAGGCAAAAGACTGTTTGCAGTCATACCCGGAATAGTATTGGTTTCCAGAACATAAATCTCTTTTCCGGAAAGTATCATATCTGTCCTGCTGTAACCTTTGCAAAAAAGAGCTTTGTGGGCCATTTTCGCATAAGTTTGTGCTTTTACAGTTAATTTATCATCAATCCGGGCAGGACATATCTCTTTGGTTGCCCCGTTCTTATATTTTGCAGTATAATCAAAAAACTTATAATTTTTATCAGGTATTATTTCAACAATAGGCAAAGCATCAGGCTCATCATTTCCTATAACTCCGCCGGTAAGCTCAACCCCTTCGACACAAGTTTCAACCAAAACAATATCATCACAGGATAAAGCATCTTTAACAGCATCGTTAAACGATTCATCCGACTTTACAATTGAAACCCCGATACTGGAACCGCCCGAAACAGGTTTTACAACAAGTTGCGTACCGAGCCGTTTTTCACAAGTTTTATATTCAACCGGATCGCCTTTATTGATTATCAAATAAGGAGGAACCGGAATTCCTGATTGTTCATAAAGCTGTTTGGAAGCAAATTTGTTCATGGCCACAGCACTTCCAAGGACACCTGACCCTTGGTACGGAATATCAAGGAGATCAAGCAGGCCTTGGATAGTTCCGTCTTCACCACAAGGTCCATGCAGTATAATAAGCGCAAAATCTATATTTGAAGAATCCGATACAAGGCGCAAGAGTTGGGATGCAGGATCATACCGTATGATATCATATTTTGCCTTATCCAGAGCATCATAAACCTGGTCACCGCTTTTTATGGATACCTCCCGCTCAACCGATATCCCTCCTGAAATAAGCGCTACTGTAAGTTTTTTCACAGTTCCAAATCCTTTTCACACTAACTATATTTCTTTTAACAATAAAAAAATTACTTAATTATTTTTTCCCAAATCGATCAACTAATTTTTCAGCATAAACCTCGTTCTCCTCAAATATGACGGAAGTGTTACGCAAGAGATTGAACTTCATTTTCATAAAATTCAGTTTTTTAAGCACCCGATATTTTTCGGCTGTATCTTCCATGCCGGCAAGCAATTCTTCGGTTTTGATAATCTCTTTTTTCAGCTCAATTTCAGGAGGAATATAGTCGGCATTTTTTAATATCTTATAAGCGATGCGAATATCCTCAGGCACCGAACCGGACTCCTCAAAAGTAAGGGGCTTTCCTGTACCGGAAAGATTCTCAAATTCCCCTCTTTTCTGGGCATCCAATATTCTTTGTTCAATAATTTTATCGAAACCGGGCAACATAAATTATTTTACTCTTTGCATTGTTTAACTTAAACGATACTTTTGTATTACATCCTTTTTTTGCTGATCATTGCATAAGGCCCAAATCCAGCACAAGATAAAGCATAGTCGCTCATCTCTGAACAACAATCAACGCATTAAAGTTGTTGAATACTCTAACCTTCATATACATGGTCATAACTGGACGTATTTCAAAACGGTCAATAGAAAGAATGATATTTATTAGAGCCAGTTTCAAAACGTCCCATTTTGGCCGATCTCTGCGTTGGGCGAAAATTTTAATCCTCGAAATACTCCATGTATTCCTGCGGTTAATATTTTCACCCGCCTTGACCTTGACCAAACTGAAACATTTTGAAAGTGGCTCATTAGAGATAATTTGAGAAAAGCATTCACCTTCAGGCGAATACTTCAGCTTGATATTTTGCAGATTGTGGAGTTATAAAGCGAAAAGATATATAGCAAATTTTTGCAAAGCACTCCCATTTCAGCCGATTATAATTCGTCTGATTCAAATTTCACTCCTCAAAATACTAACAATATGTATTCAAACAATTGAAATTATCGCCTTCCTCGAACATGAGCAAAAATGAACGTTCTTCAAAAATTTCGTGCTGTTATACCTAAGGTTATCGGCTTTGGCCGATGGAAATTTCATTTAAAACTGGTGGCGATGCAGGGATTTGAACCCCGGACCCTGCGGATATGAGCCGCATGCTCTGACCAACTGAGCTACATCGCCTTAATTTGAAATGGCCTTCTACCAGCTCACAATACCTAAGTCAAGCTGAAATCGGTTTCTTTTTTTATCCTTTTATGGAACTTTTTGCATTTACAATAAACTCATCCAGATCAGACGAAGGATTTTCAAATATAATCATAAACGGGACAGTGCCTCCAGGCTTAACACTGATATTTGATTTATTATCTCCAAGCCTGTTTTGTAATCTTTTTTTCAATACAGCCGGATCATTATCCAATAGATCCTGTTCGGATATCACATTGCCGCAATAAACCGATTCGGCTCCGAAAAGCACTCTTCCCTTTTTAAAGATTTGCCCTTCTACTTTAATATTACTTCTTGGATGCTTATAATCGTTTATTACTTTGCCTGTAATTACAAAGATAGTCCCGGATTTTGTATCAACAAAATCTCCCTTAAGAGAATAACGTACCGGTGCTATTTTTAAATTACCACTTTTATCTATTTTTGATTCTATATATTCACTTACATAAGGAATCTCAAAACCCAATGGTTTGTAATAAATAAAGGCTGCTGCTGCACCAAGAAGTAAAATTGCAGTGATGCTGAAAATTAATAATAATTTGCCAAAAACCTTTTTTCTTACCGGGGAAGGCATTACCTTGCCGGAATCTATTTCATCACTTTCAGTTACCTGTGCATTTGTGGTTCGCTCACCTACTGCTACCGTCTCCTGAAATTTGTTTACACCGGACTCTCCCATATGCTTTATCTCATCCAGGACAACTGTATCCGACAAATAATCATGTTGCTGACTTTCCGAGGGCTCATCCGTTTCCAAAGATAATTCAAAGTTCTCTTTTGAAAACTCTTTAATCGGTTCATTTACAATTGTATCAGAGTCAAGCATTAGTTCCAGATCGGAAAAATCAAGCTCATCTCCATCCAAAGCAACTGTATCTTCAAAGTTAAGATCTTGCCGGTTATCATCTGAAGGCCGGTCTATCTCTAAAGTTAATTCAGCAGTCTCCTGGGCTGGGCTAACAACCGAGTCCTCTGCACCTGTGTCAGAGTCAAGCATTAGTTCCAGATCGGAAAAATCAAGCTCATCAGAGTCTTCTTCACTCTTTTGTTCAACATCCTTCGGCCCCAGCTCAAGATCGAGGCCAGAGGAGATACCATCTGTTTCATTATTCCTTTTAAGGGAATCTGAGATTTCATCAAAATCAGTCATTGTTTCCAGATCGGAGAAATCCAGTTCATCTGCGGCTTTATTTTTTAAAATCTGAGAGTCTATATCATTCTCAAAATCAAGTTTTAATTCTTTTGTATCTTCTTCTATCTCCTCTATATCTGTATCTTCAAAATTATCAATTGCGGCATCTATCTCGGAAAGATCAATCTCTTCGGTGTCACTGAATTTTAATTTATCTCCTTTATCTTCAGATAGAAGATTATCAAAATTGATTTCACCGTTTTCAAGCATCTTTTCAAGTTCAGAAAAATCTATTTCTTCAGAATCTGAAAGTTCAGACTTTTCCCCGCTTTCATCTTTCAATACATCACTCGAAGCGATTTCTCCCTTTTCAAAGCTTTCACTCAAATCTGAAAAATCAAGTTCTTCCTCCTCAGGCAGTTCTTCTCCTTTGCCGCTTTCAGCAATTCCTTCAGTCCTGAGTTCTTCTTCAAGAGCTTTTTCAAGTTCAGAAAAATCTATTTCTTCAGAATCTGAAAGTTCGGACTTTTCCCCGCCGTCATCTTTCAATACATCACTTGAAGCGATTTCCCCCATTTCAAGACCGCCGCTTAAAGCTGAAGAGTCAGACTTTTCCTCCTCAGGTAGTTCTCCTTTATCACTTTCCGCAATCTCTTCAGTTTTGGCTTCTTCTTCAAAAGTTTTATCAACTTCGGAAAAATTGAGATCTTCGGAATCTGACAAAGATAAATCTTCTGCCTTTAACTGGGGAGCTTCAATCTCCTGTTTTTCGATATTATCCTCAAGATCCTGTTCCTCTAATGGAGCAGAAGAATATACCATAAATATATTTTTGCATTTCGAACACCTGACTTTTGACCCCGTTTTTTTTACTCGCTCATCTTCCAAATTAAAACTGGTATTACAACCCGTACAGGTAACTATCATGGCATACCCCCTGCTTAAAGTTTGAGCTGGTAAATTTCCGGCAGATTTCTGTATTTTTCGGCATAATCAAGGCCATAACCGACAAGGAATCCGCTTTCAATCACATAGCATGAATAATCTGTTTTAATCTCAACCTCTCGTCGTTCACGCTTATCCAGCATAGCACAAATTTTTATGCTCTTTGGACTAAAAGATTTTAAGTAATTACTAAGATAAGATAAAGTAATTCCTGTATCAACTATATCTTCAACAACCAGAATGTGCTTGTTTTTTATATCAATATCAAGTTCTTTAGTCAATTTTATCTTACCGGAACTGCTAGTGTCGGAACCATAACTTGAAGCACATACAAAATCAACCTCAACAGGAATTGTAAGACATCTCATGAGGTCGGACATGAAAACAAAAGCACCTTTTAAAACACCCACAAGAACGAGCTCTGAATCTTTATAGTCAGCTGAAATTCTGCGGGCAACTTCAGCAACTTTCATGTTTATTACATCTTTTTTAAAAACAGGAATAAGTTCATGCATATACAAATCCGAAGTAACGTCAAACGAAAAAACAAAATTGAAGTAAAAAACAAGGTATGATATTATACCCTTTATTAGCTTTTTTTAATACATTTAACAAGCCTTCCTGTCAATTAATTTAATTCGTTATATACCTGTAGCAGCAAGTTTTTCCACCAATTCCTTCTGTTCGGAATTCAAACTTTTTGGTATATTGATATTGATGGAAACATATAGATCGCCTTTTTTTTTCCCATTCATTTGAGGAAGTCCATGACCGGAAAGACGCATTTTTGTCCCATGTTTTGTCGCGGGAGGTATTTTTAGGTTTAATTCCTTGTCTTCAATTGTTGGAATAGATATCGTTGTTCCTATAATAGCTTCGGTAAGTTTGATGCTTCTGTCAATATAAAGGTCATACTCCTTCACAGTATACAATGAATCATCCAAAACCTTTGCCTGTATATAAAGATCCCCAGGGGTTCCACCATACGGACTTATTTCTCCCTTACCTGCAAGACGCAGTTTCTTGCCCGTTATCATTCCTTTTGGTATTTTAACAGTGATTTTCTCCGAGCGTTTGTCATGCCTGAAGCTGATAACTTTCGTAGTGCCTTTTGCAACATCTTCCAATGTTAAAGGAAGTTCATAAATAAGATCCTGACCATGAGCCTGCTGTTGATATGCGCCAAAATCCCCAAAAGGAGAACCGGTGCCGAATGAAGTTCTTCTGCCACCTCCTCTGCCGGAAAAAGCCCCACTGCCAACACCAAATTCTCTTAAGATATCATTAAAATCGAAACCTCGGAAAATGTCTTCTTGTGAATATTTCTGATTAAAAGCGGTAGACCCGAATTCGTCGTATTGTTTTCGTTTTTCTTTATCGCTTAAAACTGCGTAAGCTTCGCTGATTTTCTTGAATTTTTCTTCGGCGCTTTTGTCATCCTTGGCATGATCAGGATGGTATTTCATAGCAAGCTTTCTGTATGCCTTTTTAATCTCATCATCAGTAGCATCTTTATTTACACCAAGTTCTTTATAATAACTGGTCTCTGACATATAGATTCCCTTTTATTATTGTTACAACCTGCATATAAAATATTTATAATTACAAAAATATTCTACAGGGATTTCTTAATAGTAAAATTGTTAATACTTAACTACCGTATTGAGATCTTTGTATAGCGTCCATCTGAAGACATAGAAATATAAACCGATTCATCGTTTATATCGGCAGATCCGCTTTCATCTTTAAGTAAAAAACCTATTAATCAAATCGTAAAAACTTGAATATCGGATAACGGACATTGAAAATCAATATTTTGCTTTATTTTGTAATTTAATATTTCAAATTGTAAGATCTTTATTATCAACCACAGGCATCTTTGCTGTCTTTTGATAACTCACGACCTCTGAACCAGAATACCGCCCTCATAAACCCCAATGGGGCTTTTTGAAATTTGGCCTTTACTATAATTTGAAATAATAAGGTTAAACTCACAACCTGTCAAGAATCATACAATAATTTATTAATATTTAAGAATTTATTTGGCGCCTTTTTAATTCGCCCGCTGACCATATTCAAAAGCCTTGAGCGCTATCATAAGTACTGAAACAGCAGCCGGAGTCATACCGTCAATTCGCGATGCCTGGCCAAGTGAAGCAGGTTTTATTTCACTCAGTTTTTCTTTAAGTTCGTTTGATAAACCATGAACATGTGAAAAATCAAAGCCATCTTTAATCTTTATTTTTTCCAGGTTTTTAAATTTATCAATTTCAAAAAGCC
>Ga0180732_1001295_pt1 | contig 15919 bp, 13 predicted proteins | sample KR11_01MetaG_FD_148674 | JGI IMG/M metagenome (GOLD analysis project Ga0180732, IMG submission 148674) | Groundwater microbial communities from the Olkiluoto Island deep subsurface site, Finland - KR11_0.1 MetaG | ecosystem: Environmental > Aquatic > Deep subsurface > Groundwater | place...
AGAATCTGAAGAGCAAGTTTTGCATATTGGTTCTCGTGAAGAATGTGAAAAGACCGGAAAACTATTCCAAGCGGTTTCATATTCGGGAAGTAGACCAGTTAAAAATTGTGAATTTAGAGTTGTTCCGATATCCACTGAAAAAGGAGGAAGAGATGGATGAGAATATTTTATATATTTTAATTGGTATTAATATTGGTGTAGGAATCGGATGGTTTATTTGCAAGCATTTTAAGGGCAACATGGCGAAAGTAATGGATTGGTTTGATGAATAAATTAGGAGGCAAAGATGACAAGGGATGAGCTGGATGAAAAAGAGTATGAAGAGTTCAAAGCCCAACATCAAGAGAGATACCGCTTAATACCGGATTGGGCATTGAAGGAGTTTTGGCTTGAATCCTGTAGATTATTAAATATAAGGGTGAAGGGGTTGGAGGAGAATATTCCCGACCCTGAGTGGTGCTGTGAGAGGCACAAGGCGGGGTTGGTGGAGAGAATTAAGGAGTTGGAGTCCGAAAGGGACAGTGAAACCAGGTGGGCCAAACAGTATTTTGACCAATGGGAAGAAGCCAAAGCCCATATTGGGGAATTGGAGGAGGGAATTGCTATTGCTTACGATTATCTGAAGTCGAAATATAATATGGATAGTGTTCCCTTAAACAAGGTGAGTGAACTCTATAAACTGATTGATAAATAAGGAGGGGGAGATGGATGAGAAGATAAAATTAGAACTTGCCTTTAAGAATCAAGAGTTTTCAGGTATTGTAGTCGGGGAATTTTTCGTGGAAGAGGGGGAGGTTGTGGATTATATCAAGTGGTTGGAGGAACGCCAAAAGTGGATAGATGAGGTTGCTCGCCCAACACACCCGGATGATGAACGCCCCTGGTGTGCCGCTTATTTAGATTGTAGGGAAAAGATCAAGGAGTTAGAGGAAAACAACGAAGGGCTAAGGGATGCCCTTAATCTAAGAAAAGGAGCATTGGTGCAAGCCACAAATGGAATCAAGCAACTAAATGAACGCATTGAGGAATTGGAGGATGGGATTGAGAAGCATAGGAAACAATTTAATGATCCATTGTTAGATTATCCTGAATGGATAGACAATGAACTATATGAACTGATATGGTAGATTATTTAAAAGAGACCAATATGGAAAATTTAAAGGGGAGATAATATGAAAGGACCCAACCCGAAATGTCCTTGTTGCGGATTACCTCTATACCAACTTGAACGTTGGAATAATGGTGGAGAGAAGTTCTGGGTTATGGCATGTATCTGTGGATGGGAGGAGGAATAAGCAAGGGCCTCCCTGCCTATGACAAAGAGGCGGGTCGATGGCGAAAGTCGCTAAGCGTTGAGTAGCCATGAGGCAAAAAGCAGGAAATGGTTATATATTCCAAACCTGCCCGACCCGCTGTTAAAAGGACAAGGAAGATGAATTATTGTTCGATTTGTGGATTAGAAAAGAAATTAATAAACCATCATCTCTCGTATGATCCAGAAATAATAATGACCCTATGTCAACTTTGTCACCTTACGATGCATAAGGTTGCCAGGTTACCACCAGATAAGCAAAATATTCTTTTTGGTATAGTAAGACAATATGGAAGCCAATGGGAAAATGGACATACAAAACATGTAAAAACTGAACATTGTAGAAAGAAGGCCAGAGAAAGATATAAATATAGGACTGATAAAACTAAAAATCGAATAAGAGAATGTCGTAAAACTGACCGATATAAAGAATATAAAAAAGAATATCAAAAAAAATATCGACAAAAGCATTTGGAAAAAATTAAAGTTTATGAAAGACGATATGCTCAAAAGAGGAGAGATAAATTGGCCGAGGAAAATAAACAAGCCAATTTATCTTTTAATTTTTCTCCTATTTCTCTTTTGCAGTAGTTGCCTAACATCGAAAACTTACGGACTATTTCCTCTCACGTTCGAGGCATTCTGCCAGCTCATTTTTGGTCCTTGCACAACTCTCCATGAGGTTAGTTAAGCTATCCTTCTTGATAAGGAAATATCCATCTGGTGGACACTTCCCATTTGTTGGTATCGGTTGAGTGGTTACGCAACTACATAAAATTAGAGACATTAAGATTATTATTATCTTTAGCATTTAATCTCCGCTTTCTCATCCATTCCTTATTATAAACTCTCCTTTTATCTTTCGAATACTCGGAAGGTTTCCACTTTCTATTGTATTCTTTAACCTTTAATGGGTTTTTTCTTTGCCATTCTAAAACTTTTTTGTGAGCCTTTTCTGGGTCTTTTCTGTATTGTTTTATGGCTCTTTCTCTATTTAGCTGTCTATAACGTTCAGATTTACGATATTTCTGTTCTCCATTAATCCATTCGTGTTTATATTGGTGGACCCATTTTATTAATGTGCTTAATTGATTATCAGTAAGTCTACCAACATTATGTATTGTCAGATGACAAGTTCGACACAAATATACCACTAATTCAGGTTCATACGAAAGGTGATGACCTTCTGTTTTTTTCTCTACTCCGCATAATTGACAATTATCTATTTTCATTATTCATTCATCCATAAGATTGGTAAAAGCATCCACAATAGTGCTGACATCTTCAGGATTCGCATTTCCCGTCTCCTTCACAAGTTTGAGAAGGGACATATAATAATCCCTCCGTGCCTTTGCACGCTTGGCGGGGTCGGGTTCCATTAGCCGATTAGCCAACTTCAATCCCTCTGCAAGAGCCAGAGATACGTTTCCCGCAACCCCGCCACTCAACAGTCCACCTAACAGTTTACCAATGCTTTCAGTATCCATCCTACCAGACCACCTCGCCCTTCGTGACCAGCCTAATCAGGATGCCAAGCACCTGCGTGGCAATGCCCAGATATAATGCCCATGCTTCCTGACCGAGAAGACCGGCTCCAATCAGCACACTACCAATCAGACCTAACGCCTGCACCCAGAGTGTCTTTGAAAAATACCATTTCTTTTCCATTCTACTCCACCTCACTTTCTAATAGCATTGACCTTGACCTGAATGATTTTAGCACCGAGAATTTGCCATGTTCCCTTCACCTTCAACTGCTTGTTGGTCAAATCTGTTTCTATTTCCAGTTGGATAATTTTACGCTTCATTCCTCCATCTCCTTTCTGTTTTAATCCTGTCCCATTATGGACAAATTTCTTTCATTCCCCTACCTTCTTATCGTGATAGTTTTTCTCCTCCACCGGAGGAAAGTAAACACCATGAATTCAGGTTCCAGATAAAACCTTATCACCACCCCAAGAAACTGCATATGAAATCCAGGGTAACGCATTTGTTCCATCAAAATCTCTTCCACAAACACATGACATAAATACCTCCCTTCATTCCTCTACCTTATTCCAAAGTATTCCAGTCCCATTACAGGACGGACATGGATAAAGTGCTGTATCACTGGATGACCACGTTCTTTGATCTCCCGCTACATGGGAAGGCTTCTGGACTGTTTTATGTCCACCACAGGTCGGACAAGTGAATGGCATTGTCATTTCTTCACCTCCTTACCTTAAACCAAGCGATCAGTAAGTTGATGAGTGCAAACAAGGTCAAGTCTGCCCCTACATTCGGCCTGTCCTTCTGCAACTGCTTCAACTCGGATATCATTTCTTGGCTGGTCATTAGTCCTCTTCATGGGAAATAGTAAGGGCAGAAAATTCATCGACCAATCTTTCCTTGATTGCCTGATAAAATTCCTCAGTCGTAAAATGAACCATATCTTCATGGCCATATATAATACAATCCTTGTGCTGCTTAAAAAATTCTTTGTAGTCCATAAGTCCCCCCTAACGTCGATTTGCTTGTTGGTCACCTACCCTCCAAAATGTCCAGCATCGCCTTTTATTGCTGGCTTCCCTCCTCTTCGAGTCCATTCAGTATGCCAGTAATCCCAACCCTTTTTTGGTTCAATGATTTGTGTATTGTCTTCTGATAGAAAAAGAATATCCAAACCTTTTCCTACTTGATGGTCGCTGATATTTATTTTTCCATCACATTTCGTTACCGTCTTACCGATGATGTTTCCTTCATTATCTCTGCCAATTTTCCAGAGGCGATACTGTTCTTCATTGGAGCGTTTCCAGAAATCCCCGATAGGATTTTCCCCTTCTTTAATCATTATTAAAATAATTTCACAGATATTTTTAGTATGTTCAGGTCGATTCATTTCTTTTTCTCCAAATACTCTATAAGACTTACCGTATCTTTTATCACTGCCCTTAATACAGCGATGGTCATCTCGGTATCATTCTTTACCCACCAATTAAAGGCCATTCGATATCTCTCCCTGATAATTCTCATCATCTCTTGAACTACCTGATCGGATAATCCCCTTACCTCTCGCTCTCCATGTTATCCACTATTCATCTTTCTCAATTCTTTTAATATTTTATTCTCAACAACCAATTCCACTATTTCCTTCATTTCCGTCCTTTGTTTAACAAATTCATTTCTAATTTGTTCAACTATCACATTGTGAGACAGTGTGCATTTTGAAGGGGTCATAGCGGTTGACCATATATATCCTACCAATCCAACAATGATAACCCCGACTCCGATTGAAATATAAGTGTCCATTTAGCCCTCCGTTACTGTTAACTATTCCTCTAATTCCCTCTTCTGTAAATCTGGTCCACTCAATATCCCTTTAGTGCCTATAATCCCAAAGGGTAATATTCTACCCATAGAAGACTTGATTGCCGTAGGAGAAACAGAGCCTCCAGTCGCTCTTGGTATTATTGGTGTCTTTTCTCTCTCTTCTTGTTCAGAAAGTCCTTTCAGGATTTTCCTTTTCCTCGGCATGGGAGGTGGAATTTTCTTTTGGAATTTCATCTGTAATCTATCAATCAGAAACGCTTTTATTCTATCCTGTTCTTGGCTCGGAAGTTTTTTAAACCATTCTTCTTTATCTAACAAATCTACACCCTTTCCAGTTACATCTCTTAATAAATCGTAATACTTTTCTTCTGTCCTCTTTAATTTTTCCTTTTCCAAATCAACCTTGGTTAATGGTAAACCCAATAGGTATCTATAAGTAAGTGGGTCAAACTCTTTCTTCTTACCCAACTCAACAGCAGTCCCATGTTCCCTGATCGGTCTAAAAATTGACTCAACAATATGTTCCGCACCTTCCTTCCAGGCTTCTTTTGTTCCCCTGAATGATTCTGGATATAACCTTCTTCCTGTAAGAAAACTTATATTTCCAATTGCTTCAGCAGGAGCCTTTAAAAATGGAGTTAATAATTGTCCCGCCCTTTTAGGGATTCCCAGAGCAATATCCTTTATGGTTTCTTTGGCCGCATTACTCAAGGTTATTCTTTCTGTGATTAAATCAGAAATTCTTGAAGGAACTTCAGCTAATCCAATAACCTCAATAGCATCTCTCAAGGGGTCTCCCTTTAAAGAAATTACTATTTGCTTCCCATTTTTATCTTTCCATCCGGTTATGATATGTGGTATCGCTCTCTGGTATTTGGAAAGATTCTTTTCTACTTCTGGAAATTCAGTATTATTCCAAATCTCCATGGCAACCCAAGGTATTAGAAATTTAATAGTTAAACCAACTGGATGTTTGACAGCATATCTAAACCAGTTAGGAGTATTCTGTCTTGTCCAACTATAAAAGGGGGCCAATAATCCCCTAAACATTGAATTTTCTTCGGGAGTGAATTTGCCATAATCAACAGTAAACTCCCTTGCCGATTTGGCGGCCAACCCTACTGGAGAAAGTTCTTTTACTACTTCTGGAGGAAAATCCATTATTTTTATGGGTTCTCCCTTTTCAATTCTTTCAAGATTCTTAAAAAAATTAGCATACCTTGGGGTGGTCTCTCTTATATTCAAAACATCCCTATAAAATTCCCTTAATTTTCCAAAAGTATTTCCATATATCCTTTGAAGGTCTCCTCTAAACCTTAAAAATTCTTTATGAGATAGCGGAGCCTCAGACTTCATATATCCGGCTTCAACTTCCCATTTTTGTGCTAATTTACCAAGGTCTGAACCCTTAAACCATGTTTCCTTTATTGCTTCCTTCGCAGCGAGGGGAAGTTTCGTGAAAGACCCAGGATCAACACGAAATAGATTTTGAAGATCTCCAGTTAAGTTCATTAAATTCCATGCCGTGCCACCAAAATCTATGGTTAATCCTTTCCATTTGCTCGTCATATTGTTTAAAGTCCTGAATATTTCCGTATCCTGTTTTACACCACTAAATTTTTCAAGTCTCCAAAATATACTCTCAGGAAGCAAATATAGGGGTTTCTTTCTTCCAATTGCCATCGCTTCGCTTGTAAGTTTTATTGGTTGCCCTTCTGCACCTAAACCTTGGGCTATTTCTCCGGCCTCAATTGATTTCGCTATCTCGGCACCCAATTCCTCTGTAGTCATTCCTCTTTGAATTGATTTTGCAATGGCGTCTTCAATCAGGGTTGTTGCCGGATAAATTTGATTTCCCATCTCAGGTTGCCATGTTTTATATCTTTTTCCTTCAACCTCAAAAACCTCTCCTGGTTTTAATCTCCTATCTTCAGAAAAATTATAGATTTTCTTTATTTCAGGAATTAAATCAGACCTATCATATTTTTCAGTAACTTTTGTGATAAAATCTTCCTTAGCGATGTCATAACGATATTGGGAAATTCTTTTTGTCATTGCAGTAACATAATCGGTTTCAATTTCCCTTATGCTTCCATGTGCTTCTTTGGCATATCCTGGTTTATATAAATGGCCCTTCTTGGGTGCCATAATAGCCCGTTCTTTATTCCATAAGTAGTCTAAAACAACATGGGGATAATAGTTTTCAAACCCACCATGAATTTTACCCTTCTCTATTAAATCATCCCTCATTGCTTTGACAAACTCCAAGTGTTTGTCAATAGACGTTCTGATGTTCGGAGTAATTTGAGATTCCAAAGATGTTTTGGCTTGATTAACCTGATCCAATGTTAATCCTCTTGGTAACGGAAGTTCTTTCCCTGCCCTTTCTGCTAAATCTTCCAAAACAACCATCTTATTAAAAATATCATACTCTGCCTTATTCTTTAAGTTTCCAACTATACCATCAATCGCCTCCTTTGATTTTTTAAGAGAACGATGGGTCTCTCCTTGGAATATTCTAAAATTATCTACCAAGGCGGGAAACTCATTAATCTCATGTTCATATATAAAAGTTCTCTTAAATCTTTCCGTTCCTTTTTCTATTTTCTCCTCAAATTCCTTAAGGAAGGAAGGTTTTGCTCCAAGCATTTCATCTACTTCTTTGATGCCGGTTTTAATCGCTGGTTTTTTAGCAAAGGGAAGACCCAAAGAACCACGCTGTCTTTCCTTAATTCTTTCTTCCAAAACTTCTTGTCTTTGATTTTTTGTTACCTCATCAATCCTTGGAAATTTACTTTCAACTATTCCCTTCCCAACTTCAATTAGTTTAGGTAAAATTCCAGGTGGTAAAGGTAATCCGGGTTGGATTCTCTCGACTTCAGCCTTTCTTGCGGCCCCCATTAGGGGAGTTCCTTCAAGGGTAGGAGTAACTTCTTTCCCTTCTTTTGGAAATTCCAGACCTACCTTCATACCAGGAAGAAGCGTTTCTCCCTTCATTGTTGGAGATGGAGCACCCCTTAACCTTTGTGCCTCTTCGGGGAATCCTGCACGTTCCAACAGACCAGCCCTTTCTTCAAGGGGAAGTTCAGGTTCGGTAATGCCCATTTCCTTTTGAATTTGCTGAATTTCAGGAACTAACTCTTCGGCAGGTTTTTGGAAGGTTTCTCTGATGGCTTCAGGTTTTTCAATGATTCCTTGATCCTGAGCAATTTTATAAGCCTTTTGAATTGCGGACTCGATTCCAGATTCTGAGATTCCTCTTTCACGCCATTCCTCCTTTAAGCCCATTATTTCGTCATCCAGGCTTTTTGTCAAGGCTTTTTTTGTATCAGGTTTAAGAAGTCGAATTTCAGTTTGGGGATCAGAATTAAGGATATCCATATGCTCTTGATTCCATTCATCTTCTAACCTTGCGATTTCTGCGTCCGTATAACCCTTTAGTGTTTTTCCTCCCCTAACTCTATTTGAGATAACTTCTGCTAATTCGTCAGTGGTCATCCCCGGAAAGCCTCCTTCTGGAAGTAAGGTCGCTAATTCATCAAGTCCATATTTTGCCTTTTTGCTAACAAGACCGATTGGCCCTCCCCCTTTTCTACTCCACCCTACAGGGTCTATATTGGGATCATCTGGTTTAACGCCTCCCTGTTTAATTACCCATCTTGTGATGTCTGAAAACTTTTCAGGTTTTCTTGGTTTAGCTAAACCAACTGTGATTTCCTTCACCTCTTCAACCTTCGCTTCTGGTTTTAATTTTGATTCAATGTGGCCTCTTATAAGATATAGATAATCAGACACATTATCTGGCACTTTAAATGCAACCGAACTCAAATCATCAATAAATCTTTGCATCCGTTTAGTGTCGCCACTTTTTAAAACACTAATTGCTTGTTTTGCAGGGCCAGATATTCGTTCATTTTCATGTTTTGACAATTCCAATAAAGATTCATCTGAAAATTGGGCTTCAAACTCAGTCTCTATAAGAGAAACTTCCTTGCCCTTAATAACAGGCCTTACCACTTCTGGAATTGGGGGAACTTTCGACACAATACCTCTTGTGGTAACATCTATGGCCTTTGGTTCTGGAATTGGAGGAACTACCACTGGTTTACCTGTAGGAGAGACTGGAGCAAGAGTTGGAGGAAAACCAGTTGGTTTCGGGACTTCTCCTCTCATTCTTTCTTCTGCTAACTTTTTACCATAATCCTCAACTGTTCTTGCTATATCCCCAACCGATGGAACAGCCTTATAATCCTTCATCAGTTCTGACTTGTTGGTTTCATAATTTGCTCTGGCACGACCAAATTTATCTATACTTGTAAAATCTTCCGCTACAGGAGGTTTCCCTAATCTTGCAAGCACATCCTTTTCTGCCTCACCAATTTGAGCATTACGGGCTTTTACCATATCCTTTGCAGTCTGAACAATAAGACCACGCTCCTTATTCCCAAGCATCCTGAACCATGTAGAACCTTTTATTGCATTAAAAACACCACCTAAAACTTTTCCCCCAAGATACATTTGGGCAATTTCAAAACCAGGTTCCATAAAGGTTTCTGGACTTAACCATTCTTTTTCTCCAGTCAATCTCTTTTCAACTGTTCCCATAAAAGGAATAAAACCTTTTCCCAAGGGAGGACTTGGAGCAGTCCATAATCCAGGTTCACCAGTCTTTATTTGTTCTTTTTTAGCCTTTATTCTTCCTCTCGCTTCTTCGCTTGCCTTACGTCTTATTTCTGCCAATTTCATGGCTGACTCGAATGGATCGTATCCTTCTCCAACAGTAGGATAAGGTGTCCTTGTTGTTGGAGTATGGGAAACAGCCATCCCTGTTGGTAGTTCAGAAACGGAGGGAACTTCAACCGGAGCCCCTTGTGGTTCTTCCTGTTGACCAAACAGATATGGAAGTGGGGGAAAAGTCTTGTCCAGAGTTCTACCCACTAAACCCTTTTTAGGTTTCAACTCATCTGGCAACATATCAAAGGGCACATCCCTGCCTGGCATAACTTTATATTCATCAGGAATAAGGTTTAAAGGAACTTCTTCTCTCATTAGTCTTTATACCTCCACCCCGATTTCGAAGTTGGGTCTGGAATCATTTCTCTCCCCTGCTTATCTGTGGTTTTACGGGGAACCTCTTCACCCCTTGAGCTAATAGTTTCACCACCTACATCCTTTGGTTCGGGTTCAGTAAGACTTTTCTCTGGAAGTTTACCTCCTTTTCTTCCTACAATCCCCCCTGACAATTCTTCAAATTCCTTCTCCGCATCTAATGCTTCCTGTTTATACTGTTCTTTTAATTCAGGACTAAGTTTCTGTCCAATCTTTCCAGACAAAAGAAGTGCCAAAAGATTCCCTTCTGGTTGATTCGCAACGAATGCTTGTTCATCGGGAGTCATATCAACCATCATTCTCTGTTTAATGCCTCGCATTTTTCCATTAAATCTTGCTGTTACATCAGTCATGCTTAACCGTTCTGGCTTCTCTGGTTTTTCTGGTTTCTCATAAGGTTTCCATCCCCCCGGAACTTCTTTCCCGGGTTCAACCCATCCTACCGTTCCATCTGGTTTAATAAAAGCATGAGGTTGATATTCCTTTTGTTGTGGTGCTTTCCCCATAATACCAGCAGGTAATACCCCCCCAGGGGTCGCCCACACATATTCCCCTTTTTCGTTTTGGACTAAATGAGGAGCCGTTGCCCTTGGTTCCTTCTTAAACTCCTTGAAATACTTCTGACGTGTTTCTTCGGTTTTACCCATTAACTCTCCCATTCCCTTGGTAAGTTCTACTATGTTTTTTGCAGCTTGCTCCCGTGCAATACGGGTTGCCTTCCTACTCATACCCATCATCCCAAAACCTTGCGATCTGGACTTGTTCTCTTCAATTAGCTTTTGATACATATCCATTAAGGGTCTATTGGCTTCTGTTACTGCATCCATAATTTTCTCTTCTGGATGAGCCGCATAATACCCCATGTCACGGGTAGATGCTTCTGCCAATAACTTTCTCTCTGATTCTTCCTTCTTTGTTTCGGCAAATATTCGTTCTCTTGCTAATTTATCTCCGCTTATGGCTCCTGGAGTTCCAGTAGGAACTTCCTTATCTCCAAGAAAGAATCTCTCAGGGCCAACAGTTGCTTGTCCTTCTGGGCCTGTATAAACTGTTTCAGTTGGCGTTCTATTAATGTTTGTAATGAACCCTTCGAGTCCTGCGGGGATCGGTTCGGTTGTTGGAGGTGCTGGAACAGGTTGAGGGGGAGTTCCCATAGATTCCCCTAATAATCTTCTTCTTTTCTCTTCTTCAGTCTCAGGAGTTACTGATCCTCCATCGGCACGGGAAAACATTGGTGTAGACCATTGACCCGCTTTCATACCCTCTTCCCTTTTATGCTCCCATAAATCCTGTGCCGGATTCGCCCATCCCGCTTCTGCTCTTTTCTTCTGCCATAACAGATCGCCTTCACTTATCCCCTTATCTGCTACTCCTAATTTCGTTGCCCCTGGTTGTATTCCGTAACTTTGTGCCGTAGGGGGTTTAGGGATACCTGGAAGAGAAGGAAAAGGACGACCCTCAAGGGGGGCATTAATATCTCCCTTTGTTAGTGATTGTTCAGGGATAGATTTTTTAACCTCAAAAGGTGTAGTCATCCCTTCCTGCCACTGAACTCTATTGCCACCTACTATTCTACTGGCTCCAGGCCCCCAATTATCCATTTGTAATTTCTCCCACGCATTTTGTGGGTCACGAAAGGTTTTCTCAACATCTCCATCCTCCTGCAAAGTAGGGGGAAATACCTTTCCACCACCTTGTCTTGGAAACATCTGTGTAGATAAGTTATCTTCCCTGTTAAGATTAACAAGATTTCCACTCATCGGATTAATCTCTGGACTATCCGTTCTTATCTCAGGTTGAATACTCTGTGGTGTGGGTATACCCTCCATGGAAGTCGGAACTTTGGGAGGGATAGGAAGATTGACACCAGCATCAGAAGAAGATGATTTAGGCGAAGGAGTCTTTGTCTGAGATGACCCCCCACCACCAGAAGATGACTTCTGCTGTGCCGGTGGTTTAAGGATAGATATGGCTGATTTCAGTATATCGTATTTAGATTGCTCTATCTTCAACGGTTCTGGAGGAATTGTCAATCCCATAAGTGAATTTGATTCAAGACCGGCAGGTTTTATACTGGCAATAATAGATTCAAGTATATCCAGCTTTCTGGTTTCATTATCTTTAGATGATGGTTTGGATGGAGTGACACTTCCCCCTGTCTGTCTTGACTGAAGTGGTATGACTTCCCCCTTTTCCGCAGGGAAGTACACCCCAGGAGCTGTCACCACTTCGGGTGCCTTCTCCGCTATTGTATACCCATGCGAAGGTTTATTCCCTCCAGCCATACCTAATATTTGAGCCAGCCTATCCAAATTTGGATTAACATCCTTATACCAATCTGTCCTCATATTTCCTCCTTGCTATGCCGCTTCATTTGCTGCATCCTGACTTACATTCCAATTATAACCATATCTATACTCGTAACTACTCGCATTTGATGCAGACATATGCACGGATGCACTCACGCTTGAAAGTGCTCCTGCAACTATCTGGGCATTAATACCACCTATCGCCTTAAATGCCTCCATCTTTATCCCATTTTCAACTTCAAAGTTCTTGATATCTATCTCAACATTTTTGATAAGCAATTCTGCTTTAATCAATTCCTGCCGCAATTCACCCTCAAATATTTTAACATCTGCATCAGCCCATGCCGCTATTGCTTGAATATCTACCTTATAAACTTCTGCTTGTCCGAGATACTTTTTGATAATAGAATCTATCCTTGCAACTTCGGCATCCACTTGTGTCTTGTAAATGGCTATCTTATTTCCAATATACACGAGCCCTTGCTGAATAGCAAATTTGGTATTGGCATCTGATAGTTCAAGATTTTTAATAGAAATATCCCGACTCATATCCAATCTCTTATTTGTATAGTCTATCGCCGCTTGAGTTAGCTGAGAAGCCAAGAATCCATTAGATAAAGTAAATCCACGCTTAGCCCACTCTGCGCTAATATTGTCCAAATTATCTTGATATAACAAAGCCGCACGTTCAGTTTCACGATTAAATATTGCAGTTTCTATAGCTATTGGGATGGCTGGAGTTCCTGTTGCTATATCATAGATGAGCTTGGCCCGCACCACGGTTTGTAAATCATCTATATCGGATGGGGCGGTTGGCATGGTGATGGTAATATCAGGGCTTGGCGGAAGTGTAGCCGTGGCTTCACGAACCACTGGAGGGGTAATGTAAGTAATGCTTGTAGTAACATCAATGGGATTTAACAGAGAGGCTATGGTTCTTAAAGCGGTAATGGTTTCGTTGGCAGTAGTCAACGCATTAAGGGCATAGAGTCTCCCATCTTCAAATTTTTCATCAACAACCGTTGGAACTATTTCAAACAATGACCATCGGTTTGCAAGTCCTTCTGGGGTTTCACCCATAATACACCTCCTTATTTAATTGGCTGGCTACTTCATTAAGTTCAGCAATAGTTTTTGCTGCCATCCGCAACGGATCAAGAACATATTCCCTTGCATCTTCAAACTCCTCGTCAATTTCTTGCACAATACACCTCCTGTTTTATCAAATAAATTAAAATCCAGGTTTCCACGATTCTGGCAATTCCGTGGGGGAAAATGACTTCACCATGCTGAATAGTGTACTGTTTTCTTTCAAGAATTTTACAAGAGTATCTTTATCCATCATCCCCATAGCTTTTATCATCATATCTGGATCAATAAAGGTGGTAAGTATTCCCTTCACAAAATCTATAATTTCCTCTTTTGTCCCTGTACCAAGAACCTCGGAAAATATTCTCTTTTTATCATCCATCACATTACCTATTTATTTATAAAAATTTACTATACCCTGGATCATTTTTAAGATTTGGAACATATATCATACCTAATAGTTTTTCAGGTGTGGTTCCCAAAGCACTTGCTAATTGTTCTTCTATCCTTACTCCATTAAAATAAAGTATGGGTCGTAAATTTGGTACCGATTGGTTGCCAATATCTTTCGACAGCACGGGTAGTTGTATTAATACTCCCTGAATCAAAATATTTTTCTTTGCATCTTGAATATGAATCCATCCATCATATACACTTTCACCTGGGTTTAATATTACAGTTTCATAAGGAGTCCCCAAGATCGTTTGAGCATCCCCAAGATTAGAATCAAAATTTCCAGAACACGTATTATACTCATAATAACAATCACCTTCGGCTGGATAGACTGCCTTATAGTTTAGATACCTATCTATGACAATATTTGGATTTTCTCCGAATATGGATTCCGCATTCTGAAAATCAGATCCGCACATTGTGTAACAGAATGGTTTCCCCGCAATTGTGCTAAAAGGGAAATTCATGAAATGAATTTCGCCGCCATTATCATTTACCTGCCATCTTCCATCAAAAGCAGAAGTACTCACATCTTCACTCCAAGTCCGCCTTTCTGAAAAATTCAACCCCCACGATGCTTCTCTTTTGAAAAGGTCTGTAACTTCGTATTGACCAGTCATAGTATCTGTAATTGTCCTATTTAACACTGTTGGGGACCCTTGAACGACTAATTGTGAATTTCTTGTTACACCTATATTCCTTGGATATGATCCGTAACTTAGCAATCCCGTAACCGGATCAGCAACAAGAGAAACCCCCCTTATGACTTGACTTACTTCTTGAGAGAATGATTGTGACGAAGGAGGATCGTATGTTCCATGCACAAGCTCGTATAATAGGGTTGGCCCCTTGCTCCAATATTCTGGATTAAAATAACTTCCCGTACCAGACAAGGAAAAAGAATCACTCTCCACATCTTCCACAATTGCATTGTCATCAAAGAGTTTTACCTTTCTAACTTTCAATCCAAAAAGTCTCATTGGGTAGTAATGGCAGTAATAGTCAACCGCTGAAATTGGCCCCCACCAATAAGGATCTGTCATTTCCCCATATTCATTCCAACCTACGCTTTCACGAACAATAGTTATGATATTCCCGTTAGCACTGGCGGTTGTGTTAACCATCCCGTCCAAATCCCCTGCAATATGTGTAGTCGCATCTTCCTTTGTCTGTGCTTCAGTCATCACTTGATTTACTGCGGGATAGTGATATCCAGATAATTTTCCACAAACATCACATGCTCCACTATGTGGAGATGGATAACCCCCTAATGTGGTTTTCCATATGGCTTGCGCCCATGTATAGGCCTTCGCATCGGCAAAACTGAGATGATCTCCTATCTTCAAATTTCTATCTACTGATAATTTGTATCCAAACTTCCGATATGTCTCGGAACGATATGCACCAATTCCGAATGGCCTTTGATTCCACACTAATAACCTAATTACCGTTTGGCCTATCAATAATATCCTTTCGACTCCGACATCAATCCCATTCCCCGATGCGTCGTATAAAAACACATGTCTACCAATGGGTGCGGCTAATCCAGGAAACCTGGCATTAATTGCGCCCGCTATTCCGAGAGCTATACTTTCTGCGGTTTCAGAAACAGTCACGTAATTGAAAAGGATTCCGTTGATACATATACTAATATCAACGCCTACCTGAATTCCGCTTAGGTTATAGACACTTAAAACACAAAATACTGGTCTTGCATAGTACGCATTGAGATTTGTATCTATTAATAAAGGAGGTAATGGGGAAGATGGGTAGTCAAAAGGACCGAAACCCCTCTGCTCCCAAGGAATTTCCCAGTAATCTTCAAAATTCACGCTACTCCCGTCATAGATGTACTTATAAATATTATAATACGCACCCCCTATCCCATATTCCCACTTTGCAGCCAGCAGGTTCTCACTGTTAATCAATGTCGGACCCCAAATAATATCTGATTTGGTAAGTTCAAAAAACATCGCTCTATTAGGGTCATAAACCTTATGCTTATACTTGTACTCCACTATCTGCGGATATAATCCGTTTGATATAAAACCGGATTCAAAATCTACCAAAAACCAATTTCCTGAACTCTGAAACAAATCAATAACCGCACCAGTTGGCAATTGGTATTGATACCTTGATTGAAAACTTTTAAAAACAAGGTGGTCCCAATCTCTTACCCACGATCGATCTTGATATTCCCCCTGCCATATCTCACCAGGCCATACATCCCTGATTGTTTTAGAGGGTATTCGTGATGTCCTAAGAGAAAGAGAATTCATGTCAACCAGTGCTACCCTGGGTGGAGGTGGTGCTCCAGGCAAATTGGTTAAGTCCTCTG
>Ga0180732_1001296_pt1 | contig 15897 bp, 10 predicted proteins | sample KR11_01MetaG_FD_148674 | JGI IMG/M metagenome (GOLD analysis project Ga0180732, IMG submission 148674) | Groundwater microbial communities from the Olkiluoto Island deep subsurface site, Finland - KR11_0.1 MetaG | ecosystem: Environmental > Aquatic > Deep subsurface > Groundwater | place...
AGCTGAAAGAATTACTGTTTATGTTATCGATAAAGAAAGAAACGAGCTGGTATCAAGATTTAAGTCCGGCGATGAAATTTCCGAAATACGCATACCTATATCAAAAAACAGCCTGGCAGGATATTCTGCTTTAAAACAAAAACTTATAAATATTAAAAATGTTTATGATGAAAAGGAGTTGCCTGCAATTGATCCTGAACTAAAATTCGATAAAAGCTGGGATGAAAAAACGGATTTTAAAACAAAGCAGGTTCTGGTTGTTCCTGTCATTTTCAAAAACTATCTGCTTGGCGCTTTTCAACTGATAAACAGAATTAACGATAGCTCTTTTACAATAAAAGATGAGCAATCCGCAGCAGAGCTGGCTAAGGTACTTGGAATAGCTCTGTTTAACCAGCAAAGAATGGTAAGAGCCAGGCCCAATAAATTTAGTTATTTGCTTGAAAATCACATTCTGACTCAAAAAGAGCTGGATAAAGCCGTAGCTGATGCAAGAAATCGAAAAGTGCTCATCGAAACTATTCTGGAAAAAGAGCTTAAAATTCCAAAAAATGAGATAGGCAACTCTTTAAGCAAATTCTATAATGTCCCATTTGTCAGATATAATGAAAATACTCCGATTCCAGGCGAGCTTCTTGCGGGGCTTAAAGTTGCCTTCATGTACAAAAATTTATGGGTGCCCTTGCGAATTGAAGATGGTAAAATAGTAATTGTAATAGATAACCCAAATGATCTGCAGAAAATTGATGTAATAAGGTCTCTCTTCCCAGGCAAAGAAATAAAATTCTACGTTTCATTAAAACAGGATATTCTTGATTTTATTACACTGTTTACCCATGATGTAAAAAAGCTTGCCGCGATTGATGACATTCTTTCTCGGTTGAAGGAAGAGGAAGATGAGATAGAAGAAGCGCAAACTTTAATAGGCGAGGAAGACAGCGCTATTGTTCAACTTGTCAACAAGATCATTCTCGATGCTTATGACAGAAGAGCCTCGGATATTCATATAGAGCCGGCACTTGGAAAGGAAAGCACTCAGGTCCGCTTAAGAGTTGACGGTGCTTGCTCTATATATCAAACTATTCCATATAACTATAAGAATGCGGTAATATCACGCATCAAGATAATGGCAGGCCTGGACATTGCCGAACGTCGCAAGCCGCAGGACGGAAAGATAAACTTCAAAAAATACGGCGGTAAGGATATTGAACTAAGAGTTGCAACTATACCTACTCAGGGAAATGTTGAAGATATCGTACTCCGCATTCTTGCTGCCGGTGAGCCCATACCGCTTGAAAAAATGGGTTTTTCGAAGAGTAATTTTGAAAACTTTGTAAGCGTAATCACCAAGCCCTATGGTATTGTTTTTGTTTGCGGTCCGACAGGTTCAGGCAAAACTACCACACTTCATTCGGCTCTGGGCTATATTAATAAACCTGAAATAAAGATTTGGACTGCTGAAGATCCAGTTGAAATTAGTCAGAAAGGTTTAAGGCAGGTACAGGTTCAACCCAAGATAGGATTTAATTTTGCTGCTGCAATGCGTGCATTTTTGAGGGCAGACCCGGATGTTATTATGGTAGGTGAGATGCGTGACAAAGAAACAGCTCAGATCGGAATAGAGGCATCGCTGACCGGGCATCTTGTATTTTCAACCCTTCATACCAACAGTGCTCCTGAAAGCATAACAAGACTTCTTGATATGGGAATGGATCCATTCAACTTTGCAGACGCTGTTTTATGTATTCTCGCTCAGCGCCTGGTTCAAACACTTTGTGCGAATTGTAAACAAGCATACCATCCTTCTAAAGAGGAATATGATGAGCTTGTCAGGGAATATGGTGCTGAAGAATTCAACAAAGATATAAACATACCTTACTCGCCGGATTTGACTTTAAAAAAAGCAAATGGCTGTGAAGCCTGTAACAATAGCGGGTATAAGGGCCGAATGGGCATATATGAATTGTTAATGGGAACCGATGAAGTAAAAAGATTGATACAGGCAAATGCGAGAATGGAAGAAATAAGAGATCAGGCTATAAAGGACGGCATGAAAACACTTAAACGGGATGGAATTGCAAAAATCTTTGATGGGCACTGCGATCTTATCCGTGTCAGGAAGGTCTGTATAAAATAAATGAATAAACAAGTATCAAATAAAAACCCGATTTCTTCGCAGGAAACCAGCAAAATGAGAACCAGCCTGAAAGCTACGATAAGAGATCAGTCAGGAGCCGGCAAAACCAGGATAGGCGAGCTTCTGAGTAAAGAGGGGTATATTACAAGTGCTCAGTTAAAGAATGCACTAAACTATCAGAAAACAAATTCACTAAGACTTGGCAGCATACTCATCAAGCTTGGCTACATAGATGAAGAAAGCATAGTAAACGTTCTGAGCCGCATTTATAATTACCCTGCTGTAATAATATCTAAAAACCCTCCTGCTCCGGAAGCTCTCAAGATTTTATCCTACGAAACAGCCAGTAAATATATGGCTTTCCCTTTAAAACTCGAAGGAGAAAATCTTGTAGTTACTATGATGGAGCCCACTGATACGACTGCTGTTGAAAATCTGCAAAAAGAAATCCACCGAGGTTTAAAGGTCAGCGTATCCAGTGAACAGGATATAATCGAAGCTTACAGAAAATATTACAAGATAAGTGATGAAGAATATAATAAATATGGATTAAAAAAAGAAGAGGAAGAAGAAGCTGTCCCTCTCACGGTTGTTGATGACTTTGGTTCTCTGGTTTCAGAAGCAGCAGGTGAAATTGAGATGCAGAGTATTCGGGAAGAAGATACCGGCATAGATCAATATCTTGCTTCTGATGCTCCAATTATCAAACTTGTTAATGGCATTCTTATTAAAGCCATTAATGACGGTATCAGCGATATACATATTGAGCCTTTTGATAAGGCATTACAGGTTAGATATAGATTGGACGGCTCTCTCTATAAATCCATGAACCTGCCTTTTAGTATTAAAAATGCCTTAACCTCAAGGCTGAAAATTTTAGCTGGTTTGGATATTGCCGAACGTCGTGTGCCACAGGACGGCAGAATCAAGATGCGTCTCGGCAAAAGAAAGACAGTTGATCTGAGGGTCTCAACTCTGCCGACTCTTTTTGGTGAAGGCGTTGTCATGCGTATTCTTGACCAGAGTTCACTTAATGTGGATCTAACCAAGATGGGATTTGAGATAAAAACTCTAAAAACGCTCAATAAATGTATTTCAAGGCCATATGGTCTTCTTCTTGTAACCGGTCCGACAGGCAGTGGCAAAACAACTACACTGTATTCCGTTCTTAATAAACTTAACACAGAAGATACAAAAATACTTACCGCCGAAGATCCAGTTGAATTCAACTTCAGAGGGATAAATCAGGTAAATGTTAAAGAAGAAGTGGGTATGACCTTTGCTGCTGCTCTTAGATCATTCTTGCGACAGGACCCGGATATAATAATGGTAGGCGAAATTCGTGATCTGGAAACAGCAGAAATTGCTCTAAAAGCCGCTATGACCGGGCATTTGGTTTTCAGCACCCTTCATACAAACGACTGTCCTTCAACCATAGGACGTCTTGTAGATATCGGCATACCATCTTACATGGTATCTGCTGCTGTAACAATGGTATTATCACAGCGATTAGCCAGAAAGCTTTGCCAAAAATGCAAGGCTTTGGTTAATAAAATCAACCCGGATGAATTGGAGGCTATGGGATTCCCCAAAGATGAAATTCCGGACTTGAAAATTTATAAGCCAAAAGGTTGCCCAGCCTGCAAAGGGACCGGCTATAAAGGCAGACTCGGCTTATATGAGCTAATGGAAGTAACCGATGAAGTTGCCAAGGCAATAAATGCCAACGTTCCTGAGGATCAACTTAGAAAGACAGCGATACAGGAAGGTATGGCTACTTTGAGGGACGCCGGCCTGACTAAAATTAGAGAGGGAATGACTTCTGTTGAGGAAATTCTAAAACGAACAACCATAACCAAAGAGGCTCTGCCTGCATATCTTGTAAATCCTGATGTAGAAAGATACGAAGATAAAGATGTGATTATCCGTGAAGGTAATAAGGATATAGATTTTTTCAAACTTATACAGGGTGCTTTATTTGTTGTTAAGGGAGGCAAAAAAATTGCTGAGATTGTGCAGCCCGGTGAATATTTTGGAGAAATGTCAGCTATAACTGGAGAGCCCAGATCTGCAAGCATTATCTCAAAAGGAAGGTCTATAATAAAGCGTTTCCCGGGAGACAAACTTTATGAACTTATTGAGAAATATCCTGATGTTGCAAAGCATCTATTTAAGGTAATTGCCAGTCGTCTGGATCGGGCAGATAAGATTATGGTCAGGTTGATTAATGAAAGGAAACAGAAAGAAAAATAACATGCGTATAGGTATTGGATATGATGTGCACAGACTGGTTCATGGGCGAAAACTGGTTCTTGGAGGGGTTGTTATCCCCTTTGAAAAGGGTTTATACGGACATTCAGATGCAGATGTTCTTATCCACGCCTTATGTGACGCGATTTTAGGTGCTGCAGGCTTAGGAGATATCGGCCAGCATTTCCCTGATACAGATCCCGCATTCAAAGACATCCACAGTATAAAACTCCTTGTAAAAACCTGCGAAATGATCAGCAAAAAAGGCTTTAAAATAAATAATGTAGATTCTACGATTTTTGCACAGGAACCAAAGATTGCTCCTTACAAAGAAGCCATGAGAAAAAACATTGCTCAGGCAATAGAGATTGAACCTGCCCGCATCAATATCAAAGCCACCACAACAGAAGGCCTCGGGATGATTGGAGAAGGAGATGGAATTGGTGCTATGTGCATAGTTTTAATTAATAGGTAATAGTTCAGCCACAAAGACACCAATTGATATTAGTCGAGTGGTTGACTACTACTCGACTACTTGACTACTCGACTACTCGACTATTTACAGGGATCATATGGCAATTCGCATATATAATACATTAAATAGGAAAAAAGAAATTTTTGTACCTATAAAACAGGGCAGGGTAGGCATGTATGTTTGCGGCCCAACTGTTTATGATTCATGCCATATCGGACATGCAAGGTCCATAGTAACATTTGATGTCATTGCAAGATATTTAAAGGCAAAAGACTTTGAAGTAACTTATGTTAGAAACTTTACTGACGTTGACGATAAAATAATAAATCGTGCAAATCAGATAGGTATTGATTCTAAAGCACTTGCTGAAAAATACATAAATGAATTTTACGAAGACATGGATGCTCTAAATGTTGAGAGGCCCACAATCGAACCAAAGGCCACAGAACATATTGCTCAGATTATAAAAGTTATTGAGATACTAATAGATAAAAGCATGGCATATCAGATCGACAGCGATATATTTTTTGCAATACAATCATTTAAAGATTATGGCAAGCTTTCCGGCCGTAAGCTTGAAGATATGGAAGCCGGCGCCAGAGTAGATGTCGACGAAAGAAAACGCAATCCTTTTGATTTTGCTTTATGGAAATCGGCCAAGCCTGGAGAACCTGCCTGGGACAGCCCGTGGGGCAAGGGAAGACCGGGATGGCATATTGAATGTTCGGCAATGAGCACCGAATATCTTGGGGAAACATTTGATATACATGGCGGAGGAAAAGATCTTATCTTTCCGCATCACGAAAATGAAATTGCACAGTCAGAAGGGGCATTTGGTAAGCCTTTTGCCAGGTTTTGGATTCATAACGGGTTTGTAAATATAAACCAGGAAAAAATGTCAAAATCGCTTGGCAACTTTTTAATGATAAAGGATATATTAAAATCCTTTCATCCTGAGACTGTAAGACTGTTTCTCCTCTCAAGTCATTACAGAAGCCCGATTGATTTTACGGATAAAGCAATGGATGAAGCAAGTGCCGGCCTTGACAAGATTTATGCACTGTTTGAGCGCGTTGAAGAAAAGAAAGAACTTTCAGAAATAAATGATGTTGAGACTGGTAATTATTACAAGCAGTTTTGCGAAGCAATGGATGACGATTTCAATACCGCCCGAGGCATTAGTGTGCTTTTTGACGCTGTTCGAAATATAAATCGCCTGTTAGATGAAACTAAGGAAGGATTATCTCAAGAGGCAATAAAAGATATAATTTCATGTAAATCAGATATCCTGAAAATTGGCGGCATATTAGGCATTCTTTATGAATCACCTGAAGCCTATTTTGAGGGGAAAAAATCTAAGGCTCTGGGGAAAAAGTCAATTGATCCTGCTGTTATTGAAGATATGGTTAAAGAGAGGGAAAAAGCCAGAAAGGCAAAAAATTGGGCGGAAGCAGATAAAATCAGGGGGCAGCTTGAAGTCATGAATATTATTATTGAGGATCGTCCGGAGGGCACAATATGGAAGGTGAAAACATAGGGCTCAGGTGTCAAGCTTATTATATAATTGAAGATTGAATATTGTATATTGTATATTTGTAGAAATCGCTTCGCTCCATTAATTCATACCTGCCCGCCATCGCGAGCCGTACTCGATGCTCTTCGTCATTTTGTTGGCTTGCTCGAGCGAGGCAGGCGGGTAAAATTAACAGAATTCCTTCAATATTCAATTTTCAATATTCAATTTTCAATTGCTTTGGTCTTCAATCTTCAATTTTTTGTTTTGTAACCATTAATTAATTTTAGCATATGAATTTAATAGGTTATCATGTAGAGCCTTATGCCTTCCTTTAAGCTGGTATCAAATTTCACTCCAAAGGGGGATCAGCCTTATGCAATAGAATCCTTGAGCAAAGGTGTTTTATCCGGGAAAAAACACCAGGTCCTTCTGGGGGTTACTGGATCAGGTAAAACATTTACCATTGCTCATGTTATAGCAAAAGTTGAAAAACCAACCATAGTCATAGCCCCAAACAAAACACTGGCTGCACAGCTTTACAGCGAGTTCAGGGAGCTGTTTCCGGAAAATGCGGTTGAATATTTCGTAAGTTACTATGACTACTACCAGCCTGAAGCATATATACCTGCCAGCGATACCTATATACAAAAAGACTCCTCAATAAACGAACTGATTGATAAACTTCGCCATTCTGCGACAAGATCAGTTATTTCAAGACGCGATGTTATTGTCGTAGCAAGTGTGTCATGCATATTTGGACTTGGCGCTCCCGAAGAATATTTTGCAATGAGAATTAATCTTGAAACCGGCACTGAACTGTCTCGAGATAAACTTGTTTCAGATCTTGTTGCCATTCATTATGATCGTAATGATATTGATTTCCACAGAGGAGTATTCAGGGTAAGAGGTGACAGGGTTGAAATTTTTCCATCTTATGAGGAAGATTTAGCAGTAAGGATAGATTTTTTCGGAGATCAGATCGAAAACATATCTGAAATTGATTCGTTAAAAGGTAATGTGATTAACCGTATTAAAAATATATCTATATATCCGGCAAGCCACTACGTCAGTAATAAAAATATATTAAAATCGGCAATCACATCAATAATCGCTGAACTTAAAGACAGAATTGAATATTTCAGACATGAAAACAAGCTGATAGAAGCACAGCGGATAGAAGAAAGAACCAATTACGATCTTGAAATGATGCAGGAGCTTGGATACTGCAATGGAATTGAAAATTATTCGAGACATTTCACAGGAAGAAAGCAGGGAGAACCTCCGCCGACTCTTTTAGATTATTTCCCGGATGATTTTCTTGTATGCATTGACGAAAGCCATATCGGTGTCCCACAGTTTCGAGCTATGTATGCTGGTGATAGATCTCGCAAGGAAACACTTATCGAGTATGGATTCAGGCTGCCGTCAGCTCTGGATAACCGTCCACTAAAGTTTGAAGAATTCGAGTCAAAAATATCCCAGGCAATCTATGTTTCGGCAACTCCTGCTGAATATGAACTCGAAAAAGGAAAGCATGCTATTGTTGAGCAGATAGTAAGACCGACAGGCCTTATTGATCCTGCGATTGATGTGAGGAAAGCAGAGAATCAGGTTGATGATCTTTATGGTGAAATTATTAAACGCGCTAAGCTTAATGAGAGAGTATTGGTAACTACCCTTACGAAACGCATGGCAGAAAATCTTACTGAATATTATGCAGATCTGGGAATTAAAGTACGTTATCTTCACGCTGACATAAATACAATAGAAAGAATGGAAATCATAAGGGATCTCAGAAAGGGCGAGTTTGACGTACTTGTTGGAATAAATCTGCTGCGTGAGGGCCTGGACATACCGGAGGTTTCACTTGTGGCAATACTGGATGCCGATAAAGAAGGATTTTTACGTTCAGCCAGATCACTTGTTCAGACGTGTGGACGTGCATCTAGAAATGTCAGAGGTATGGTAATAATGTATGCTGACCATGTTACAAAATCAATGAAACAGGCAATAGACGAAACAAACAGGCGCAGGAAAATACAACGAGCTTACAATAAAAAATATAATATTATCCCGACAACCATAAAAAAGAATATACAATCCATATTTGAGACCGTTTATGAAACCGATTACGAACAATTTGGTAATGTATCAGAAAAAGTTGCAGAGTATAAACCCACTGATAATCTGGATGATATTATAAAAGCTATGGAAGATGAAATGAATCAGGCTGCAAGAGAACTTGCATTTGAAAAAGCCGCAGAGCTGAGGGATCAGATTAAGGCGCTTAAAAAAATAGCACTTTATTAGGAAAACAGGCGGACCCGAGTAGTTATAAATATTGATTTAAAATATGCAGCATGATATGTTTTTTATTTGAATACAGGTAATTAATTATGATGCTGCTTTGAGACCTTTGCACAACCCCCATTTTCGCTCAATTCTGGTCATTGCGAGGAGCAAAGCGACGTGGCAATCTTATGGATTATCAACAGGTTGTGAGATTGCTTCGCTTCGCTCGCAATGACAATACTGGTGTTATGCAAAGCTCTCGCTTTGTAATCAAGAAAGCGGAGCTATATACTTTTTTCCATATTACTGTTAAAGGAACCCTTATGAAGAAAAGAAAATTTTACTCAATCATTTCCCCCCTCTTTTTTTTTATAATACTGATTTATTCGGGCGTTAAACCCTTATACGGTGCAGAGGAGGAAGGGCATGTGCCTGCAAACTCAAAATTTTATCTCGGTCCTGAGGACTTATTGGAGATATCAGTATGGAATGATGAAACCCTGAACAAGCAGGTTATTGTCAGGCCTGACGGAAAGATTTCTTTTCCCCTTATTGGCGACGTTCTGGTACAGGGACGAACAGTTGAAGAAGTTCGGCAGGAGATAGAAAACAAGGTCAGGCCCTACGTTCCTGATGCTCCGTTGACCGTAATGGTAATCCGGGTCAGCAGCCCTAAACTATATGTGGTAGGCAAGGTTGTTAAGCCCGGGGTTTATATAATGCCTGAACCCCTCAGGGTCATGCAGGTGCTGGCCATGGCCGGCGGCATTACTACTTTTTCTGACAGCGACGATATTCTTATTATAAGAGAAGAAAACGGCCGGCAGAAAATCATAAAGTTTGATTACTCCAGAGTGGCGAACGGCAAAGCTCTGGAACACAATATTTATCTAAAACCCGGCGATACCGTGGTTGTACCATAGACTGTTATCATATGAAACTCCGATCGCCGTGTTTATTTTTATGGATGATGTTTTATGTTGTCCTGAGCTGTTTAATGGTGCTGCCTGCCGGTGCCGCAGAATACATTGTCACGCCGTCAATTACAGCCCGTGAGACTTATGATGATAATGTTTTTTATTACGATGTTGAAGACTTTGAGCACCTTGTTTCTCCTGCCCTTGATCTTGAGGCTCGAACAGAGCGCTGGAAGGTGCAGGCTTCTCTTAATGGCGATATCTCAGAGTATCAGAGCCACAGTGAGCTGAACACAGTTGATCAGTCGCATCAGATTTCTGCAGATATATTTACAACAGCAACATCGCAGATTGGTGTTTCAGGAAGCTATATAAGAGATTATACTTTTACTTCGGCACTTGAGGAACTGGGTGTTATAGCCGAGCGTTCCATACGCACCGCCACTCAGATTCAGCCCAATGCCAGAATTGAATTAGATCCCCGCAATAGCCTGGAATGTTTCTACAGATTGAATAAGACCCAGTATAGACTCGGCACTTATCCCGACAATAGAAATCAAGACCTGAACATTATCTATATTCATAAGCTGAAGAACGAACTTACAAGCCTTTCATTACAGCTTGGCGGCAGCCAGGCGGATTATACAATAGGCAATGAAACTGGAAAGCATCAAGGTCTGCAGATTCTGGCCGGCATTGATCATCCTGTTTCAGAGACATTTAAGCTGACCCTCAAGGCGGGGGCGCGCTTTACTGAATCAGACTTTCCGGGTATTGACATGCAACGGGACGAGACAGTTGTTATAAGCTCCGGCTTTTTATGGAGTTTTGAAAGAACAACTGTTTCAGCAAATATAACCCGGGACTCTTCTTCCAGTATATATGGAGAAGACGTAACGCGCGACCGGATAAGCGCCGCATTAAGATATCGTATAAAAGAAAACCTGAACTGTGCATTAACTGCGGCTTATAATCAAAGTGAAACCGAGGGTTTTTATCAAAAAGAAAAGAACAGGTACTATTCAGTAATGCCCTCAGTTGACTACAGGTTTAATGAATATGTCAGCATGCAACTGGGCTGTTCATATAACAAAACGGAAAATAAAATCACCAATCAATCAGAAGATAGAAACCGTGTTTTTGTGCAAATAAGCACAGTATATCCTTTGCATTATTGAAAAGGCGACTAAAGCTAAAAGGTAAAAGGCTGAAGACTGAAGGCTGGAAGCTCAAGGCAAAATAACTTCTTCAGCCGCAGACTGCTTTCTGTTAGCTTTATCCTTTAGCCCTTAGCCTTTTGCCTATTACTTTTTAAGGGAAGTGAATCTATGGAACAAAACGCTGATATCCGACAGTTCATAGAGGTAATCAAACGCAGGAAGTTTCAGTTTATTATTCCTAGCCTGCTGGTTTTCCTGATTGCCGTTCTGATCAGCCTGGTACTGCCTCCGGTATACAAATCTACCGGTACCATCCTGATAGAAGCGCAGGAGATACCTCAGGATTTAGTTAGAACCACAGTAACCGGTTATGTGGAAGAACGTCTTCAGGCTATTACCCAGGTTGTTCTTAGCCGCGCCAGGCTTATTGAAATTATAAATCGATTTGGTTTGTATCAGGACCTTAAAGGCAGATATTCCATTGAAGAAATTGTCGAAAAAATGCGTGAAGACGTTAAAATGGAACCCATAATGACAGAAGTGGACAAGCCCGGGTCTGGAAAATCCAACTCAGCCATAATCGCCTTCACGCTTTCCTATGAAGGCAAAGATCCCAAGCAGGTAGCGCAGGTAGCCAATCTCTTTGTTTCACTTTATCTGGAGGAAAATCTCAGGAACCGGGAAGAAAAAACGCGAACCACCTATGAGTTTTTAGAAGAACAATTAGCAAAACTTCGTACTGAAATAGTTGCTATTGAGGGGAAAACCGCTGAATTCAAGAAAAAGCATGTCAACCATCTTCCAGAACTCATGCAGCTTAATTTCCAGACAATGGGGCAGCTTCAGCGGCAGATTGAGGCTAAAGAAGAACAGATCAAAGGCCTTATTGACAGGAAAATTTATCTTGAAGGTCAGTTAGCTACTTTAGATCCCACAATGTATGCTTTTAGCATAGGCGGGAAAAGAGTTATGACTCCTCGAGAGGAACTTGAAACTTTACGAAGCCAGTATCTCAGTCTCAGTGCTACGCTTTCTCCACAACACCCGGATGTGATTAACCTGAAGAAAAGACTGGAGGCTGTGCAGGCCGAAGTAAGTGGCCGTGAGGATTTGCGCCAGGTGTATCGTAAACTTCACGATAAAGAACACCAGCTTACGATGATTTCAGAAAAATTTTCCGATAAGCACCCTGATGTTATAAAGCTTAAAAAGGAAATCGCGCTTCTGAAAGATGAGGTAAGTGCACTTTCTGAAAAACAGACCGTATTTAAGGGTGAAGATGAAAAACCGGAAAATCCTTCGTACATAAACCTCCAGACCCAGATAACTTCCACCCAGATGGACATTGAAACAACCCGAAAAGAACGTAATCTTTTAAAGGTTAAATACGAGGAATATCAAAAGCGTGTGGAAAACACCCCACAGGTAGAACAGGAATACCTGGTGCTTCAGCGCGATTACAGCAATGCCCAGGCAAAATATCAGGAGACCATGAACCGGCTGCTGGGTGCAAGGGAGGCCACAGGACTTGAGAAGAGTCGAAAAGCCGAGAGGTTTACTCTCATTGACCCCCCTATTGTACCGGAAAGACCGGACAGACCAAACAGGCTGGCCATACTCTTGATTGGTATGGTTCTGGCAACGGGCTGCGGTATCGGTTTTGGTTCTCTGTCCGAATATATGGATCAGTCGGTGTATCGGGCAGATGAACTGGCAGCAATTTCCGGGTTTCCTGTATTAGCTGTAATTCCGTATCTGGAAACAGAAGAAGACAGGAAAAAAATGATGCAAAAAAAATGGGCATGGATAGTCAGCGCTGCCGGTCTTGTCATTATTTGTGCGGCAGCAGCGCACTTTTTATACAGACCATTGGACATACTGTGGATCCAGATAGTTCAACGGTTTTCTATAAGATTTTAAGGAGAAACCCTTGCTATGAGCAAAATAGAAAAGGCACTGGAAAGAGCAAAAAACAAACGAGACGAAAATCGACAGGAAACTCGGCTTAAAGTGGCTTCGGAAGTTGCTGCAGCAGGGGGGAATGCGCCGCTTTATACTCAAACAAAGTCTGTCTCGCTAAAAAATTCTCATCTGGAGAAGTATCGCATAATAACTCATTCGGGTGATTCCAGGACAATTAATTCTTATAACCTTCTCCGCACTCAGGTTCTCCAAAGGACGCGCGATAAGGGGCACAATACCATTATGGTTACCAGTGTTGTCGAGGGGGAGGGGAAAACCATTACCGCCATAAACCTGGCAATCAGCATTGCGAAAGAAGTACAGCATACCGTACTTCTGGTAGACACTGATCTGCGAAATCCCAAAATTCAGCATTATCTGGGCTACGGCACAACAAAAGGTCTTTGCGATAATATACTGGATAAAGTACCTCTTTCAGAACTTCTTATTAATCCGGGTCTTGGCAAAATGATTGTGCTTCTTGCCGGCAAGCCTCTTTCAGGCCCAACAGAAATTCTGGACTCTCCAATGATAAAAAAGCTCGTGCAGGAAATGAAAACCCGCTACCCGGACCGCTATGTCATCTTCGATTGTCCGCCGCTGCTTACCATGCCGGATTCAATTGTTTTTTCGTCATATGTGGATGGCATAATTATTGTGGTGGAGGCAGGCAAAGCATCCAGGAATCAGATCCGTGAAGCAATTGAATTATTAGATGGCAAAAACATATTAGGGCTTGTCATGAACAAGGGAAAAGAACCAGAGCAATCGTATTACTATTAATTAAAAAAGGCGAATGGCTAAAGGCTAAAGGCGAATGGCTAAAGGCTAAGGGCGGAAAGGTAAAAGGCTGAAAGCTGAAAGCATAGAAGCTCAAAGCAAATTAACTTCTTCAGCCGCAGGTTGATTGCTTTCTGTTAGCTTTATCCTTTTGCCTTTAGCCCTTAGCCTTTAGCCTTTTACCTTTGAGCTTATATATGTATAAAGAATTTTACGGATTACGGGAAAAGCCTTTCAGTATAGTACCTGACCCAAGTTTCCTTTACCCGAGTTCCAAACACCGGGCTGCTCTTACCTATCTGGAATATGGACTCATGGATCGGATGGCTTTTATTCTCCTGACCGGAGAAATCGGTGCCGGCAAGACCACCCTTATTAAACAGCTCCTTACAAAGATTGAAAGCGACATTGAGGTAGCTGTTATTTTTAATACCAATGTATCATCAGAGGATTTACTGGAATTAATTCTCTGCGAGTTTGAGCTGGAGCCTTCCATACGCAGCAAAGCCAGTTATCTTGACACACTTAATCAATTTCTCATAAAGGAATACGGTGAGGGCAAGCGTGTTGTGCTAATAGTGGACGAGGCCCAGAACCTTTCTCAGGAAGCCCTGGAAGAGATTCGCATGCTTTCCAACCTGTATAGCGGCAAAGACTCGTTAATTCAGATTGTACTGGCAGGTCAGCCTTCTTTGGGAGCCAGACTCAGGCAGCCATCTTTGGCGCAGCTTTATCAGCGCATAGCCGTGAGTTATCACATCGCTTCCCTTGGTCTTGATGAGACCAGGGAATATATTGTTCACAGATTGAAAAAAGCCGGTGCAGAACAGGAGGACTTATTTACGGACGAAGCTGTAGAACGTATCTTCCAGATATCAGGAGGCATTCCCAGAACCATTAACATTCTCTGTGATGCCGCTCTTGTTTATGGCTATGCCGATGAATTAAGGACAATTGATGCCGATGTAATCGAACACGTATTAACCGACAAAAAGGAAACCGAAATACTTTCAGTTTCCTCTATTGAGGAGATTCAATCAAATCCATCAGCATCCCTGGATAATGGAAGCATGGCTATCCGGTTGCAAAGCATTGAAGAGAGGTTGAACAAGCTTTCTTCTCAGGTTGACTGGCAAATCGAGAATTACGAGAAAAGGATAGATAAATACAAGGATGCCCTCATTCATAAACTTGAACACATGCTTGATGAAGAGCGAAAGCAGAACAAAGGACTTTTGCTTAAATATAATTTACTACTGTACAGCATGAATAAGGCTAAAGGCAAAAACCTTTAATCCTGTCTGATAACTAAACAAACCAAACAATAATAGCTAACAATCATGATCTTAGTAATCGGTGGTGCCGGATATATCGGTTCTCATATGGTTAAGGAGCTTATCAGCCATGGACGAGAAGTAGTCATCCTTGACAACCTGACTACCGGTCACCGTGAATCCGTGCCGGACGGAGAGTTCATAAAAGGAGATTTGGGAGATGAAAATCTCCTGCAAAGAATCTTCAAAACTTATCCCATACATACGGTCATGCATTTTGCCGCCTTTTCTCTTGTCGGAGAGTCGGTTCAGTTTCCTCTTAAATATTTTGAAAACAACGTATCAAAAACCATAACACTTCTGAAAGTTATGCTTGAGCATGGAATAAAGCGTTTTATTTTTTCCTCAAGTGCTTCGGTTTACGGTGAACCAGAAGAAATTCCAATTACAGAAAACTGTTCCGTGAGGCCTGCCAGCCCGTATGGAGCCTCTAAACTAATGGTAGAAGATATTCTGCAGGAATGTGATAAAGCTCATGGCCTCAGGTATATCTCTTTACGATACTTCAATGCAGCAGGTGCTGATGAAACAGGAACCATCGGAGAAAATCACAATCCCGAATCGCATCTGATTCCTCTTGTCTTAAAAGCAGCCAAAGGCGAGAAGAAAAATATCACTGTTTTTGGAACAGATTATCCCACTAAAGACGGGACCTGTATCCGTGACTATATCCACGTGACTGATCTTGCCCAGGCACACCTTCTGGCCATGGACGTCTTGGAAAACGGCGAATCCAGCAACATATACAATCTGGGCAACAGCCATGGATACTCAGTAAACGAAGTAATTGAAACAGCCAGGCAGGTTACAGGCCTGCAGATTCCTGTGAAAGAAGGGCCGCGACGTCCAGGTGATCCGGCAATTCTTGTAGCCAGCTCTGAAAAGATCAAAAAGGAACTTGGCTGGCAGCCAAGATACCAGGACCTCAAAACCATCGTGAAAACAGCCTGGAAATGGCATAGTAACAGCTACTAGCCTCTTGCTTCCAGTTAATCCTGTAAATCCTGTCAAAAAATATAACCTTCGCGCTCTTGGCGGCTTCGCGGTTCAATAGCTCTTATCCCTTCGCCTTGG
>Ga0180732_1001297_pt1 | contig 15893 bp, 15 predicted proteins | sample KR11_01MetaG_FD_148674 | JGI IMG/M metagenome (GOLD analysis project Ga0180732, IMG submission 148674) | Groundwater microbial communities from the Olkiluoto Island deep subsurface site, Finland - KR11_0.1 MetaG | ecosystem: Environmental > Aquatic > Deep subsurface > Groundwater | place...
TTGAATCAGGCTTTCCTTTGATAGAAGACTTTACGACTCCTATCAGGGAAGCTGCTCAGTTGGAGTGCGCATTTAAAGAAATGACCCCTGCTAATATTGCATTAGCTCTTGGTCACGACCCGAATGCTGCTCCGTATTCAACCATGACAACGACTTCAGGTGAAGTTCCGTTAGGTGGTAGAGTTGCGCCCAAATTCCTGCGTATGGAGGCTGTTTATACATACCCAAGCGGAAGTAATTATATGTATATTATTTTCCCAAGAGCGCAGGTTTCTGCAAGTCCGGAGGTTGCATTTGCGGCTGAGGATGCTGCTGCTGTTACAGTAATATTTGAAGCAAAGTCTGCTGATAGTAACGTAACAGATGGTAATGCAGTATGGGATGATAAACCATTGGGTAGGATTCATTGGGAATAACAGCGACAAATGGACACGACACGATTGAGCGAGTCCTAAAATGGACGTTTAACAGCGTCAATAAAGTTATAAACTTTTAACAATCGAAATAAAATTCTGAAAAGAAAGGAATACTAACATGCCGGAAAAAAAGAAAATCAATCCACAGATTGCGGATCTCGAAATTGGGGTTCGCAATCTGAGAACCATTAAGATTTATCCGCTTTCTCTTGGAGATCAGTTAGAAATGACAGACCTGATAACTGAAACAGCACAGAAGTTTTTTGCATCAAGAGAAGAAATTGAGACTAAAAATGATATGGATTTCGCACAGTTCTTTGTAAATATTCTAAGGGATAATATTAAGAAAATCCTTGGTTTAATTACAGATGAAACAGACATTATGAAAGAAATCAGCAACATCCAGACAGTAGATTTGGCTAATCTTATTTATGAAATGAACTATGCAGAATCAATAAAAAACGCACAAAGCCTCTTCAAGAAGATTCAGCCTATGTTTCAATCGAAGGGGCAGTAACAGCAGTTTGCGAGAAGTATTCGTATAGGCTTGATGATATTTATAGGAAGTCATTTAAAGATGGAGGATTAACGTATGGACAAATAATCATTCTTTTTGAAGACTCAGAGAAACGAGAATTTGAGAGAATGAAATTTCAAGCAGCAGTACACGGAATAGATTTAGACAAAGACAAGAAAGAAAAAGTAATGTTTCCTCATCCTGATACTTTTAAGGATTTATCTGATGAAGAAAAGAAAAAGAAAACGGAAGAGCAGATGATGATGCACAAAATGATGCTACCAAAGAATACGAGGCTCTAACATGGCTAATCAACTACTAACCAGCTATAAGAAGGTAAAAATGCTAAATCTTAAGGAGTATAACATCGATGGCTAATGAACTTGGATTGGGTGTACTTTTTTATGGCAAGTTAGATGCAAGCCTTAATGCACAAATTAAAAAGCTTGAACAGGCGGTTTTAGGTTTAAACAAAGGATTTACAACTGTTAATAAGGGAATGAGTACAGTTGAGAAAACCTCTAAATCTGCGACAGTTGCCACTACTGCCCAGACAAAAGTCACTAAAAAGGCTGGCGATGAGATGGGCATGTATGGCCGGAAAATAGGCCAAGTCCAAGGCGGCATCCAAAGATTAACAGCAGCTATGAAAGTAACAGCTTCTTATACCTTAGCTGCTGCGGCTTTATTTGGAGTTGTAAACGCATTTAAGCAAGGCATATCCGCAATATTTGATTTTGATCAAGCTCTAAAAAATCTTCAAGCCATTACAAGTGCCACCGATGCTGAAATAATCGTTTTAGAAAAAGTCATAAAAGAAGTAGCAAGCACTACAAAATATTCTGCACAAGAAGTTTCAGACGCTGCCATATTAATAGGTCAGGCTGGTTTTACTGCTGCTGAATCTATAGATGCTATTCAAGCAGTTGCTATGTTAGCTACAGGAACTTTATCCGATATGAAAACCACTGCTGATTTAGTAACGACAGCAGTAAGGGCTTTTGGATTAGAAGCCAGCGATTCAGGAAGGATTGCTGATATTTTTGCAAGTGCAGTCAACAGATCGAAATTAACCATTGATAAAATAAGAACTTCTTTTAACTATCTTGGGCCAATAGCGCATAAGGCTGGACTTTCATTAGAAGAAACAGCGGCTGGGATGATGGTTTTGGCTAACGCCGGCTTAAGAGCTTCAACAATAGGCACTGGTTTTCGGCAGGTTTTGGCAAGATTGATAGCTCCTTCTGATAAATTAAGAACAGCGTTTATAGCCGCCGGAGCAGATTTATCTAAGATGAACCCTGCTATGAACGATATGGAAACTATCATTGGTGAATTAGTTAAAGTTGTTCCTAATGCTCAAAAAGCCTTTGAATTATTTGGATTAAGAGGTGCCGCTGCCGTATCTGCATTAACTGAAGCTGGTGTGGGTGGTTTCAGGGAGATGCTCAAGGAAGTATATAGGGTAGGAACAGCAACAGAAATGGCCAATAAGCAGATGGAAGGTTTAGGGGTAATGGCCAAGAATTTAATGGATAAAATTGGGCTTTTGGCTGTTGCTTTGGGTGAAGGCGGTATAGCGGATGCGTTTAGATTATTATTAAAGCTCCTTCGTCCCTTTGTCGATTTACTAACACAAATGGCTGACAACGTTTTTGGCAGAGTTATTGTTGCTGCAACAAGTTTAACCGTTGTGCTTCTTGCATTAAAAGTAACTCTTAACTATCTTGCAATTCAACTTTCAGCCATAGCGTTTGGATATACAGTAGTCGCTGTAAAAACGATGGTAGCTGCAACTGGTAGCGGGGTATTTTTAGTAGCTACAACAGCTCTAAGAACAGCATTGCAATCTTTGTGGGTTACAATGTTAGCCAATCCGTATATTGCTATAGCTGCCGGAATAGCTCTTGTCGTCATTGGTATAACTACATGGTTGAATAAACTTTCTGAAGCAGCAACAATTATTGAAGCCAATAATATTGCAATTGATAAACACATTCAGTCTCTTGAATCCTACAAGCAGCAATTATCTGAAGTAGAAAAAGGATCAATAAAATACACTTCCATAATTCAAAGACTTATTAAGGATTATCCTGAATTAGCATCACAGGTAAATCTTGCCACAATGGAATTTAGAGACGAAGGGAAAGCACTTGATTCTTTAATAGCCAAAAAACATGATGAAAAAATAAAAGGATTGATTCAATTATACGATGAATACGGTAAGAAAGTCAAAAATATAGTATTCTGGAATCTCCTTTGGAATGACACTATAGGAAAACTTTCACCAGCGGCTCTTCCTAAAGAGATTGAAGCTGATTTAAACAGGCAAGCACAAATAATCAGGCAATTGGCGATAGAATTTAAACAATATGGCATTGTATCTGGCTCTACTCTTAAAGACATTTCTGCCGCATTAACAAAACATGGTGATGTCGCTGAAGATGCATTAGATAAAAAAGCCAAAGCATTGAAAAAATATTTAGATGAAACAGCCAAAGCCTCATTAAAAAGTTCAGATATAATAAAACAGTTATCAGATGGATGGGTTGAGCTTTACAATAAAACAGATGATGCAAGGAAAAAGGATGTCATCGAAGCATGGAAAGCATATAATAAAAAAGAAGCTGTATTGATAAAAGAAGCAATAGCCTATTCTGAAGCGGCAGATGATAAAAAATCAGCAGATGAAAAATATCAAATAGAATCAGAAAAACTCTATGAGGATTCAATAAAAAAGGCAGCCAAAAGAGCTGATGTTAAAATTGATATTAAAAAACGAACTACTGAAAAAGAATTGGAGCTAATTGATAGTTTTATCGAACAAGAGAATAATAAATATATAAATTCATTGTTTAATATATCAAAACTTAATGCAGAAGAATTAAAGAATTTTAAAGGAACAAAAGAAGAAAGAGAACGATTATCGATTGAACTTGATGGTAAAGAAAGAAAACTCGATCAAGATAGATTGAACAATATTATTACTCTTGAAAATAGAAGAATAGAGTTAGCAAAACAAGTTTATAAAGATCAAATAAAAAACGTAGAAGAATATTATTCACTTGTAAAAAACATAGCCGAGACAAGCCATAATGAAATAGTTGATTTATTAGACACGAGATTAAAAAGAGAACTTAATAAAATAGAACTTCAAAATTTGTCTGAACAAGGAATTATTCATGCAAAAGCAAGAGTTCAAGAAGAATACTATAAAGACACAGAAGAAGAAAGCAAACGACATTTTAACGAACTCACGAAAATAACAAATGAAACCTACGATGCCATTGCAATAAAAATAAGAGCATCTGGCGAGTCCGCTGAAAAACAGGAAAAAGAACTATTCGATGCAAAGAAACAACGTAATGACGACATAAAGAAACTCTATCAAGAACGTTCAGATGCTTATAAAAAGACAATAGATTTCCTTATATCTGAAGAAGCCCGCCTTACTGGTGCTATCAAATCAGCAAGGGAAGAAAGAGAGCAGATTGCACAAAAAGGTGAGGATTTAATTCGCAACCTTAAATATAAACTTTTAACCGATGAACAAAAATGGAATGAAGAAAGACAACGTGCGAATGAGTTAATGGCACAAGCCAATGCTGAACTTCTTGCAGGTAACACAGCAGAAGCTACTAAATTCGCAGAAGAAGCAAGGAGTATTTATGATGGCCTTGCAGGTGAAGTAAAAGACAAGTCTGGCAATGTTATTAAAACCGTTGGTGATACAGTAAAAATAGCAATTGATGGTGTAACAAAGGCAACAGAATTACTAACACAAATCTCTTCTAAAGGGATAATTTCTCTTGAGACTGAATTAGTAAGGGTTCAATCTCAATTAAATACAGTTAACAATGCTTTTGAGGGGTTTAAGCAAACAATACAAGCATTTAATAAACAAGCTAAATTAGAATTAGATGTGTCTCCTGTAATACAAGCACTACAAAAAGCTGAGGCGGCTGTTAAAAGTTATATTGCAGCGTTAAAGAAAATTCCTGCAAAGATTGTTACTCAATTTGTCGGAAAAGCATCTCCTGAAAAACCTATAACTGAAACCATTGATGATGTAGAAAGCAAACTGGAAGGAATGTCTGATTATGCTAATTCTTTAAATCCAAAAGTTACTACTACTTTTGATGCAGAAACGTCTCTACTTGATGCTGCTTTTGACAATGCTACTAAAAAGATAGGTGTATATTTAGAGCAAATGGCTTCTTTGCAAGTATCAACTACTGACTTTCCTGGAGAAATGGCAGTTTTTAGACAGCTAAGGGTCGATATGATGACAAGCATTTCTAAAAAAATCAAACAAACAGCAGACCAATTTTCAGCTTTTAAAACCTTACTTGGAGAAACTTTTAGTAGTTATGGAAGTATATTAACAAAACAAACAGGAGGTATAATCCCAGGTTCAGGCCCAGGTGATACAGTTCCAGCAATGCTTGAACCAGGAGAATTTGTAGAACCAAAATCAACAGTTAAAAAATATGGTTCTGACTTCTTTGAAGCATTGCGAAACAAACTAATCCCAAAAGACTCTATTCAATCTTTAATGGCTGGAGTAAAGATGCAGACAGGTGGAATAATTAAGTCAACTCCACAAAGAATGCAATCTGAAGGCATGGTTCAGTCCTTACTTCCAGAATCAAGAGCAAGTAACGTATTTAACATTAAAATAGCTCCTACAATAATGAGCGGTGATAGAACTACTATACGAAAGGTTGCTGTAGAGATTAAAGCAGCATTACAAGGGTTGGATCATAGGTGGGCATAAATGGCCAAGATAAAACTATATACTCGAAATATACTCGAATCTGGAACGGTAACAGTAACCGGAACACCAGACACCGGCTTCCCAGAATCAAGACTTTATGATAGATCGATTTCTTTATTTTGGAAAGACACAGTAACAGAAGCAAAGACTTTTGTAGTTGACCAAGGTGCATCGGATAACCTTGCAGTTGATTTTTTAGCTGTTGAAAAACACAACTTTTCAGGTGCAGACATACAATGGCAATGGTCAACAGATAACTTTTCCGCAAGCATAAACGACGCAGTAACTGACTGGACACAAACAGATAACACCCAAATTACGAAAACTCTTACCACGGCATTAACAAAACGATACTGGAGAACGACGCTATCAAGCATGGCCAATCCTAAATGTGGTGAGATTTTTATGTCTTATGGGTACGAATTTAAGGTGAGATTTGACAACCCGCCAAAATTAATGTCAGAAGCAAACACAAAATGGAGTCAAACAGTAGGTGGAATAGAAAGATCAACCAAGTTTGGTGATAAGAGAAAAGTAAGAAACTATTCGATATTTTTAAGCACATCGGCTGAACTTGATAACTTCAGAGCAGCCATAGATGATTTGGATGATTATTCAAAACCATTTTATATTAAAGACCACGAAGGTGATTATTGGATGTGCCGTTTTCAAAACGTTCCACAAGAAGAACCAGTTACAGATGAAAACGCTGTAACCGTTATTAACGTTAGTTTTATCGAAATGCTATAGGTGATATTATGACAGCAATGAAACTTTTTACAACGCTTCAAAAGTATGTAGGCAGCCTTAACAATCTTGCCGTAAAAATCAGAAATGAGGAAATTGAAGCAGACGAAGCTACAATAAAAGCAAAAGAAATCATACAGGAAATGACTGAAATTCTCCAATGAAAACCATATCAGCATTCACTACAACTAAAATCGACAATCCTTATATTGACATTGTAAGGGTTGTAAAGATTGAATTCTCAGGGCTTACGCTCAACCTTTGTGATCGTGTATGGGGAGATGCAGGTAGTGAATGTGTGTTTAATGGTACTCTTTATGAGCCACTTATTGAATCATGGGGAGATATCAGGTCTGGTAGAATTAATCCAATAACTTACGAAGTCGAACCAAGCAGTGCTGATTTCGTAGTTTTAAATGGTATTCCAGTTGGAGGTTCGGATTCTTTCACAGAACTTTTTGGTTCTTATGAGCCACATTTTACTACAGTAACTATTTCTGAATTCCATGTTGGAGCTTCAGCCGCAGAAGATTTAGAAGATATTTTCAAAGGGAATATAGAAGACTTTCCTGAAATGACTACTGATATAGTTTCAGTAACTTGCTCTGGATATGAATTAAGCATAGCAAATAAATTCTCCCATAACATAGTCGAAGCCACTACTTATCCACAAGCTGACCCAGATGACCTTGGTAAAATGCTGCCACAGGTATATGGTAGGGCAAAAAAAGTACCATTCATGGCAGTTGATGCTGGTGGGTTTACGTTTTTAATAGCTGATATTTCAGCCTCAGTAACTACAATAGATATTACAGATTCAGCTAAATTAGACGCAAGCGGAACGGTTCAAATCTCAGCCGAACAAATTACCTATACAGGCAATACAAGCAATCAATTAACAGGATGTACTCGTGGAGTAAACGCTACCGCAGCCACAATACACGCCAGAGGTGCTTATGTAGCCCAAATTCAATCAAACTACATTTACATAATAGGCCATGCAGTCAAAGCGGTGGACGTAGTATATGTTGGTGGAGCAAGAACAGCTTCAGGATTTACAGCATATACCGGACAGACAGGAGATGCACATGCAAGTTATCCTGGAAAGGCGTGTATCGACTTTACTGTCCTTCCTATCCTTGCAAGACAGGTTGATTTTACATTATCAGACACAACAGATGTTTCGGACACGATAGGAGTTTCAGACACAATTACAGTTGTTGATGGAATTATTATTAATGACACGGCAGGAGTTTCAGACGCTATTACTGTTGCTGATAATATTGGATATACTTCGGCGGGGTCGAATAAAGAATTATATCCAAATGCATACAATGCGGGTTCTTATCCACAGCAGGTAACTAATCCAGCCAATGTGTATGATGGCAATGAAACTACATATTGTGCTATAGATGCTCAAGGAAATCCATCATGGACATGCCCGTCAACAAATTATGGCACAATTGCCACGCAGTATATGTGGATATTAATAGAAATAATCGCAAATGAAACAATAACGATACAAGACAGCGATGGCAATACGTTAGGCACGATTTCAATCACACCAAAAGCATGGTTTAGATTTACAAAATCTGGTGGCACGTGGGCACTTGGACTAAAAGTTACTGGTATTGATGAAAATAGTAGCACCAGAATTTACGAAATCAAAAAAATAGTTGAATACACCCCAACTCTTACAAAAACCGGCGCAGCATACAGAGGCGGTGCAGCAACAGCCACGGGAGGAGTTGCAAGAAGCGGTGATGCAACCAAAGGTGGCGCTGCCACGAAAGAAGGTGCAGCCACAAAAACAGGTGCAGTAACACTTACCGGAAACAGTATAGCCGATATAGTCATAGGCGGGATAGTTGCTTGCGATCTTCAAGGCTTTCAGGATGATGGGGCAGGAACTTACACCGGAACGCCCAATGCACTGATAGAACGCCCAGATCATATCCTTAAACACATCTTAATTAACAGGTGTGGTCTTACTGCCTCAGAAATAGATTCAACCACATACACAGCAGCAGGAGCTTATTATGCTACTAATTCTTTTGTACTTGCCTTTGCGATATTAGAAAAACCAAACTCAAGATTTCTTATAAACGAAATAGCAAGGCAGGCAAAAAGTATAGAGATTTGGGAAGCCGGTGTTCATAAACTTATTCATCTTCCAGTTGATGAAACAACAGACAAATCAATAGATGGTTATCGTATAGATCTTGATCAGATTTGGGTAAAATATACAGATAGAGCAGATATAAAAAACACATTATCAGCAAGATATAATAGAATATGGTCTGGATATACAAATGAGACAGAATCAGATCAAGGCGTTGTAATTGCAACCGACACTCCAAGTGTTACTAAATACGGTACACTTCAGGGCGATCCTTTTTCATTTCCTTATATACCAGGTGCAACTCAAGCACAGGCTATTTTAGACTTAACCAAAGAAGATTTAAACAATCCACGACTTATGGTTGAATTCTCAGGTGGTTATTATCTTACCGATCTTGAAAGAGGAGATATAATCGAATTTGCCAATGTAACAGTAAACGAAGGAGATACGCCTACAAATTTATCCAATGCACTTCTTGGTTTAGTCCGAATGTCATTGCATCAATTTAGAATTATTGATAAAACTCAAAGCGATTCAATTAAATTAGAAACCATTCGATTAAAGCCTCTGTATCAAAAGACTATTGAAGGACAATATGATATATTACTTCAGAAAACTACTACAGGGCAGTACGATATATTATTACAGAAATTAATTGAAGGACAGTACGACATTAATGTTCAGAAAATTATAGAAGGTAAGTACGATATTCTACTTCAGACTAATATAGAAAGTAAGTATGACTTATTATTACAAAAACTCATAGAAGGTAAATATAAAATTAATGTAGGAAATACTGTTGAAGGTAAATATGACATACTACTTCAGAAGACTTTAGAAGGTAAGTATGATATTCTACTACAAAAAACAGCTGAAGGACAGTACGATATATTATTGCAGAAATTAATTGAAGGTAAATACGATATTAAAGCACCTGACGATTGGGGTGACTCAGATACATGGGGTGACTCTGACGTATGGGAGCTTAACTAAAAGGAGGAATTATGGCTATATCAGCATCACTTATTAAATTTTATCAATGCGCAGTCTGGGAATCCGGAGACTCACATGGTGGTGATATCGACACACTTAGTGAAATCACGTCAGCCACAGATCAGAACATTTTTGATGACGTATCAGACGCAGGGCGAATCTCAGGTGAAACGAATTACAGAAAGATCTATGTTCGTAATGAAAACGCTGATACATGGGAAGGTGTAAAATTATGGATAGATCAATTCACTACTTCAACTGGTGACGAAATCACCATTAAACTTGGAACTAATGCAGGTGTTCAGTCTGTTGAAGGCGTTGCAGCCGGTTATGTAAGTCCAAGCTCTAAGGTTCATGCAGATGTTTTAAGTATTGGAGATTTAGCACAAAACGCATATCAATCAACATGGATTAAAAGGGTTGTAACTGCTGGAGCTTCAGGAGAAACCAATAACTCTTTTAAACTTGCGTGTGAATCATCATAAGGAGGGCAAATGCCATACACAACATATAATTGTGATGCACTAACAGGTGGTGCAGTTCGTGCGCTGGATTCATATTCGGTTGGAGTTCTAACGACCGGAGACAGATCTTTTGTTGATGAAACGGGCGAAACATTACGCTTTAAATATAACAGCGCCGGCACAGCCGCCGAAAACGTATCAACTCATCCATATGTAGTGCGCCCGGATGATTATTCAACCGGTGGTAACTGGGAAGAACAGGAAACACTTGGGATTAAAAGCCTTGTAAATGCAATTCTAACAGACGATCATACTTGGACTGGACCAACACAATCAATCACAGCAGGAGAAAATCTTGCGACATTTGAAACAGTATATTTAAAATCAGATGGTAAATACTGGAGAACTGTTGCAAGCATAGAAGCACTTTCAAAAGGTAAGGTTGTAATGGCAAGCGCCACAATAAGCGGAGAGACAACTGGGATAGCAATTCTCCCAAGTGCATTAAGTTTTGTCCGTGATGACAGTACAGATAAATGGGCTGTTACAAACCCAGGGGATGAGATGTGTTTATCATTAGTATCTGGAGAAATTACAAATGATGTTTCTGGATATACTACTGGAAATATAGTTAGAATTTGTGGACACATGGAAACAGCAGTTATACTTAATTTTGATGTTGATAAAACTTATATAGAGGTAGCATAGATGATAGAATCAATTAAAGACATAGATATTGAAACTAAAGCATACAAATGCAAGTGCGATAAGATTGGTAAAAAGTTTGAGCGGATAAAAAAGAAGGATTTGGCAGGCATGGATGAAAGACCATCTAATACCGAAGCTGCCCTTTGTGATGAGGAGATAGTTAAGTTTAAGAAGTTCCTGAAAGATAGCGGTTATGGCGGGGATTGTTGGTGTAAATTTATAAAGGAGTATGTACATGCCAGTATCTAATGCAAGTTTACTTGACTTGGAGTGCACCGCTGCTGAATTAGCAGATGGTTGGACAGATGGAGACACGGGTGAAGCTGTAAGTCAGGCAGAAACCAATGCTCCGGCTGCTGACCCTATGGCTACAGTATGGAGCTTTGATACTAATACGAGTGCTGATACTGATGATAGAGCAAAACGTTCTAAAGATATAGGCTCGATTGATGGAGTTGGAAATCGTGTTGTTGTATCCCTTAAATTATACTGTGATGCTATAGGAACAATGGCAAACACAGATCTCTATAATTTTGTTATGTATCGCAGTGATGTTGCGTTTGCAGCAAGGTTTGCTTCTGATGGACTTTTTATACATGATGGAGTCGCAGATAATGAGGTTGGCGTCAATCTTGTATCCCAAGATGCCTGGCAGGAATGGACTTTTGATATAGATTACTCTGGAGGGGTTGCGGCGGCTGTTGTAGATGTTTATTTAGGTGGGGTTTTACAGGCCTCTGCTGTGGATTGTAGTTTTACAGGGGCATATACTGATGGAACAATCGTATTTGAGCAATATGGTTATACTACTGACAATCAACTTACCTATCTCGACTGGCTCAAGATTGGTGATGGGTTTGCGGTCTGGACTGGTAAAATATGCGGAGTTACGAATCCTGCTAAAATCAACGGTATCGCAGTAGCTAATATAGCTAAAGTGAATGGAATTGCATAGAACTATTTTACAAGCGGAAAGAGAAGCGGTTAAGATTAGGATACCTAAACCATAACAGTTATCTGAAAAAATAACTTGACAAATTAAAAACATTGTAATACGAATAATTTATGTTTTTCATACATATCTCCTAATGCTGTTGGTAGATGTTAACGCATCTGCCAGCGGTCTCATCAACAATCCCTCTTCGGGAACTAAATTAAACTTCTTGAACATCATTTTTGTTCGTTAACCATTTAAGTTCTCGGAGGGCATCATGTCACAAGAAACAGATTATCTTTTACGCTTAATGTCTTTAGGCACAAAAGAAGCAATAGTTACCGCAGTTACCGCAGATTTAACTCCAACCGAATTCACATCACAACTCACTTTAGGTTACAAGCGAAAATCCCTATCTGTTTATAATAACAGTAATTCGAGTTCTGGCGAATGTCATTATTCTTATAGTGCATCCGCAACAGATGGAAGCCTAAGCCAAATATTACCTAAAGGTGAGAAAATAAAAATACCTGTTTCAACTGATATTAGTGTTTACTTTTTTGCAAGTACAGCAACAGCTACGTCTGGTGAAATAGGCGATCTAAGGGTAGAAGAGGTCTCGTAAGAGTTAAATGACATTCTTAACAACCGAAGCAGGCGAATTATTACTTACAGAAAATGGTTATTTTTTAATCATCGATGAAGTTATTTTTGCTGCTATAAGAAGAACCTTTACCGTACTACCAAGAACAACTGAGTTTACAATTATTCCAAGAACAGTTGAGTTTACCGTACTGCCAAGAACAACTGAGTTTACCGTGAAATAGAGGATATTATGGCACTTAAAATAAGCCCCAGAGATTCGTTAGACAGCATGACATTAGGCGAAGAATATGCTTATGAACTCGACACTACAGATGAATTAGGCACTAAAACTGTAGCCTCTCACACATATAAAATTTATGACAGTGCAGGAGTAGATGTTACAGATACGTTTGGCGGGGGCAGTTCTATAGCGGCAGGGATTATAACTTTTGGGATTAAAGCTTATGCCGTAGGAACTTATACTTTGAAATTTATCGTAACCTGCGGAGAGATGCTTCCCGACGGCGTAACGCCTTATGAATTCTATATAATTATGTCTGTATCAATAAGTTAGGAGTTACTATGGCAAACATAAAAATATCAGAGCTTCCAGAATTAACTACGCCGGCAGATGTTGATGAAATTGCTATCGTTGATAATGATGTTGCTGCCACCAAAAAAGTAACAAGAGGTAACCTTTTTCCAGATGCCACGTCATCATTGAAAGGATTAGCCACAGCCGCACAGATTACTAAACTTGACGGGATTGCTGCTGGGGCACAACCTGGAACAGTGACATCGGTTACCGGAACAGCTCCGGTGGCTTCTTCCGGTGGAACAACTCCAGCTATCAGCATTCCAGCAGCTACTAATTTAGTAGCAGGGCACGCCACAGCAGCTCATATAACAGCTATAGAAGCTAACACTGCAAAGAATACTAATGTTCCAACCGCTTTAAGCATGGGAACTATAGGAGTAGCAACCATAGCAATTACTTCAGACGGTGGAGCAGATGATGTTACACTTCCTACGGCCACCAATGCTGCTGCTGGTGTTGCGAGTGCTGCTCAGATTACTAAACTCGATGGGATAGAAGCCTCTGCTGATGTAACTGATAATATAAATGTGAACGCTGCCGGAGCTACCATGAACGCTGATACAGATGTCAGTGCAAATGGTTGGGTTATAGATGAAGATAATATGGCCAGCAACCTTGCTTCAAAAGTTCCAACTCAACAATCAGTAAAAGCGTATGTTGATGCGGTAGCTTCTGGTCTTGATCTAAAAGATTCTTCCCGAGTTGCTACTGCCGCTGCTTTGCCTGCCTGCACACCCGCTGGTTCTGGGATTGGGAAAACCTTAACCGCAACCGCAGTCGGGATTCTCACTGTTGATGGGGTTGCAACCGTTCTTAACAATAGAATCCTCGTTAAAAATCAAGTTGCGGGAGCAGACAACGGAATCTATAAGGTTACAACCGAGGGAACTGCCGGAGTAGCTTTTGTTTTGACCAGAGCAACCGACTTTGATCAAGATGCAGAGGTTACTTCAGGGGCGTTTACTTTTGCCGAAGAAGGGACTGTTGGAGAGAATAATGGCTATGCCTTAACAACAAACGACCCGATTACAGTTGATACCACAGCTTTAGTGTTTAGTCAATTTTCTGGTGCTGGACAAATAATCGCCGGAACTGGAATGACCAAAACCGGCAACACGTTGGATGTCGGAGGAGGAACAGGGCTTACCGCAAACGCAGATGACCTTTCTGTAGATTATGGTTCTACGGCGGGAACAGCCTGTCAAGGGAACGATGTGAGACTGTCTGACGCAAGGACGCCGACAGCTCATGCAGGCTCTCATATAACTGGTGGCTCAGACATTGTTGCCAATGCTATAGCGGCAGGTAATGCTGGATTAATGTCAGGAGCAGACAAGACTAAACTTGACGGGATTGCTGCTGGGGCACAACCTGGAACAGTGACATCGGTTACCGGAACAGCTCCGGTGGCTTCTTCCGGTGGAACAACTCCAGCTATCAGCATTCCAGCAGCTACTAATTTAGTAGCAGGGCACGCCACAGCAGCTCATATAACAGCTATTGAAGCTAACACTGCAAAGAATACTAATGTTCCAACCGCTTTAAGCATGGGAACTATAGGAGTAGCAACCATAGCTATCACCTCGGACGGTGGAGCAGATGATGTTACACTTCCTACGGCTACCAATGCTGCTGCTGGTGTTGCGAGTGCTGCTCAGATTACTAAACTCGATGGGATTGAGGCCGGTGCTGATGTTACTGATTCAACTAATGTAAACGCAACAGTAAAAAGAATCGTAGTTATAAAATGTATAGCCGATGACACCGCCCTAACCGTTGCAGACGGCAAGGCTTACTTTACAGTCCCTATCGAACTTAACGGAATGAATCTTATTAGTGTAGGTGCTCATGTTTATACAGTTTCATCCAGCGGACTTCCTACATTCCAGATACATAATTTAACTGATGCTCAGGATATGCTTTCTACAGCTTTAACGATAGACGCAACCGAAAAGGACAGCAAGGATGCGACAACACCCGCAGTTATTAATACAACTTATGATGATGTAGCAACCGGAGACGAGTTGAGATTTGACTGTGATGTAGCTGGTACATCTACAAAAGGATGGGAGATTCGCATGGGCTTTCAATTAGTTTGATTAGAGTAAGATTCTGCTTGCCATAAATTAAAAGGTATGATACACTCCTTTTAAAAAAGGAGGAGTAATCATGGCAAAAAGACCAGATGTAGTTTTAAGAAATAAAAGTAAAAAACAAAGAGAGGCTGTAAGTAGGGCGTCAAAGGGGAGAACCCATACTGAAGAAGCAAAGAGAAAAATGAGTTTGGCAAATATTGGCAATAAAAAACACTTAGGGCATAAACATTCAGATGAAGCAAAAGCAAAGATTAGAGAAGCGAGAAAAAGGCAAATTGGAGAAAAACATCCAAGCTGGAAAGGCGACAAGGTGGGATATGGAGCTTTGCATGATTGGGTTAGAAGTAAGGGAGGACAGCCAAATCAATGTGAAATCTGTGGCAGAACAAGTGCTGAAGTGAAAATTGAATGGGCAAACAAAGATCATTCGTATAAGCGGAAAATGAAAGATTTTTTACAAGTTTGTCGTAGTTGTCATAGAAAATATGATATTAAGCATAATGGATATAAACTTGGATGTAATAATTAGGATTTTCCGCCCCGTAACTATACCATAAGGAGTAACCAATGATAACAAGCGTAACAGTAACCAAACAATCGGTATTGGAGAAAATATAATGGACATACACATTCTAACACAGGATAAAGATGTAAACACAGTCAATGTTGTCTTTCATATTCCCGTACCGGCGGTATTGAATGAGGTTGGAATATCATACCGAAATGCAGTGGTAATGGAAGCAAAAGGCGAGATAACTTCTGCTCTTTATAATATTACACCTGCTGAGCTTACTTTATTGCAATCGGGGGCAGAGATCGAGAAGGCGGAAACAGTAAGATTCTCTTCAATATATCTTACCAATGCTCAGAGATTGCAGCAGGTAGTTGACAGGTATAATGCGGTAAAGACAGCCTTGATAGCAGAGAAACAAATTA